>Ga0209212_1001526_pt1 | contig 37001 bp, 29 predicted proteins | sample RifGroC2_FD_183996 | JGI IMG/M metagenome (GOLD analysis project Ga0209212, IMG submission 183996) | Groundwater microbial communities from Rifle, Colorado, USA - Groundwater C2 (SPAdes) (version 2) | ecosystem: Environmental > Aquatic > Deep subsurface > Groundwater | place: Rifle, Colorado...
ACACTTGAGGATTTCCAGCCCGTTTCGGCCTGGCATCGAGATGTCCAGCAGAACCAGAGCGTAATCAACGCTGTTGAACATGGCCAGCGCTTCCTGCCCATTGCTGGCCTGATCAATTTCAAACTTGCAGTCCATCTCGGAAAGTATCCGGACCAGACCGTGCCGCACAATCGTGTGATCGTCAACCAGCAAAATTTTCATCATTGCTCCTCCAATTTCAGCGGGGAATCACCACTCGTACAACAGTGCCGTCACCGGGAACGCCATGTATAGCTAGAGAACCGCCGCATTTTTTTGCCCGTTCCTGCATTCCCAGCATCCCGAAAGAATCCGGCGCGCGGATCTCCCGAGACGTAATTCCATTGCCGTTATCTGCAACCTCAAGGACAACCGATTGCGGAGTAAGGCAGAGTGATATTGCTACCTCACAGGCATTGGCATGGCGAACCACATTGGTCAGCGCTTCCTGCAGAATCCGGAATATTGCAATCGAATCTTCCTTGTCAAACAGGTTGCCCGCGTCTTCATCGAGCATCAGGTGGCATACTATACCGCTTTTCAGTTGAAAATCCTGAACATAATGACCGATGGCTGCCGCGAGACCCAGGTTCTCAAGCAGGGGAGGTGTAAGCCGGGAGGTGATGTTTTGCACCATTGAGATCAGGTTTGCCAGATTCAGCCGCATGCCGTTTATATGACTGTTAAACCTGTGAACCATCTCCGGCTTCATCTGCCGAATCAGCCAGCTCAGGTCCATATTCATAGCGGTCAAAATCTGTCCCATCTGATCATGCAGCTCCCGCGCGATGTTGCGCCGCTCTTCCTCCCTGGTAACCTCGATCTTCTGATACTGCGCCGTGAGTATTTCGTTGGCCGCGATCAGCTCATTTTCATAGTTTTTCAGGCGGCTGATATCCATCGCATAAACGGCAAGATATATCACGTTTCCCGATGCGTCCAGCACCGGACTAATGGCGTTGATGAAAGTAATGTTGCCGCGCCGGTCTTCAAACATTACCGGTTGTCGCGTTGCCAACGCCCGTCTATATCTGATTCTGCGGCTATCCCTGACGTCAGCGGTGAAAAAATTAAAAATGCATTTTCCATACATCTCGTCCGGGGTGCAGTTTAGTCTCTTCGCAAATATCCGGTTTGCCTTGACAACCATGTAATCAGTTGTTACCAGGCCGATCGATTCAAGCACCGCATTCAGGAGAGTGTCCAGGATACGCTCGTTTTCCAGGCGTTCTTCAACAGTCCGTTTTTTGTCCTTGATTCTCCATATGCCATCCATGATCAGAGTCAGCATGAGAACATCTTTTTCTGAATAATCCATGTCTTTATTTCCGACTCCGACCAGCATTACAACCTTGTTGTCAACGATCAGAGGCACGCTCAGATACCGCGATATTTCTCCAAAACCATGCGGAAGTGCCCCCGATTGCGGATTGGAGTCTCCATGGCCATTGATGATGACCGGTTTTCTCTGCCTGACAGACTCTCCCCACAGGCCGGCATCGGCAACACCGTATTCCACCGCAGTGCGGCATTCACACGCGCCTTCTCCGGAACATGTCAGGACGGCAAGCACAGATTCATCTAGGTTCAGCTCACAGATATGCCCGCTCGTGCTTCCGGTCAGGCGGATCGCTTCCCCCAGGGCAAAAGATTCGATAGCCGATTCCGGATTGTCAGCCATGAATGAGAGTTTGTAGAGCGATTTGAATTTGCTCTCGTTGAATCTCAACTCTTCTTCGTACATAAGGCGGAATGACTCCCGGCTCCTCAGGTGTTCGATCATCCGGTTGAACGATTGCGCCAGTTGTCCCAGTTCGGCCCCTTCAATGTCCGGGATGTTGATGTCAAGGTTGTCCCCGGCCAGGGATTGCACGGCTGTATTCAGCCGCATGATGCGATTGATGATCAGGTGTTTGCTCAGTAACCAGGCAAATCCGAATGACAGTATGGTTATCGAGGCGAGCGCCATGATCTCCAGGAGAAATCTTCTGTTCAGATCAGCGTGGACCGCATCTGCCGGGAGGCCGACCCGAATGTAGAGATACGGTTCCTGCTCGCTTTTCAGCCTCAGTTTGCGAAAATAGAACAGGCGGCCATTACCACTGCTGTCTTGGGATTCGAAGAACGCTCCGTCTTCATTGCCCATCCGCATCATCTTAAAATTCTCGGGACGAATGCTCTGCCCGACATGTTGCGGGAATAAATGAGAGTAGATCCTGGTGCCGTTGTGGTCAAAAAGACTGATGTTGCAGTCAGGGGGGTAAATGGCTTTATCCAGAGTGATCTTGAACAGGTTGGCGCCATATTCGATCAGGACGAGGCCGTCAAACTCGCCCTTTTTCGACAGCAACGGAAAGCCGAAACAGATAGCGGAGTTCCTGGTCCGCATTGATGCATAATATTCACCTGATGCCGGTTTCTTTGTGCTCCTGGCATTTTTAAAGCATCTGTGGTTTGCAATTGAAACCGGTGTTGAGAGTGAAGTTGTCGCGGCGATGACCTTGCCGGATGAATCCGCGATAAAAATGTTTTCAATCTGATGATTGGTTTTCATTATGCCGGAAAGGGCAGTCCGGATGGCCGGGATATCGCGGTTTGACACTTCAGGTAAGTGAGATAACAGGTGAGCCAGGTCCTCCGACGCAATTGCCGCCTCTTTCTGATTGTTGGCGGTAAACTCCGCCAGCTGCATCAGTCTTGCTTTGATGTGTTTTTTCTCGTTGTTACGTTCCTGGATGCCGGAATGGATAATGAGAGTGATCGACGGGACCAGCAGCACTAATAGTATCAGTGACACCAGGTGTTTGATCGGAATAGACATCAGGCGTGAAGTGAGTTTGCTTTTCATCTTATCATGGTGGTGATGAATTTTCGGCTTGTCGTTTGAAATGCCGTCTGCATTGACCTGGCGCAATACCTGATTGGATATATACAGTATGTCGCAAGGATTATGCCATAATAATTCGATTGTATTTAACGAAAGTTCCTGCATCCGAGCCGTTGATTCTTACCCGTTCAGCCGAGATTTTTTCCTGTCGCGTGTCAGGCCGGAATTAATGTATTGCAGATACCGTGTGGTTGGTGTGATCCGTTGACAGGCAGGGGGTGTAGGGGTAAGGTGGATGACTTTATTTTTGTGTATTGATGTCGATTCAGGAGTGCCCCGATGTCCCCCACGCCCGAACAGGAAGCTCGCATAGAGATTGACCGGATGCTGCTTGATGCAGGCTGGCTGGTGCAGGACGTGAAGAGCGTCAACCTGCATGCCGGCCGGGGCGTGGCTATCCGGGAGTTTCCCCTGGAACGCGGTTTCGGCTTTGCCGATTACCTGTTGTACGTTGACGGCAAGGCAGCCGGGGTGATCGAGGCCAAAAAGGCCGGGGTGACGCTCTCCGGCGTCGAAATTCAGTCCGCCCGCTACACCCAGGGGTTGTCGTTGTCGCTACCGGCCTGGTTCCGCCCGCTTCCCTTCCGATATCAGTCAACCGGCATTGAGACCTGCTTTACCAGCGGGCTTGATCCTGATCCCCGTTCCCGGTCAGTTTTCTCCTTCCATCGTCCCGAAACCCTGGCCGGGTGGCTGGATGAAGCCTGTAGGGGCGAAGCAAACGACTCACCAGCTTCGCCCATGTCGCCATCGCATAAAAAACCGGGCGAAGCAGATAACCCTTGCTTCGCCCCTACGGATTCAATTGTAGCCGAGCCGGGCGTGATCTGGTCGCCGCACTGCTATCGCAGTCGCTTGCGCCGCATGCCGCCCTTGCACTCTGAGGGGCTCTGGCCGGCCCAGTTCACGGCCATCGGCAACCTGGAAAAATCCCTGGCCGCCGACCGTCCCCGCTCGTTGGTGCAGATGGCCACCGGCTCGGGCAAGACGTTTACCTCGGTATCCTTCATCTATCGCCAGCTCAAGTTTGCCGGTGCCCGCCGGGTGCTGTTCCTGGTGGACCGGGCCAACCTGGGTCGTCAAACCCTCAAAGAGTTCCAGCAGTACCAGTCACCCTATACCCCCTACAAATTTACCGAAGAGTATATCGTCAACCACTTGCAGGGCAGCCGCCTCGACAGCACGGCGCGGGTCTGCATCTGCACCATCCAGCGGCTCTACTCGATCCTGCGCGGTGAGGAGCTGGCCCCGGAGCTGGAAGAGGAGTCGCTCTTCGACCAGACAAGTATTTTCAAGGAACCGCCGCCGGTTATCTATAACCCGGCCATCCCGCCCGAAACCTTCGACCTGATCGTCACCGACGAATGCCACCGCTCGATCTACAACCTCTGGCGGCAGGTGCTGGAATACTTCGACGGGTATCTGGTCGGCTTGACCGCTACTCCTAACAAGCAGACCTTCGGTTTCTTCAACCAGAACCTGGTCATGGAATACCCCCACGAGCAGGCCGTGGCCGACGGGGTCAACGTCAACTACGACGTCTACAGCATCCGTACCAAGATCACCCAGGCAGGTTCGACCGTGGAGGCCGGGCATTTTGTGGATCATCGCGAGCGGGAGACACGAAAGGTTCGCTGGGAGCAGCTGGATGAGGAACTAACCTACGAAGCCAGCCAGCTCGACCGGGACGTGGTGGCCGTGGACCAGATCCGCACCGTTGTACGAACCTTCCGCGACAAGGTATTGACCGAGATCTTCCCTGGTCGCACCTGGGTGCCTAAGACGTTGATCTTTGCCAAGGACGATTCCCACGCAGAAGACATCGTCCGGATCGTGCGGGACGAGTTCGGTAAGGGGAACGACTTCTGCCAGAAGATCACATACCGCACCACCGGTCGCAAACCGGAAGAGCTGATCGCCGAGTTTCGCACCAGCCCCATGCCGCGCATCGCCGTCACCGTGGACATGATTGCAACCGGTACCGACATCAAGCCATTGGAGTGCGTATTCTTCATGCGTATGATCCGTTCCCGCTCCTTTTTCGAACAGATGAAGGGGCGCGGAGTGCGGGTGATCAACGACACCGACCTGCAGTCGGTCACCCCCGATGCCATAGCCAAGACCCACTTTGTTGTTGTTGATGTGGTCGGCGTCTGTGAACTGGATAAGACCGATTCCCGCCCGCTGGAGAAGAAGCCGACGGTGTCCCTGGAAAAGCTGCTTCAGGCCGTGGCGTTAGGGAACACGGAGAGCGAGGTGATCTCCTCCATTGCCGGGCGTTTTGCCCGTCTGGAGAAGAAGCTCGATCAAGCTGGCAAGGCGGAAATCGAGAAGTTGACCGACGGCAAGGGGTTGAAGGAGCTGACCAGTGACCTGATTGCATCAATCGATCCGGAGCGGCAGATCGAGCAGGCCAGGGCCGATTTCTGCGTCAGTGATCCGACAGTGGAGCAGATCAAACAGGCTGGAATCAAACTGATCCAGCAGGCGGTCAAGCCACTCTGCGAACCGAGGCTGCGGGAGAAGATCCTGGATTTGCATCGTAAGGCCGACCAGATCATCGACACGGTCAGTGCTGACGAAGTGATCGAGGCCGGATTCGACGCCGAGGCGCTGGAGAAAGCCCGTGGACTTGTGCAGTCGTTCGAGCAGTTCATCACAGATAACAAGGATGAGATCACCGCTATCCAGATCCTCTACAGCCGCCCCTACCGTCAGCGGTTGAAGTATGACGAGATCAAGTCGCTGGCCGAAATGATCGAGAAGCCGCCGTATCTCTGGCGCATCGACCGGTTATGGGATGCCTACGCCGCTTTGGAAACTTCCAAGGTCAAAGGTGTTGGCAGCAGGCGGCTCTGGACTGACATCGTCTCGCTGGTCCGGTTTGCCCTGCATCAGGAACCGGTGCTGGAGCCGTTCGAGGAACATGTCCATGAGCGCTTCGCCGTCTGGATTGCCAAGCAGGAGGCCAGTGGGAAGGGTTTCAGTGACGAGCAGCGCTGGTGGCTGGAGCGGATACGCGACCATGTTATTGCCAGCCTGGAGATCGGGCGGGATGATTTCGAGTTTACGCCGTTCAAGGAGAACGGCGGGATCGGGAAGGTGTATCAGTTGTTTGGTGAGGAGTTGTGGGGGATGTTGGAGGAGTTGAATGAGGTGCTGGCGGCGTGATGTTGTGTTGGTACGGGTTTGTAGGGGCGAAGCAAGGTGTATCTGCTTCGCCCGGTTCTGGAGATATTGGCAAGAGTGCTGGCGATTCCAACGAGGGCGAAGCAGGTGAATCTTTTGCTTCGCCCCTACGGTAAACGGTAACTAATAGACCAAATTCGATATGTCTTACAACCCCGACATCCATCATCGCCGTTCCATCCGCCTGCGGGAATACGATTATCGCAGCGCCGGGGCGTATTTTGTGACGATTTGTTCTTTTCAGCGGGAATGCCTGTTTGGTGAGGTGGTCGATGGCCAGATGAGTTTGAATGGTTTAGGTTTGGCGGTGGAGGCCTGTTGGCGGGCAATCTCGAACCATTTCCCTGACGTGCAATTAGACGAATTTGTGATCATGCCGAACCATTTTCACGCAATTTTAAATATAACCAATTCAGAATCCGAAGAGGCGAAGGGTGCGGCGATCGTAGGGGCGAAGCAGGGTGTATCTGCTTCGCCCGGTTTTGATAATTGTGGCAACAACGATGGCGATTGCAACAAGGGCGAAGCAGGTGAAGCGTTTGCTTCGCCCCTACGAGACGGAACGGTACCAGGTTCTCTGGGGGCCATTATCCAGAATTTCAAATCGGTCTCAACCAGAAAAATAAACAAAATGCGCGATAACCCCGGTTGCCCGGTCTGGCAGCGTAATTATTACGAACACGTTATCCGCAACGAAGCCGACCTGGACAACATCCGGCAGTACATCGCGAACAACCCCCTGAAATGGGATCTGGATGAGAACAACCCGGCGAATACGGAAAATAGGCATTGATTTGTAGGGGCGAAGCAAGGCCGTATCTGCTTCGCCCGGTTTTTGAATTGATGGCAACATTGATGGTTATTGCAACAAGGGCGAAGCAGATGAATCATTTGCTTCGCCCCTACGATGATTGAATGAGGTGCTGGCGGCGTGAATATTGAATCAACAGTACTACCAGCCTCATGGAAAATCGTGAGGTTGGGCGATATATGCAAAACAACAAGCGGGGGAACTCCAAGCCGTACACGTTCGGATTTCTACGGCGGTGCTATCCCTTGGGTTAAATCTGGGGAGCTTTGTGATGGGATCGTATCGATAATTGAAGAGACTATTACCGAGGAAGGGCTGAAAAATTCCAGTGCCAAAGTTTTCACGAAAGGCTCATTACTGATTGCCTTATACGGCGCAACAGTAGGCAAATTAGGTATTCTCTCTTGCGACGCAGCAACAAATCAGGCAGTTTGTGGAATTTTTCCCAGTGAAGTTATAGAAACCAAATATCTCTTTTGGTATTTACGCTCAATCCGCTCCGAACTGATAGACAAGGGACAAGGCGGAGCCCAACCCAATATTAGTCAAGGGATTGTAAAAGAAATCCAGGTTCCTCTGGCACCTCTCAACGCCCAACACAAAGTTGTCGCTGAAATCGAAAAGCAATTCTCCCGCCTGGATGAGGCCATTGCCTCGCTCAAGCGGATTCAGGCTAACCTCAAGCGCTACAAGGCCGCAGTCCTCAAGGCTGCTGTTGAAGGCAAATTGACCGAGCAGTGGCGCAAGGATCACCCCGCCGTCGAACCCGCCGACCAACTCCTCAAACGCATCCTCACCGAACGCCGCCCCAAGTGGGAAGAATCCGTAGGGGCGAAGCAAGGGGTATCTGCTTCGCCCGGTTTTGGTGCTGTTGGCATCAACAATGGTGATTGCAACAAGGGCGAAGCAGGTGAATCGTTTGCTTCGCCCCTACCTCAGATGAAGACCAAGGGGATCAAACCGAAGGATGATTCGTGGAAGAAGAGGTATAAGGAACCTGCCGGGCCGGATACGAATAATTTGCCGGAATTGCCGGAGGGGTGGGTGTGGATAAGGCTTGGGGCGCTTCAGGTTGATGTGTTCGATGGGCCTTTTGGGTCTAACCTGAAAAGCACTGATTATGTGTCCAATGGTGTCCGCGTAATCCGTTTAGAGAATATTGGCTCACGTGAGTTTATTGACGGGAAAGAATCGTTTGTCACGGAACAAAAATACGAGCAACTAAAGAAACATACGGTCGGACATGGTGACATTATATTTTCTTCCTTCGTAGCAAACGAAACACGGGTCGTCATGTTGCCAGGTCATATCAAGAAAGCAATCAATAAGGCTGACTGCTTCTGTGTACGAATAAACGACGAGGCAATTAATAAGCGCTACATCGAAACATTCCTAGCAACTCGCACTGCCTATGAACAATTGGTGGGGGAAGTTCATGGCGCCACGCGTCCAAGGATCAACACAACTCAACTGAAGGATTGCCACGTATCTATGCCGCCTCTTGCTGAACAGAATGAAATTGTCTCTGAACTCGACCGCCGTCTCTCCGTCACCGAAGAACTCGAAACCACAATCGAAACCAACCTCAAACGCGCCGAGCGCCTGCGACAGATGATCCTGCAACAGGCGTTTTCGGGTGGGTTGGTGTAAAATGAACTCGAACAAACCCGTTTCTTATAAGCAAGAAAAGCCAGTTTATTATTTGGGGCTGTTGGGAAATGTAGATGCAACAATATTAAATCTTGAGTTGGGTGGAGACTTCAGTATTGAAAGAAGGAATAAGCAAGACATCGTCAAGTTATTAAGCCTTCTATTTTCTCACAGTGAATTAGATGTTGATTGCGATATCGAAGACAAATTTCAGTATGACCGTGATGATCAATGGGTTTATGTAATATCCAAAGAGTATAATTACTGGTATTTCGATACACCGAAAGGTGCTCCAATTGAAGAGGTTGTAAATGCTCATCACGGCATGAGCCAACATGATAGCCTTATCAAAAGGCCTGTCAGGCTATTACGATTGTTTTCTGAGGGTGATATTGAGGTTTCAATAAGCTGTTTTTACAGAATTGACGATGATGGTCCTTTCTTAGTTGCGGGTTACGAACAAGGAAGAGTTCTTGAGAGAGATAATAGATTCTCTGTAGATGAATCGATATGGCCAGAGATCAACAAGTTCCTCCGCATCAAGCACCTTTCTCTGCTAGAAAATTATTTGCAACTTTCGTTTAATCAATTTGAAGCCTCGTATGATTTGAATGATGAGCAGATGGCATTTTTAGCGCTAAACATTGCACTTGAAATATTGTTTAATGATGGTCGCCAGGACATCAGTTACAAAATATCGCGAGGGACTGCAGCTCTTATTGGCAAAACAAAAGATGAAGCTCTCGAAATTTATCGTCGAATAAAAAAACTTTACGGCAAACGCTCTGCGCTTGTGCACAGCGGTGACGCAAAAATAACTGAGCAGGAAACACATGAGCTTCGTGGCTACGTTCGTCGCTGCCTGCGCAGACTCTTTGATGCAAACATCCAGAAGGACGTACTGAGTGAACACCTGACTATTAGTGGTTTCGGTAGAGTAGCTTTGCCGAAGAGGAAAAAAACTATATGAGCCTCTCTGTGTATCATTTTTGCCGCTTTTGTCCAGTTGGTAGGGGCGCTTAAGAGTATGTTCACCTGTAGCTCAGTCGGTAGAGCAGGTGACTGTTAATCAAGGGCATTGAAATGACCAACCGCTACTCCACATCGCACCTCCCCGAAGACCAGTACGAACCCGGTTCCGACGGTACGGTGCTGCGCAACCTGCTCGGCATCAAGGACAAGGCCGAAATGGAACATGTCGAAGAGGTGAGGTTCGAGCGGTTAATGGATGAATCAGCGTCCCGCTTTGAAAAAAATCATCGCTTCACAGCCAAGGATATCCTCTGGCTCCATAAATTCTGGCTTGAAGGTGTATTCCTATGGGCCGGCGTCTACCGCACTGTCAACATAGGCAAGGGTGGCTTCATGTTCGCGGCTGCCGCCCATGTGCCGGAGTTGATGCGGCAGTTCGAGAGCGACCAGCTTGCGCGGCTGACTCCATGCCGGTTCGAGGAGGTCGAAGATGTTGTAGCGGCGCTGGCAGAAGTGCATGTGGAATTGATCCTGATTCATCCCTTCCGGGAAGGTAACGGTAGGATAGCACGGCTTTTGTCGGTGCTGATGGCGTTGCAGGCTGGATTGCCACCGCTGGATTTTTCGGAGATACAAGAGGCTAAGCGGGATGAATATTTCGCTGCCGTACAGGCCGGGATGGATCGGAACTACAAGCCGATGGAGAGTGTTTTCAATGGGGTGATCGAGCGGACTTTGGCTGCTTGTGGGCGGTGAAGGACTGCGTATCTTCCTTGACAGAACCGGCGGGTTCTTCTTTCAGATAAATCCCTTCGATGGCAAACGAAGAAACCAGCGAGCGCCGCATCAGCCGCTTGCGCTCAGCCGGATCTTTCAGGTAGGGATTAGTTTCAAGAAGTGATTTTTTCATAGAGGCAGTATACCGAATCTGACGATATTTTGCACCAGAAATGCCATTTTAGCTCAGTTGCTAGAGTACATCACTCGTAATGATGAGGATCAGTTCCCCATTAGCTCAGTTGGTAGAACAGGTGACTGTTAATCATGTGGCAATCTGAAAGGCATCTACAATGATCATCTACCTCGACGAATCAGGTGACCTGGGCTTCGATTTCAACAAACCGAAGACATCCAGGAAATTCGTCATTACCCTGCTGGTCTGCCAGAACCGTGATGCCATCGATTGTTTTCGGAAAGCTGTGAGTAGAACCCTGAAAAACAAGCTCAATCACAAGAAAGGTGACCGGAAGGTCCAGGAACTGAAAGGCACAGGCACGACTATTGAGGTGAAACAATATTTTTACCGGCATCTACTCCGTGACGGATGGGAGCTTTATTCTGTTGTACTCAACAAGACACGTGTAAATGACGATCTGCGCAAATCGCACACCAAAAAGAAACTGTATAACTTTCTGGCCCGCTTCATCCTTGAAAAAATCGACCTGAACAACGCAGCTCCGGCGGTGACTCTGGTTACCGATCGATGCAAAAATCGTGAAGAAATCCAGGACTTCAACTCATATGTTGCAAATCAATTGGAAGCGATGCTGCCGTTGAATGTCCCGCTCAATATCTACCATGAGCGATCGCATGACAATCAAGGGTTGCAGGCAGTTGACCTGTTTTGTTGGGGAATATTCAGGAAATTCGAGATGGGAGATTCAGCGTGGTACGATGTTTACCGGGATGCAATAGTATTTGAAACGGAATATCTGAAATAAAGGCAAAAAAAAGACGGCCCCTGTTACGTCGATTATCCCGGGGCTCTTGGCCAACCGATGGAGGGGAGCACCCCAGGCACGTAACAGGACTTACCCGTCTGGTAAAAATGTATACCCGAATGATTTACAATGTCAACTATAAGTTGATATGCACCACCATTAGTAGGTCGACCACTAGACCCCCAGTCTAGTGCGCCAGAAACCTGCACTTCCAAACATACGAACATATAGAGGATACACCATACATGACCCCTGCCGCAATCGTACAAAAACTCTGGAACTACTGCAACGTCCTGCGCGACGACGGCATGAGCTACGGCGATTATGTCGAACAACTCACCTTCCTCCTCTTCCTCAAAATGGCCGACGAGCGGACGAAAAAGCCCTTTGACCAGAAAAGCATGGTCCCGTCCGGCTACGACTGGCCCAGCCTGCTGAAGAAGGACGGCGACGAACTCTTCGACCACTACCGCCACACCTTGGAGAAACTGGGGCAGGAGAAGGGGCTCTTGGGGCTGATCTTCGGCCGCGCCCAGAACAAGTTCCAGGACCCGGCCAAACTGCGGCGCCTGCTGGTGGACCTGCTGGGCAAGGAAAACTGGTCGATCATGAGCGCCGATGTCAAAGGTGAGGCCTACGAGGGATTGCTGGAAAAGAACGCCCAGGACACCAAGAGCGGCGCCGGGCAGTACTTCACCCCGCGTCCCTTGATCCAGGCCATTGTGGATGTGATGGCGCCCAAGCCGAAGGAGACGATCTGCGATCCGGCCTGCGGCACCGGCGGCTTTCTGTTGTCGGCCTTTGCCTATGTCAGCGACCCCAAACATTACAAGCTGGACCGGGACCAGAAGCGCTTTCTGGAAACCGAAACCCTGCGTGGCTGGGAGCTGGTGCATGCCACCGCGCGGCTGTGCGCCATGAACATGATGCTGCACGGCATCGGCGGCGAAGCGCTCCCGATCGAGGCGGGCGTTGATTCGCTGGCATCCGATCCGGGCGAGCGGTTCGACATCATCCTGACCAATCCGCCCTTCGGCAAGAAGAGCTCCACCACCATCATCGGCGCGGACGGCAAGGTCTACAGCGAAAAGGAGACCATCGAGCGGGACGATTTCTGCGCTACCACCTCCAACAAACAACTCAACTTCATCCAGCACATCAAGACCCTGCTCAAGCAGCACGGCCGCGCCGCCGTGGTCGTGCCGGACAACGTGCTTTTCGAGGGTGGGGCAGGGGAGACCATCCGCCGCAAGCTGCTTCAGGAGTGCGATGTGCACACCCTGCTGCGCCTCCCCACCGGCCTGTTCTATGCCCAGGGGGTCAAGGCCAACGTGATCTTCTTTGACAAGAAGCCGGCCAGCGAGACACCATGGACGAAGAAACTCTGGATCTACGACCTGCGCACCAACCTGCACTTCACCCTCAAGACCAATTCGCTCCAGCGTAGTGATCTGAACGAATTTGTCGCTCTCTACAACTCTAAGAACCGCCACGAGCGGCAGCCTACCTGGAGCGAGGAGTCCGCAGACGGACGCTGGCGGTCATACGACTATGCCGACCTGATGGCCCGCGACAAGGCCAGCCTTGACATCTTCTGGCTGCGGGATGAGTCCCTGGAAAACTCTGACAATCTGCCAGAACCGGGCATCATCGCCCGCGACATCATCGCCGACCTGGAGAGCGCCCTGGAACAGCTGAAATTGATTGCCGAGGATGTGGGGGCGTGCGAAGAATAGTGGCCCGTATTCTTCATGTGCAATACGGCAGATTGATCTGAAATGTTTTTGAAACTTCGGAAAAGGGAGCGTCGGACATGGCAATGACAGTTCGATCGGGCTGAATGCCTATATCAAACCCTGACATTGCTGATGCTATAAAAAAGCCTGCAGATTCTCCCCGGATTTGCAGCAAGAAGATTTAACAATGTGTATTCAACGGATTTGATATTCAAGCCGTTGAAAAGAAACTCTCCTCTTTACCCTCTCCAAGCAACTCATTCCCGGCAGCATCAAATCCCAGTAGATCGTATTTCCTTATTTCTTACACATTGCGTGCACATTCTCCTGATATTTACATGGATAATGACGGTGCTGTCCATTCACATGGAAGGGCGTTTATAAAAAATGAAGCCGAGTTCAGTAGCTTGGAAGGGCGCTTGGCCAGCGTGCTCAAGCTTACCGAAACTCGGCACGTTGGGGGGTGATACAACAGGCGGGGCAAATTTTTTCGGGAAGGAGGATTGGTTTAAAGCTAAACATGGCTAAAGAAGTGATGATTTACCGTGCAAGAGATTGGGTGTTCACTTCCAAGCGAAGCTGACCCTTGATTTCCAATGAAAGGAGCCACGTAATGATAAGTTCAATAAGTAGTTCAAGTGGAGGGTTAAGCTCATCCTTCCTGAAACAGATGCAGGAAGACATGTTCAAGGCTGTTGACAGCAACGGCGACAGCAAAATTGACAAAACCGAGATGAGCTCATTCCAGAAATCCCAACAAGAAAATGGCAAACAGGGCGGGCCCAGTGTTGATGAGATGTTTACAAACATGGATTCCGACAATGACGGCGCCATTAGCAGGCTTGAATCAGATGCCGCACTTGCAAAAATGAGTCAGCAGATGCAGGCCCAGGGACCTCCCCCCGCTTCAAGTAAAACAGAAACCAGTTCCTCTTCTAAATTGAAAGACAGTGTCTTCAAGAGTGCGGATCAGGATGGGGATGGCAGCATCAGCGAAGATGAGTTGAGCACACTGCTTGGCAACTTATCCCAAAGCGACACAACCGTTGATGATCTTATGACTGCCCTGGATACTGACAAGAATGGCAGCATCAGCAAAAGTGAATCCGATGCGGCAGTCGACAAGGCTGATCAGCAACGCCTTGCCCAGGGGCCTCCTCCGCCTCCCCCTCCGTCTGACAGCAGCTCTTCTTCATCAAGCAAGTCGAGTTCAAGTCAAATTTTTGATGCTCTTGACACTAATAAAGACGGGACCGTCAGCACCAGTGAATTGCTGGCAGCGCTTTCAAGCGAGGATGACAGTTCGTCAGAGAGCAGCTCTTCTTCAAGCGGTTCTTCCGTGGACAGCTCATCTGTGAAAAAAATATTTGACGTCATGGATACCAATAAAGATGGCACTGTCAGTAAGAGCGAACTTGAGGCGGCTCTTACCAAAACGGCTAAACAACATCAAGTTGAGTCGACAACAGACAATGTTTCATCAACATCCACCGCAGCCGGTGTTAATTCCACTGACCCGACACTCTATGCGGCGGCTGCAAAAAGTTATCTGCAGGCAAGTTTCAGCAGCTTCGCCGAGAACGCCGCTGGATCGGCACTCTCAGCTTCTGCTCTGTATGCGTAGCTGATACTGAATTGAAACACACCATGAAAGAGCAGGCTGGACCTCATTGAGGATGCCTGGATGAATGCCGACCGATTGACGCATTCAATTATTTTTAGAATCAACAGCACCATCCTCATTGATGATGTAACCAGTTTCCGTCCGGAAACTCCGGGCGGAAACCAGGTGCGTCACAGCCTGCTTCTCATGGTAGTTCCATGCATAAGGCTTTAAGTGTCAGGATTGACCAGCATCCGGAAGAATAGAATGGGGGTGTTCCCGTGATTAGTTCGAATTGGCTCAGTGACAGCAGTTCTGATGTTTTGGGTCTGTCCGCCGCCTACCAAAGTGCACAGACCAGTCGGGCTCAAAGCGCTCAGTACGCAATCGCAGTCGCCTCAACGGCTTTAAGTGATGGCAATTACGACAAAGCAATCAAAGCATTCAAAACAGCCGCAGCCTTTGATACAACCAATACTACGGCCTATAATTACCTGGGAAAGATTTATCTGGCGCAGGGTAAAACTGACGATGCAATCAAAGCCTTCACACAACTGGTAAATATCCAATCCAATACGTCTACAAAAGATTCATCTACAAGTGCCCCCACCCTGGAGGAAGCAAAGATCAGTCTGGGCAATGCCTATTTACAGGCCAAGCAGTATGACAAATCAGAAAAACAATTTAAAGATGCCATCAAGTTGGCTCCGCGAGATTCACTTCCTGTTTATACCTTGGGGCAGCAGTATCTGGCTCAGGGCAGACTTACAGAGTCTTTGACACAGCTTGAAAAAGCAAAGTCGTTGGCGCCGAAAGATGGCAACGTATATTATGCCTTGGGTGCAGTCTATAATGCCCAGGGAAATTACATGGAAGCCGCAACAGCACTGCAAACATCCCTTCAGCTTAAATCGGATTTTCCAGAGGCAAATTATGAATTAGGCGTTGCATACAATGGTCTCAACTATACTGAAGGAGTGCAGGAACAGCAGGCAATATTGGATAGCTCGGATGCTACCCTGGCATCGCAGCTATCTGCTATTACCAGGCCACAAATAGTCGGCATTGAAGAAGATAATATAAAATCGACATTTGCCACTTCTCTTTTAGGGGCGGGCACTCCAATCTGGCTTTTTGATACCTCGCTGACAACTCCGAATAGCTCTAAAACCGTATCCACCGTGATCCAGTTTAGCAAAGAAATGGACTTTGACTCGGTCACCAATATATCAAACTGGTCAATTTCGCGTGGAAACAACTCTAAATCCGGTTATTACAATTATTCATTGCCAATCTCCAGCAGTGATGCCTATATACCGCCGACACCCGAATCTGTGAGTTATGATTCCACCACTGGTGAAGCCACAGTGTCTTTCAGGCTCAGCCAGAACAGCAATGGTGACGCTAAAATAGATCCCATGCACCTTGTGTTTACTTTTTATGGTGAAGATGCTTATGGCCAGACAATGGATTTGACCGCAAATTCAATAGACGGCTATGCTTCAGCCCCATTCGGTTCTGTTGACACATTGGTATGAACATCTGTTCAATATTTTGAGCGATACTCCTCTAATATATCTACTTTATCTGTCTACAGCGTAGTTTGTCCGAATAACGCTCCGATACTATCCAACATTTGTGTTAAAAATATAGTACTGTTGACTCAGCCTTCATTCACTCTGTGTTTGGAGGCTGAATGCATTTCCTTGTTAGCTTCATATTTGCTGCACATTCAGGTTGCATTCTGTGAAACATGGATCATCAGTGATGAACTATACAGACCATGCAATAAAATTCGCTCCGGCGCGTATTGCCGCCATGGGCGGAAAAGGACTGGAATCATGATTGCCACATCACGAAATAGAATCATTGTTGGAACAATTGCCCTGCTTGTCATACTGGGGGGAGGATTGGCTGTAAAGAAGGCTTTCTTCGGCAAACCCAAGACCACATTTATTACCGCCGATGTTGTCAGAATGGATTTGGAAGAAAGCGTGCTGGCCAGCGGTACGCTGAAGGCGTTCAAGACGGTGGCGGTGGGGGCTCAGGTGTCCGGGCAGTTGAAGACCCTGCATGTCGCCTTGGGGGATACGGTGAAAAAGGGGCAGCTTCTGGCTGAGATCGATCCGGTGCTGCAGCAGAACACTCTCAGGGACGCCGAGGCTCAGGTAGAAAACCTGCGGGCTCAGAAACGCTCCAGGCAGGAGTTGTTGAAACAGTATGAGCTTGCCTTGCAACGCCAGAGACAGATGAGCGCCAGGGATGCCACCTCCAAAGCGGACCTGGAAATTGCGCAGTCTCAGTTTGAGAGTACCCGCCACGACATAGCAGCTCTTGAAGCTCAAATAAAGAAGGCCATCATTGCAGTGGCTACTGCAAAAGCCAATCTCGAATATACCAGGATCAACGCGCCAATTGATGGCGCTGTCATCTCCATCGATACCGAGGAAGGTCAGACGGTGGTTTCTACCCAGTCGGCAACCACAATCATTACGCTGGCCACACTGGATACCATGACCGTCAAGGCCAAGATATCCGAGGCGGATGTCACCAGGGTTAAACCGGGGCTGACGACCTATTTCACCCTGTTGGGAGATGCCGACAAACGTTATTACAGCAAGCTGCGGGCAATTGAACCGGGCCCGGCTTCGAGCGGTACCAGCAGTAGTACGAGCTCCGGTAGCAGTACTGCTGTCTATTACTATGGGTTGTTCGAGGTGCCTAACAGCGAAAACAAGTTGAAGGTTTCCATGACAGCACAGGTGGCAATCGTTCTGAACCAGGCAAAACAGGCTCTCTGCATCCCGGTTTCGGCACTGGGGGAAAAGCAGAAAGATGGCCGCATCACGGTGACGGTGTTTGAAGGAGAAGTTGCCAGCACGAGGAATATCCGGACCGGCATCACCAACAACGTACAGGTGCAGGTGCTTGATGGGTTGCGGGAAGGGGAAAAGGTGGTTGTCGGTGACAGCGCTTCGTTGCCGAAAGCCGAATCGAGCGCCATGCCGCCACCGGGGAAACGCTGATCATGCAAAAGCCATTACTTGAACTCAAGGGGTTGGGGCGCCGCTTTATCACCGGTGAACAGAAAATTCCGGTGCTGAAAGGGATCGAACTGACCATCCATGCTGGCGAAATGGTCGCGATCGTGGGAGCCTCCGGTTCCGGGAAATCGACTCTGATGAATATCCTCGGCTGCCTTGACCGGCCAAGCGAGGGAAGTTACCGGATCGATGGACAGGAAACCGGGGAGCTTTCCGGTAATGAACTGGCCAGGTTACGGCGGGATTACTTCGGTTTTATCTTCCAGCGCTACCACCTGATGCCGCACTTGACAGCCGCCCAGAATACCGAAATTCCGGCGATCTATTCCGGTGTGAACAAAAGTATACGCAAAACCAGAGCCCGGGAAATTCTAAACCGGCTGGGTCTGGGTGATCGGTGTGATCATCGTCCCAACCAGCTTTCCGGTGGTCAGCAACAGCGGGTAAGTATTGCCCGGGCGCTCATGAACGGCGGCGACGTAATCCTGGCGGACGAACCGACCGGGGCGCTGGACAGCAAAAGCGGTCAGGAGATGATGAATGTGCTCCACGAGTTGCACGCCCGAGGTCATACCATCATTCTGGTTACCCACGACATGCAGGTTGCCGGCCATGCCGAACGGATCATTGAACTCAGCGATGGTGAGATCATCAGGGATCAACTGAATCCTGACGCGCCTGCTATTGGAAAAATGGAGCTGCCTGAAAAAAACTCTGTTGAGAAACCGTCAAACTTTCTCCAGGCCAACTGGGGACGTTTTGCCGAAGCCTTCAAGATGGCCCTGATCGCCTTGTCCTCCCATCGGATGCGGACACTACTGACAATGCTCGGCATAATCATCGGCATCACCTCGGTGGTTTCGGTGGTGGCGCTCGGTCAAGGGGCTCGGCAGAAGGTTGTCAATGATATCAGTTCCATGGGAACAAACGTAATTGATATTAATCCGGGCAAGGATTGGGGCGACGAAGACGCCTCCAGTATTCAGACTTTGGTGCCTTCCGATCTGGAGGCTCTGAAAGCACAGGTTTACGTTGACAGCGCTACCCCTGCAACCGGTGGCAGCCAGGTGCTTCGGCACCGTAACATTACGGCAAATGCCACGGTAAATGGTGTCGGTGAACAATATTTCCGTGTCAAGGGATACGAAATCTCACAAGGAGCATTATTTAAAGCCGGCGATGTCAGTCAACAGGCCCAGGTGGTGGTAATCGATCAGAATACCGGCAAGAAGTTCTTTGCCAAGGAGAACCCGATCGGCAAGATCATCTTTCTCGGTGAGCTGCCCTGCAGGGTTATTGGCGTAACCAAGGAGAAGGAAGGGCCGTTCGGCAACAGCCAAAACCTGCAGGTATGGATTCCTTACAGTGCCGCGATGAGCAGACTTTTGGGACAACAGTATTTCAATTCCATAACCGTCAGGGTTATGGAGGGCACATCCAATCAGATCGCTGAACAGAGCATCATCAATCTACTCAAACAGAGACATGGCCGTAAGGACTTTTTCACCAACAGCAGTGACAGCATCCTGAAAACCGTCAATAAGACCACCGCTACCCTGACACTGCTGATCTCGGCTATCGCAGTGATTTCACTGGTGGTAGGGGGCATCGGCGTGATGAATATCATGCTGGTTTCGGTGACCGAGCGGACTCACGAGATCGGGATCAGGATGGCGGTCGGGGCTCGTCAGGAGGATATCATGCAGCAGTTCCTGATTGAATCGGTACTGGTGTGCCTGATTGGTGGCATGATCGGCATCATCCTCTCCTATTGTGTGGGGTTGATCTTTTCGCTGTTCGTATCAAGCTTTGCCATGAAGTTTTCCTTTATCTCGATCATATCCGCATTCCTTTGTTCAACCATAATCGGTGTCTTGTTTGGCTTCATACCGGCGCGAAATGCGGCGCGCCTTGATCCCATCGAAGCACTTGCCAGGGAGTAGCAGAACTATGAAGCGCAATCCGACACAAAAAACAGTACGAATGACCGCACTCCTGATTGCGGCAACTCTCTTGCTGAGCGGTTGCAGTGGTCTGCTCCCCCGCAGCAAGTACACCCGTCCGGATGTCATCTTGCCCGGGAAGTGGCAAGAGGAAAGTGTCACCGGTACAACGGTCGCTGCTGGAGAACGGTGGTGGCAGGACTTTAGCGACCCGATCCTGGATGAACTTGTCGAGCGCGCACTCAAGACCAATAACAATCTGGCTGCCGCCGCTATCAAGGTGCGCCGTGCGAGGCTGAATGCCGAACTGACCGGCACTAACCTGACTCCAGCGGTAACTGTTGGAGCAAACAGCAGTATTAATCGAAACCTGAAGAACAATGCCGACACCAGATCGAGCAGTGTCACCGGCACCGTAAGTTATGAGCTGGATCTCTGGGGCAAACTTGCCACTGCACGCGATGTCAGCCGCTGGGAAGCGGATGCAACCGAAGCTGACCGCCAAAGCACTGCGCTGGCGTTGATTGGAACTACTGCGACGGATTATTGGCAGATCGCCTATTTGAACGAGCGTATTACTACCGCCGAGGCAAGCATCATCTACGCGGAAAAGATCCTGGAGCTGGTTGAGGTCAAATACGATGCAGGAGCAGTCTCTGCTCTTGATAAGATTCAGGCCCGGCAAACGCTGGCCAGTCAGCGTGCCCAGCTCACGCTGCTCATACAACAGCGCACGGAGGCTCGCAATGCACTGGCGATTCTGTTCAATCAACCGCCGGGCAGTGACGTGGCCGAGCTCCGGCAATTACCGCGGATGCCGCTTCCCGCGGTCAGCGCCGGGCTTCCCGTAAGCCTTCTGGCACAGCGCCCCGATCTTCGGGCGGCGGAAAAGAGGCTCAGAAAATACCTGACAAGCGTAGACAACACTCGCGCCAGTTACTATCCGTCTTTTTCCCTTACCGGCACGCTTGGCAGCAGCAGTACCACTCTGTTACAGGTGTTGCAAAACCCGTACGTTGCCCTGGGCGCCGGGTTGACGTTGCCGTTCATCCAGTGGAACAGCATGAAGCTTAATGTGGAGATATCTCAGACGGAGTATGAGGAAGCTGCTGTTAATTTCCGTCAGGCGCTCTACTCCGCTTTGGGCGATGTTGAAAATGCCTTGTCGGCGCGTGTCCGCTATGCAGAGGAGAACCTGCAGCTGGAAGAGTCGCTGGCTTTGGCCCGCAGGGCCGAGGATTTGACCGAAGTGCGTTATCGCGCGGGATCGACTGCACTGCAATCATGGTTGGATGCACAGGAGAGCCGACGGAGCGCTGAAAAATCGCTCTCAGAAAACCGTCTGAACCGGCTCAAGAACTGTATGACACTCTATCAGGCGATTGGCGGCGCCATGCCTGCGACAGGGTCAGGCAACTAGGGTTAAGTGTTACCTTGGGTGCGTTCCGGAACAAATCTCATATTCCAAATTTCCTGATACAGCATTCTAAGGTACTGACGGTTGTCTAGACAGAAAAACGATGAAATTAAGTTTGGTTCAACCCAGTTGAATGCCCCTTGTTCTTTGAAAGATCAGCTTGTTCAAGTAATCCGCTGAAGTATACCTCAGCCGGGGTTTTATAATCCAGCGACTGATGAGACCGCTCATTGTTGTAGTAATCGAAGTAGGTTTTGATTCCGTCTTTTGCTTCCTGAACCGTTTCGTAATCTTTCAGATAGACTTCCTCATACTTTAACGATCTCCAGAGACGTTCGACGAAGATGTTGTCAATTGCCCGGCCTTTGCCGTCCATACTGATAAGAATGTCGGCATCTTCCAGAAGCTTGGTGTGACGCGGGCTCGTGAATTGTGAACCCTGGTCGCTGTTGAATATTTCTGGTTTTCCTCTGGTTAAAGCCCGCTCCAATGCTTCGACACAGAAGTCGGCCTCCAGGGTGATGCTGATGCCAAAATCAAGAACGTAGCGGCTGAACCAGTCAATGATCGCGACCAGATATACAAACCGCCTTTAAGCCGGATGTAGGTTATATCAACACTCCAAACCTGATTAACCCGTACAATCGGTACGTTGCGCAAAAGGTATGGATATATTTTGTGGCCCGGAATCCGGCGGCTCAGATTTGGGCCGGGGTAGATCGCCATCAACCCCATAAGGCGCAGCAAATGCCGGGTGTGCCGTGTTCCTACACGCGGATGTCCTTGCTTCTTGAGCCAGTCCGTCAGCTTGATAACGCCCAGGAAGGGATGCCGGGTATACTCTTCATCCAGCAGTCGCATCAGAGTCAGGTTCTTAGTAGAAACCGGAACAGGCTGGTAATATAGGCTGGAATGACTCAGCCCTAAAAGGCGGCACTGCCTGACAACGCTGATCTTGGGATGTTTTATATCTATCAGCAGACGCTTTTGAGCAGCGCTACATCCCAGATTTTTTTTGAGCCAGTCAAGTTCAACCTTGAGTTGGCCTATCTGGCGATACAGTTCCTCTTTGAGTTTTTCGTCTGCTTTTAAGGAGTTGGTTTTCTTGTTGTCAAAGGCCGCTGCCAACTGATCCTGTGCCTGACGCTTCCAGGTGGTGATCTGATTCGGGTGCACTTTGTAGAGAGAAGCCAGATCAGCGACGGTCTGATCTCCCCGGATTGCAGCCAAAGCAACCTTCGCTTTGAATTCGGACGTACGTTTCGTTCTCATGTTTGCCATCATAATTGCCTCCACAATTATGGGCAAACCAAACTTAACTACCTGTCCGAAAAACCGTAAGCATTATATTCACTTCTCATGGAAGCCCCCTTAAAATAATAAAAGCAGACCTTACAGATCTGCCCCCTGGGAAGTTGCACATGTCCTGAAACCTTTGAGATACAGGCTTTGTTACATCTTTTCCCTCACCTTTAATATGTCTCACTTAATGCATGCCTTTATACAGTAAGAAAATAAGTATTGACATGATATTACAACTAGTTACGGGCTGTGCCTATTCAGTATGCAATCCGATAAAGGTATCAATATCACGTTACATTTTTGAAACTTATCAACAGCTTCAACAGGGTTATCAACATTATTTGTGGAAAGCATGTATCCCCCTGAAGTTACGATAGTGATAGTTTCTTGCTTACAATTAGTGAAAGAATCATCTGGTGGGTAACAACTCTGAAATTGGTTTTAAAACTGGAATGATGTTAGGATGCAATGAGTTGGTATGAATCCCAAGGAGCTTTTTTCGATGATCTGTCCTTATTGCAAAGAAACCATTCAAGATGGTGCGATAAAATGCCGCTACTGCGGTTCAATGCTTAATCTTGACCCATCCAGCGCCATAAACATTGATAACATCAGCAGTGATGAGATTCGTGAATTTGTCGGACCCAATGCCCACTATTACGTACAGAACTTTTCAAAGTACACGATATCAGGCAGAGAGCAGTTCTGTGCTACATGGAACTGGTCTTGTTTCGGATTTACTTTCATCTGGTTCTTGTACCGGAAGATGTACTTTTGGTCAGTTGTCTCTTTTGTCGTCTTCTGCATTCCAGGCATCAATTTTCTCCTGCATATCGGAGCAGGTATAGTCGGTAACTATCTGTACTACAGGTATGTGAAAGAGAAAATCCTTGAAATCAGGTCAACACAACTACCGCAGAATTACAATCCGGTGCTGCAGGAACTTGGCGGGGTCAACAAGTGGGTGATCACGTTGGGAGTGGTCATCGGTATAATCATGACGATACTCATCTCGATCTTTTTCTCGACGATGATTGCTTCCATGAGTCATTTGGTAAGAATGACAATCTGAACCACAGGTGATAGATTTCTACCCATCGCATGAATACTTGAATCCGTTTATGAGGTATTACTTGCGCATTTGCTTAAAGATGCCGGTTTGAGGGTTGAGCGTCAGGTTTCGATACCGATTGAATTTCACGGTATCCGGTTTGATGAAGGATTCCGGGCAGACATGGTCGTGGAAGACAAAGTGATTCTGGAACTTAAATCAGTAGAATGCATCAACAATGCTCACAAAAAGCAGGTTTTGACGTATCTGAAATTGACAGGTATGAAGCTGGGTTACCTGCTTAATTTTGGTGATGAACTGATGAAGGACGGTATCACCCGTGTACTGAACGGCAAACTCGAATAATCGAAAACAGGTTACTCTCACTGAGTCACGGAGGCACAAAGGAAAACCAGGACTCAAAGGCTCTTGGTTTTGATTTTCTCCGTGCCTTCGTGCCTCTGTGAGAGATAAGTTTTGACTCTACGCGGCGTGAGGGGTGACCTCTGGGTTGGAGTTTCAGACATTTATGTTTTCAGATAGTACAGCTCTTATTTCTCCAACAACTTCCTCGCAAGACCATGCAGTTCCGCGTTTGCCAGCGCGACCACCTTTTTCTTTACCGAACGGGAATAATACTCCTGTTCCGTCTTTGTCAGGGGCAACCCTTCCAGCCTCTTCTTGAACAACTCCTTCTGCTTCGGCGAAAACATTTGCGACAGGGCAAAGGCCTGGGAATACTCAACCTGCTCGACCAGGGAAAACTCAGGTGATAGAAAGAATAGAGAGCCGTTGAATGGATGGAGCAGGTCAACGACGAACAGTACCAAGGGAACCGATGAACCGAAATAGTTCTTGAAAATAAACCAAATGATCAATATAGTAGGCATAAGCTATGTTAATGGCTATTATTTTGGTCTATAAGTGCCTGGATTGGTTGTGATGAAACAAAGAACATACTCAAAATACGCAAAAGAAGCCGCTTTATTGCTCGGTCAACAGATCAGGCTCGGGCGCAAGGAGCGCCAATGGTCTGAGCAAAACCTTGCGGAGAGGGCCGGTATTTCCAGGGGGACACTCCAGAAAATAGAATCCGGTGAAATGTCTCCGTCCATCGGGCTTGTATTCGAAGTTGCCGCATTGGTTGGCGTGCCTTTGTTTGAGCATGAGAGCCGGGCACTTGCAACCGGCATCGAACTGGCGCAAAGCAAAATAGCTCTCCTCCCCAAGCGGATCAGAAACAAGACAAAGGCGGTGGATGATGAATTCTAAACCGCAGAATAGAGAAGCCTTTGTCTGGATATGGCTTCCCGGAGAGACGCAACCGGTGGTTGCCGGTAAACTTGAAGCGGATAACGGCACAGTCAATTTCAACTATGGCAAAAGTTATCTTGACCGGATAGGCGACAAGAACCCGGCTATCCCGATTTATGAGCCGGAATTACCTCTGAGGGCCGGAGTGTTACCCTTGCCGGGCGACCTGGAGATACCCAATTGCATTCGGGATGCAGCGCCCGATGCCTGGGGGCGACGCGTTATCATCAACAGGCAATTCGGCCTGAAAGGTCGGGATGCGGATACCGGCAGCCTGGATGAACTCACCTGTCTCCAGGAATCTGGCTCCGATCGGATCGGTGCGTTAGATTTTCAGCGCTCACCAACGGAATATGTTCCCAGAACTCCCCATAATGCCGGTCTGGAAGAGTTGCTGGCATCGGCCGAAAGGGTTGAGCAAGGTATTCCATTAACAGCCGAGCTTGATCAGGCGCTCTTCCACGGCAGTTCCATTGGTGGTGCGCGCCCCAAGGCTTTGATAGAAGATCAAGGCGTCAAGTATATTGCCAAGTTTTCGTCCGGCAGTGATCTCTACAGCGTCGTCAAAGCCGAATACGTTGCCATGCGGTTGGCGTCCATTGCCGGACTGAAGGCCGCACCGGTCAAGCTGGTAAAGGCGTCCGGCAAGGATGTCTTATTGATCGAGCGCTTCGACCGGATTGCGCTCGATTCCGGGTGGGCGCGAAAAGCCATGGTTTCCGCCCTGACCCTGTTCGGCCTCAGTGAGATGACGGCACGTTATGCCAGTTATGAAGAGTTTGCGGAGATCATTCGCCATCGCTTTACTGAGCCGGGAACAACCCTCAGGGAGCTTTATAGGCGGCTGGTTTTTAATATCTTGTGCGGTAATACCGATGATCACGCACGCAATCACGCCGCATTTTGGAATGGGAAAGAGCTGTCCCTGACGCCGGCCTATGATATTTGCCCTCAAGGTCGTACCGGCAATGAAGCGACCCAGGCCATGCTCGTAACCGGAGTAAACCGGTTCAGTCAGCTCAAAACCTGCCTGGCGGCAGCGCACCAGTTCCTGCTTTCCCGGCAGGCAGCGATCGATGTGATTGACCGGATCGAAATGGCCATTCGTGACAATTGGGAAAGGGTCTGTGAAGAAGCGGAACTTGGCCCGGTTGATAAAAACTATCTGTGGGGGCGGCAGTTTCTTAATCCGTTTTCCATTGAGCGATGACCCGGAAGAATGCAATTGAATGAAGGGCGTTACGGGGAGTGTCCCGCATTCCCGCTAATTGAGGAACGCGGGTAACATTTTTGCTTCCAGCGTCGACGTATAAACGATCGTATATGTTGCGAGCCATAAGAATCGTTGAGACGGTAAATATATACGATCATATATTTCGCAATGTCAATTTCTTCCCGGCCATGATATAAATCTACTAACGTAGATAATTGGGGGCCGGAATGAGAATTTTTACTGCGGAAGACCTCGGTAGCATCATCAGGCAGAAACGTAAAGCTGACGGACTCACGCTGGAGGAGGCTGCTGCCGTCTGCGGGGTAAGCTATGCTTTTTTCTCCGCACTGGAGAACGGCAAGGAAACCGTGCGCCTGAACAAGGTTCTGCAAGTGCTCGCCAGTCTCGGCATTGAACTTGAGGCGAATACCCGCACCTGGAGCGGACCGGGGAATGCATCATGAGCCACGACCTTCATGTCAGGATCGATGGAGCGATTGTCGGTCGCATGTGGCTGGACGACACGAAGCGATTCTGTTTTCAGTACGACGAGGGGTGGCTCACCACCTCACGCATACCGCTATCCCTTTCCCTGCCACTGCGCCGGGAACCATATATTGACGATGAGTCACATCCCTTTTTCGCCAACCTTCTTCCCGAAGAAAAAATGCGGGCCGTTATTGCCCGGAACCTCGGAGTCTCCCTGAATAATGATTATGGCCTGCTTGAAAGGATCGGTGGGGACTGCGCCGGGGCGGTCTCGATCTACCCTGCAACGGATGAATCGCAGCGTGAACCGGGAACCTACCGGCAGCTTACTTTGGATGAGTTAAACGCCATCATCGGAGAACTCCCGAAACGGCCCCTCCTGGCCGGCGAAAAAGGTATTCGCCTGTCTCTGGCCGGCGCCCAGAAGAAGCTTCCAGTCTATTATGACGAGGAGCATTTCAGTCTTGGGCTTGATACCGCTCCCAGCAACTACATTATCAAACCACCCATTGAAGATCTGGACGGTACCGTTGAAAACGAAGCGTTCAGCATGACCCTGGCCCGGGCTGTCGGCCTCGACGTGCCCCGTTCATTCATCCACCGGCACGGCGGCGCACCTGGCGTATTCGTAGTCAAACGTTATGACCGCATTGCGGCTGCAGAGGGAATCAGGAGACTGCATCAGGAAGACTTCTGCCAGGCGCTCGGGATTCCACCCGAGTTCAAGTATGAGACCGAAGGCGGGCCGACTCTGGCGGCATGTTTCAATCTGGTGCGCCATGCCAGTATCAGGCCGGGGAAAGATCTGCTCTCTCTGTTGAACTGGGTGATCTATAACTACCTGACCGGCAATTCCGATGCCCATGGCAAGAATATCTCCCTCTTGCTGCTGCCGGAAGGCCCGGTGCTGGCACCGTTCTACGATCTGATTTCGACCAGGATCTATTCCCATTACAGCCTGGCCTCCGGTTTGGCGATGAAAATCGGCGGGATCGGTGATCCGGATTCACTCCGGAAAAGACATTGGGAACAGTTTGCCGAAGAGGTCGGCATCAAACCCCGGCTGGTGTTAAGCCGCATTGCCGAACTGGCGAAGAGGATTGAGGACTCCCGCTTGCAACTCTTCACTGGGAGTTTTGCTCCCTATAAATCCGATGCCTTGTACCGTTTAATGGAGTTTATCGGGGGACAGACAGAGAGAACCATTCGGATACTCGCATAAAGTTGAATAGCATTATCGCCACCACCGGTCACCCGCGGAAGATATTGTAGGTGGAATTCATGAGCAGTCCGATGAACGTCATCGTCTGTCACGAGTGGAGAGAGTAGCTTGTCAAACCCACGCATTTTACTTTGAGCGCAGTTCCGGCAGTCTGCATCTGGTGATTAGTGAGGGATGCGCACGGTCGGGTGGAGTAATGGAGACCTAGCGAGAGAAACGAGAAAGCCCGCTTTTAGGCAGGCCTTGAGATTTATCTTATCATCTTGGAAGCTCGACCCCACCGAATGAACTTGGTGGGCTTTTTATATGCACTAATTCTGATTTGCAGAATACTTATGCTTCTTGTGCTGATGCTCCTGATGGTTAAAGCTAATCCCCACACTACCTGAATCAAGTTCAACGATTCTCCCTGTAAACTTTTCAGAACTCAATTTAGTCTTGTCGTTTAACATCAGTCCACACATTTCACCAACGTGCAAACCATTTGGAACATCGTCATTCAACTTAATCAATGCTCCAGTTAGTGATAAATTTCCTAGTAGTGCCTGATAGGTAACTCCATCAAGTCCCATCAGGAGACAATGTGAACCTCTACTGATGCTGAAGTTGTCTGACTCATTTTTCATGTAATGTACTCCTCAACTTCCAATTTTACTCCTTTATCGAGTAAATAAGGAAACTTACTGCTCACAAATACAAAAGCCCTTGATTTCTCAAGGGCTTTTGTATTTGTCCGGACTGTGCCGGACTGTTAAATGGTGGAGGTGGTGGGAGTCGAACCCACGTCCGAAAAATCTAGCATCTGAGACCCTACACCGTTAGTTCGTTGCTCGATTTAACCGTCTGCCTGCGCAGCGAACAAGGCAGTCAAACGGCGGTCCCGTGAGTTTCGGGTTGCGCTACGGGCGTTGCGCTCCCCTATCCGGTAGTGAGTGACGCCCCCTTTTTACCACCGGCATCTTGATCGGGGACGCCTGTTAAGCTGCTAGAGCTACAGGAGTGTTATAATTGTCGGCAATTAATGCCGTGCAGGTTTATTAAGGTCGGCCGCCTGCCCCGACCCGGTGCTCCCCAGATTTTCAATTCCCCGTCGAAACCTTTACACCCCCATATAAAATTATAAGCTTAATTTTGAATGCTGAATCATGAAAAAAACTAATCCCGATTTCTGGCCTTGAGCGCCTGTGACATTTCGCGCTGGCCATCCTTCTTCTTCATGTCCTCGCGTTTATCGTACAGTTTCTTCCCTTTGGCAAGACCTATCTCCACCTTGACCCGCCCATCCTTGAAATAGAGCCTGAGCGGAATGACCGAAAGCCCCTTTTCGCGGATACGGCCGTACAGGCGTTCGATCTCGCGGCGATGCAACAGTAGTTTGCGGTTGCGGTCCGGTTGATGGTTCTGGCGGTTGCCGAATTCGTACTGCGAGATGTTCAGGTTGTGCAGGAACGCCTCTCCGTCACGCACCAGCATGAACGAATCGTTCAGGTTGGCCTTGCCGGCCCGCAGCGACTTGACTTCGGTCCCCTGCAGAACCAGCCCCGCCTCCAGCTTCTCCTCGATGAAATAATCGTGGTAGGCCTTCTTGTTGTTGCAGATCAGTTTCTCACCCATGTTTTGCACCATAGCAGAATTTTATCGAAAAGGGAATCATGCTGCTGCCGGCCTGTTGTGCTGATGATAATTCCGGGTTAAGCCGCACTCCTCCTTGCATTAAGCCTTGGTTATCTATATATTCGCCGCTATCTCTGTCTACGAGGATGGATAATATGACGCCAGTAGAAACAGTCCCCGCCAACGGCGACAAGCCGACCGCCTCCGATCTCCAACGTTCATTTCTTCGCCATCTGAAATATACGCTGGTCAGGGACAAGTATTCCGCGACCAAGGCCGACCTGTATCTGGCGCTGGCCTATGCCGTGCGTGACGTGCTGGTGGACCGCTGGCTCGACACCCAGCAATCCTACTATATCAACGATGCCAAGCGGGTTTATTACATTTCGATGGAATTCCTGATGGGGCGCACACTAGGCAACAGCCTGATCAACCTGGGGATCATGGACGAGTGGCAGACCGCGCTGAAACAGATGGGGATCGATGTGGAGGAACTTCAGGAGAACGAGTGGGACGCCGGGTTGGGGAATGGTGGCCTGGGTCGTCTGGCGGCCTGCTTCCTGGATTCGATGGCAACCATGAGCCTGCCGGCCTACGGTTACGGCATCCGCTATGAATTCGGCATGTTCTACCAGAAGATCATCGACGGAGTCCAGTGCGAGTATCCGGACAACTGGCTGCGCTACGGCAACCCCTGGGAGTTCGATCGCCAGGAACACCTGCACCAGGTCAAGTTCGGCGGCAGGGTGGAATACCATACCGATCAGGATGGCGGCAAGCGCTGTTCCTGGGTTGACACCACCGATGTCATGGCCCTGGCCTATGACTTTCCGGTGCCGGGCTACGGCAACGATACCGTCAACACCATGCGGCTCTGGAGCGCCAAATCGACCCGTGATTTCGAGCTGGGTTCCTTCAACCAGGGCAACTATATCGGCGCGGTGGAATCCAAGATGCGCACCGAGAATATCTCCAAGGTACTCTACCCGGCCGACCATATGGCCGAGGGCAAGGAGCTGCGCCTGCGCCAGGAGTATTTCCTCTCTTCCGCGACGGTGCAGGACATCTTCTATCGTTTTGCCAAAAAGCATGACGACCTGAACATGCTCCCTGAAAAGGTGGCGATACAGCTGAATGATACCCATCCGACCCTGGCGATACCGGAGCTGATGCGGATCCTGCTGGATGAGAAACATCTAGGCTGGGACGATGCCTGGAATATCTCGGTCAGGACTTTTGCCTATACCAACCACACCGTTCTACCGGAAGCGCTTGAAAAATGGCCCGTGCAGACCATGGAAAAGATTCTGCCGCGTCATCTGCATATCATCTACGAAATAAACGAGCATTTCATTCGCCAGGTCGCCGCTCGTTTTCCGGGCGATTCCGGACGTCTGCGGCGCATGTCGATCATCGGCGAGGATGGCGAAAAAAATGTCCGCATGGCCCATCTGGCCATCGTCGGCAGCCACTCGGTCAACGGCGTGTCGGCCCTGCACAGCGAAATCCTCAAGGACGATCTGTTCCACGATTTTCATGAAATGTGGCCAGAGCGTTTCAACAACAAGACCAACGGCATTACCCAGCGCCGCTGGCTGAAATATTCCAACCGCTGGCTGGCCGACCTGATTTCGTCGAAAATCGGGGAGGGGTGGGTCACCGATCTGGGCGAACTTAAAAAACTGGTCCCGCTGGCCGGTGACCGTGAGTTCCAGCAGCAGTGGATCGAGGTCAAGCACGCCAACAAGCGCAATCTGGCCGACTACATCTACAGGCATAACGGCATCATGGTATCGCCGGATTCCATGTTTGACTGCCAGACCAAGCGCATCCACGAATACAAACGCCAGCTGCTGAACGTGCTGCACGTGATCACTCGCTACAATCGCATCAAGGCCAATCCCGGCGCCAACTTCGCGCCGCGCACGGTAATTTTCGGCGGCAAGGCCGCTCCCTCCTATTTCATGGCCAAGCTGATCATCAACCTGATCAACGCAGTCGGCGAAGTCGTCAACAATGATCCCGACCTGAACGGACTGCTGAAGGTGGTCTTCCTGGGTAATTACAACGTCTCCCTGGCCGAGATGATCTTTCCGGCCTCCGACCTGTCCGAGCAGATCTCCACCGCCGGCACCGAGGCGTCCGGCACCGGCAACATGAAGTACTCGCTGAACGGCGCGCTGACGATCGGCACCCTGGACGGCGCCAACATCGAGATCATGGAAGAGGTCGGGCGCGACAACATCTTCATCTTCGGCCTGACCGCCGAACAGGTTACCGGTCTGAAAAACGCCGGTTACCGGCCGCAGGATTACTACCACCACAACCAGGAACTGAGGCAGGCGATCGACATGATCGGCAACGGCAGCTTCTCCCCCGGCCATCCGGAACTTTTCAAGCCGGTGGTGGATACCCTGCTGGGGCTCGACCACTACCTGTTGCTGGCCGATTATGCCTCGTACATCGCGACCCAGGACGAGGTGGACCGGCTCTACCAGCAGCCCCATGAATGGGCCCGCACATCGATCCTGAATACCGCCGGCATGGGCAAGTTCTCCAGTGACCGGACCATCTCCGAGTACGCCAGTGAAATCTGGGACATCAAGCCGGAAAAGATCAAGCGCACCGTCAAGCGGGATATTCATTGAAATCCGGAAGCGCGACACAGACTCCCGGGTTGTGGGACCAAACGGCAGGAATCAACAGAGCCCCGGATGTCTCCAGCCATGCGCCGCTGGCGGAGCGCATGCGCCCCCGCAACATGACCGAATTCATCGGCCAGGAACACCTGCTTGGCGAGGGACGTCTGCTGCGGGCGATGATCGAGAACGACAACCTGTCTTCGCTGATCTTCTGGGGACCGCCCGGTTGCGGCAAGACCACGCTGGCCCATATTATTGCCGCCGAAACCCACATGCGCTTTGTTTTCTTTTCGGCAATCCTCTCGGGCATCAAGGAGATCCGTGAGATATTCCGCGATGCGGAGGCGTTCGCGGCCCGTGGTCAACGCACGCTGCTGTTCGTAGACGAGATCCACCGTTTCAACAAATCCCAGCAGGACGCGTTCCTGCCGTATGTGGAAAGAGGTGTGGTAACGATTATCGGCGCCACCACCGAGAATCCTTCCTTCGAGGTGATCGCCCCGCTGCTCTCCCGCTGTCGGGTGCTGACCCTGCAGCAGCTGGAACCGGAAGCGATCCGCGATATCCTGAAACAGGCGCTGCAGGATCCGGAACGCGGCCTCGGTCTGCTCGGAGTGACCGCCAGCGATGAAGCCCTGGATTTCCTGGCGTCCCAGGCCGACGGTGACGCCCGCAAGGCTCTCAACACGCTGGAGGTGGCCAGCGGACTGGTTTCGACTCTTCCTGACGCCGCGGCTTCGCCGGGCAGCCTGCCGATAAACGCCTGTATTACTCTTGAAACCGCTCAGGAAGCGCTGCAGAAAAAGGCGCTGCTGTACGACAAGGGAGGCGAAGAACATTACAACGTGATTTCGGCCTTCATCAAGTCGCTGCGCGGCAGCGACCCGGACGCGGCGCTGTACTGGCTGGCGCGCATGCTGGAGGCCGGAGAGGATCCGCTTTTCATCCTGCGGCGCATGATCATCCTGGCCTCCGAGGATATCGGCAACGCCGATCCACGCGCCTTGCAGGTGGCGGTTTCGGCTCTGCAGGCTTTCCAGATGATCGGCATGCCGGAAGGACGCATCACGCTGGGGCAGGCGGTGACCTACCTGGCCACCGCGCCAAAATCCAACGCCTCCTACGCCGGCATCAATGCCGCCCTGGCCGAGGTAAGAAACAGCGGCGCCCTGCCGGTGCCGCTGCATGTCCGCAACGCCCCCACCAGGCTGATGAAGGAGCTGGGCTACGGCAAGGGTTATCAGTACGCCCATGATTACGACGACGGATATGCCGGGCAGGAGTGCCTTCCGGAAAAACTGGCCGGCCGCAGGTTCTACGAGCCCAAGGGGCACGGCTATGAGAAGAACATTGTCGAACGGATGGAGTGGCTGAAAAAAAGGAAAGACAGACCTTCATGAAACCTTACACGCTCGAACGCCGGCAGATCCTGCCGGTATCCCTGGAAGAGGCCTGGAGTTTTTTTTCAAACCCCGGCAACCTGGTGAAGATAACCCCGCCGGACATGGATTTCCGGATCACTTCGCCGCCCTGTGAAGAGACCTATGCGGGCCAGATCATCACCTATACCGTGCGCCCGTTGATGCGGGTCGAGGTCAGCTGGACGACCGAGATCACCCACGTCGAACGTCCGAACTTCTTCGTTGACGAGCAGCGCTTCGGACCTTATCGGTTCTGGCACCATCAGCACCGCTTCAGCCAGGTGGCGGGCGGCGTCGAGATGCACGACCTGGTTCACTACCTGCTCCACCATGACCATCTGGTCGGACTGATCAACCGCCTGTTCGTGGCGCCGCGTCTGAGGCGGATCTTCGACTACCGTGCCAGGAAACTGCAAGAGCTCTTTCCGGTTAAATGACCGATTAAATTCCATCTGGAGGGAACAACCATGAAACGACTCGCCATTCTGACCAGCGGCGGCGACTGCTCCGGCATGAACGCGGCCATCCGTGCGGCGGCCCGCACCGCCATCGCCAATGACGTGGAAATGATCGGCTATCGCAAGGGCTACGCCGGTCTGCTGAAAAACGACTTCCAGATCCTGGATACCAGGGCGGTCTCGGGTGTGCTCCAGCGGGGTGGCACCTTCCTGCAGTCGGCCAGGTCGGCCGAGTTCCGCACTGAGGAGGGTCGCAAAAAGGCGCTGGATAACCTGCTTAAGGAGCGGGTCGAGGGGCTGATCGTGATCGGTGGCGACGGTTCGCTTAACGGCGCGCTGGCGCTGGACAGGCTGGGCTTTCCGGTGGTCGGGATTCCGGCCAGCATCGATAACGATATCCCCTACACCGATATGGCCCTGGGGGTGGATACGGCCCTGAACAATATCATCTATGCCGTGGACTGCATCAAGGATACCGCCAGTTCACACGACCGGGCCTTCATCGTCGAGGTGATGGGGCGCAACTCCGGTTATCTGGCCTCTACCTCCGCCATCGCCACCGGGGCCGAATTCGCGATCGTTCCGGAGGTGGAGTTCGACCTGTCGGAAATGTGCCATCAGCTGCGCCGTCGTTATGAAGAGGGGCGCACCAATGCGTTGATCATCATGGCCGAAGGGGCCGGCAACGCCCAGTCTATAGCAGACGGCATCAAGGATACGGTCGGTTTTGAAACACGGGTGACGGTGCTGGGACACTACCAGCGCGGCGGTGCTCCGACGGTCTTTGACCGCCTTTTGGGAAGCCGTTTCGGCCGCAAGTCGGTTGACCTGCTGCTTTCCGGAACCAAGGGGGTCATGGTCGGACTGGCGACCAATTCACTGAACATGACTCTGCTGGAGATGGTGGTCAATGGCGGTCAGAAAAAGCTCAATGAAGATCTGCTGCGCATGGCCGATATCCTGGGGATCTGAAATTGCGCTCCGGAAAGAGATTCCATAAGAAGCGCTCGGTAAAGTCAGGTCTCCCTCCCGGCAGCCTGGTGCATATCGGTGATACACCGAACGAATCGGTGGAGATCAGGATGATCTCGTTCAATGCGACCGATATCGAGGAACGCCATTTTCAGAAACTTGAGGAGTGCCTGTTGCCGCCGCCCGGCACCTCGGTGACCTGGGTCAACGTGGAGGGGGTGCATGATGTGGAGGTCATCCGGCGACTGGGCGATTGCCACTCCTTTCACCCGCTGGTCCTGGAAGATATCGTCAACACCGTGCAGCGCCCCAAGATCGAGGATTACGACGAATACCTCTTCATCGTGCTGCGCATGCTGCGTCCGACCGAAGATCTGGATTTCAGTTCGGAACAGCTCAGCATAATCCTGGGGCCGGACTACATCTTCACCTTTCAGGAGGGTCTCAAGGGTGACCCGTTCGATTCGGTCCGTGAGCGAATCCGCACCGGCAAGGGCAAGATTCGCTCGATGGGGAGCGATTATCTGGCCTATGCGCTGATCGATGCCATTGTGGACGGCTATTTCAGTGTGCTGGAAACGCTGGGGGAGCGGGTGATCGATGTGGAGGAGGATCTGGCCCTGACGCCGGAACGGAGCACGCTGCATCTGATCAACGAACTGAAGAAGGAGATTATCTTCCTGCGCAAGACGGTCTGGCCGCTGCGCGAGGCGATCGCTTTTCTGGAGCGGGGCGACAGCCACCTGATCAATGATTCCACCAGGGTCTATTTCCGGGATGTTTACGACCATACCATCCAGGTGATCGATACGGTCGAAACCTACCGCGACCTGCTCTCGGGAATGCTGGATTTGTACCTGTCCAGCATCAGTAACCGCACCAACGAAGTGATGAAGTTTCTGACCGTGATCGGTACGATCTTCATGCCGCTGACCTTTCTGGTGGGGGTCTACGGCATGAACTTCAAGAACCTGCCGGAGCTGGAATGGCATTACGGCTATTTTGCCCTGTGGGCGGTGATGATCGCCATTTCACTGCTGATGGTGGCATATTTCAGAAAAAAACGCTGGCTGTAGGAGACTATATGACACGGCTGATATTGAAATGGGTGCTCAATTCGTTCGCCCTCTATTTTGTCATGAAAATCATTCCCGGCATCCGGATCGACCGTTTCCAGGACCTGCTGGTGGCAGCTCTGGTGATCGGTCTTTTGAACGCCTTTCTGCGCCCGATCATCATCCTGCTGACCCTGCCGGTCACCATGCTGACCCTGGGGCTGTTTACCCTGGTGATCAACGGCCTGATGTTCTATCTGGCGGCCTACCTGGTCAGCGGTTTCCAGGTCACCGGCTTTGGCGCCGCCTTCCTGGCTGCGCTGCTTTTCAGTCTGTTCAGCTTCGTTCTCAACATGGTCTTCGGAACAAAAAAATGATCGCCCCTTTCCTGTACACCCTACCTTCGTGTCTCCCGTTTTGCAGGACGTGACCATCGTCGCGGAGCTTGTTTCCAGGATTGTCCGGACGATCCGGGAACAGCAGCTTTTCAGTCCGGGTGACACGCTGATCGTGGCGCTCTCCGGCGGCGCCGATTCGACCGCGCTGCTGGATCTGCTGGGGCGGCTGCCCGGTTACGATCTGCGGCTGGTGGCCGCCCACCTGAACCACTGCCTGCGCGGTGCGGAATCCGATGGTGACGAGCAGTTCTGCCGCGGGCTGGCTGGTGACCACGGAATACCGATCGAAATCCTGCGTCTGGATGTCAAGCAGTTCGCGGCAAGCGCCGGCCTGAACCTGGAAGATGCCGGCCGTCGCGCCCGCATCGCGTTTTTGGAACAGATGCGGGAAAAATATTGCGCCGCGGCCATAGTGACCGCCCATCACGGCGACGACCAGGCCGAGACCGTGCTGATGAGGCTTTTGCGCGGCTCCGGCATGACCGGGCTTTCCGGGATGCAGTATCGCAATCGGCGCGGCCATGTCCGGCCGTTGCTTGACGTCACCCGCGCCGAGATCGAACGATACCTGGCGGAACTGGGGCTTGCCTGGCGCGAAGATGCCAGTAACCGCGACCTGGACTTTCTGCGTAACCGGATCCGCCATCAGCTTCTGCCACTGCTGGAACAGTACAACCCCGCCATCCGCCGTACCCTGACCGCCACCGCCGCGCTCCTTTCCGATGAAAACGCGCTGCTGGACAGCCTGGCCGAACAGGCCTTCGAGGTCTGCTGGCACAGCAGTCATGGCAGTCATGGCAGCTCCCTGGTCTGCGGAATTGCCGGATTCAAGGCGCATCCGCCCGCTCTGCAGCGGCGG
>Ga0209212_1001528_pt1 | contig 36978 bp, 34 predicted proteins | sample RifGroC2_FD_183996 | JGI IMG/M metagenome (GOLD analysis project Ga0209212, IMG submission 183996) | Groundwater microbial communities from Rifle, Colorado, USA - Groundwater C2 (SPAdes) (version 2) | ecosystem: Environmental > Aquatic > Deep subsurface > Groundwater | place: Rifle, Colorado...
ATGCCAGGGCGCGGCCGGGGAGATCGAAACCCTCAAGGCCGAAAAGGCACGGCTTTCCGCCAGGATTGACAAGCAGCAAGCAGAAATCAAGGAGTTGAAGACCAGGCTGGAAGATGCCGTCAAGGCGGACGTCTGCAGGCAAGCGGCGCCAACGGCCGCACCGGTCAAGATGACACCTGCTCCGGTCGAGACCCCGGCCGCAAAGGAGCCCTCCCCGGCCGTTCCGGCTCCGGCGGCGGAAGTCCCGACAGCGAAGGAACCGGCGGTGAAAACCCCTTGATTCCCCCGCTTCTCAACATCTACGCAGAGATCCCGTCCACCCTGCCGGCGGAGTTGATCCAGACCCTGGCGGAAGTCGGGAATGTCCGCATCGAACGGATCATCTCCGCCGGCCAGGCGACCGCAACGGGTTCCTGGTACGACCAGTCCTGGGACGAGTGGGTGATCCTGCTGTCGGGCAGCGCCGGTCTGCTGTTCGAAGGCGAGCAACAGGTCCGGCAGTTAGCGCCGGGCGATCACCTGCTGATACCGGCCGGTTGCCGGCACCGGGTTGAATGGACCGATGCGCGGCAGAAAACGGTCTGGCTGGCGGTGCATGTTCATAGTCCAGTCCACGGGGAGATTGCAGCCGGATGAGACATATCATCGCAACCATGGCAATGCTGTCGGCGATCAGCCGATGAAAAATACGATTGCCGATCGCCGCCACTGGGTTTTCGACCTGGACGGCACACTGACCATAGCGGTGCACAACTTCGCCGCCATCCGCAGGGAACTGCGCATTCCGGACGGCTCCGACATCCTGGGGCACCTGGAGTCGCTGCCCCGGACGGAGTCCCTGATGCTGCACCGGCGTCTGCAGGAGATCGAGCTGGAACTGTCCCGGCTGACCGGGGCGGCCCTGGGCGCAACGGCCCTGGTCGAACAGCTGCACGCCAGCGGCGCATTCCTGGGGGTGCTGACCCGTAACACCAGGGAAAATGCGCTGAGAACCCTGGATCTGATCGGACTGGGTGGCTATTTCGATGCGGAATACGTGCTGGGAAGGGATGAGGCGCTGCCGAAGCCGGACCCGGACGGCATCCACCGCCTGGCGGAGCTATGGGAGGCCGAACCGGCAGAAATGGTGATGGTGGGTGATTATCTGTACGACCTGCAGGCCGGACGTTCCGCCGGGGCGCTGACCGTTCACATTGACAGCGCGGGACTGTTCCGCTGGCCGGAACTGGCGGACATCATGATCGAATCACTGGAGGAGATCACGACCGGACTTGCAGCGGATGGTGGTAAAACAACTTGAAACTATGAGTCAACGCTGAAACGGTTCTTGCCGGCCAGTTTGGCTTTCTGCAGCGCCAGGTCGGCGCGGGTAATGCATTCGTAGATCGTCTGCCCGTGTTTGTATTCGCTCAGGCCGATGCTGATCGTGACGCGGATGCCGGGGCGCTGGGCCTTGAACTCGGTCATCAGGATCGATTCATGCACCTTGCGGGCAACGGTCTCCGCTCCAGCGATATCCGTTTCAGTCAACAGGAACAGGAACTCCTCGCCGCCCCAGCGGGCACAGACATCCTCGCTACGGACACAGCTCATCAATACCCGCGCCACCTCCACCAGCACATCATCACCGGCATTGATTCCGTGCATGTCGTTGACCCGCTTGAAATGGTCCAGATCGGCCATCATCACCGAAAAGGTCCGGCCGTGCCGTTCGGCGCGGCTGAACTCGCGCTCGATCTTTTCCATGATATCGCGCCGGTTGGCCAGGCCGGTCATCGGGTCTACCCGGCTGGCCAGGTCGAGTGAACGGCTCATCTCCGCCAACTGGGTATTGAGATCGTCCTTCTTCTTTTCCAGCGCGCCGTAACGCCGCTTGAGTCCACAATAATCATCATGCAGCAGGCGGTATTCGCTTATCAGCGGATTACCGTCAAAACGGGCATCTGTCGCAATATGCTCAAAGTGGGCGCTGTGGTCGTCACGGCTGATCTGTGCACTTCTGCTTTGGGTGGTCATGACGGGTTCCTTTGAAGTGTCATTTTAGTACGGCAAAGCGGCTACTGGCAAAAAGCAGATTAACTGTATACCATGAATTTATATTTTGTCACTACCGCTTATACGCAATCGACTCACCTCCGGCTAGCTGTTCTGCAACAACCAGCGCCCCATCTCCTCGAAAAATTTGCGGTTCTCACTTTCATTCGAATATTTTTACAGAATCAAAAACGGCATCGGGCACGGATGTCACGGCCGAAGTTGAAACATACAAACTAGAACACAGGAGAATAACTCAAGAAATTCATTTTCGGGGTGTTTAACCTGTCTGGTTTAATAGTACTAGGTCTTTTTTTGATTTTACACTTTGAACTCTGTGTGCACTGTGCACCGGAAGTTTTTTCCTGAATAATTGCGGCATACTATTTCGACTGCAACAGGCAAGGCTTATGGCTTTCAAACGGACACTACCGATCAAAAGACAGAAAAATCGAATAGCGGCGTTGACGGGAGTATACTGTCGGATAATTTTACACTCATTTTATTACCGTCTACATGGTAGTACAACCAGAAGTTATCATTCAGACTATATTCCTTGGCATTAAATATGCTTAAGTTTGATCAGCTTAATCATTTTTTACTGGGGAGGAAATTTCATGAATATCAGAAATCGTGTGATGGCCCTGTTGTCCATGCTGGTGTTCGCTCTGACGGCTTCTAATGCGCTGGCGGACAACTACTCTTTTACCGGCAATTTCAACAGGGACAACGACGTCCAGCTGTTCAACTTTACGGTCGGGGCGGATACAACGGTCACTCTCAGAACCTGGTCCTATGCGGGCGGGACCAATGCTGCCGGCAATTTGGTCGCAAGTGGCGGCTTTGACCCGATCCTGGCCCTTTTCAACAGCAGCGGATTATTTATTGATGACAACGATGACGGCGGCAGTTTTGTTCCGGCAGATGCTGCCAGCGGCGCTCGATATGATACATTTCTGACCTCATTTCTGCATGCCGGCACATACACGGTCGCCATCAGCCAGTACGACAATTTTGCCAACGGCCCATACCTTAGTGACGGTTTCGTGAGGGATGGCGTTGCAAATGAGTGGTTCAGGGAACATTACCTTGACACAAGTGGTCTTTATCGTGACAGCCACTGGGCATTCGATATTGAAAACGTCCAGGCTGCCAGCCCTGTCCCCGAGCCTTCCACCCTGATTCTGCTTGCCGCCGGCCTGGCAAGTCTCGGATATATCCGCAGGCGTTCCAGTAAGTAAACGTTCGCATGAATCTGCAGTCCCAGGGAGAACCGGAGCATCGGTTCTCCCTTTTTTGTCGATAATTATAAAATCATTGGCGCAATTGAAATCCCGCTCAGTTGGGCAGATTGGGCAGATCGATTCCGGCCATCTTCTGGACCATGCGCACGACCTGGCAGCTGTAGCCGAACTCGTTGTCGTACCAGACGTACAGCACGCAACGGTTGTCCTGGGCGATGGTCGCCAGTGAATCGACCACGCCGGCGTGACGGGAGCCGACAAAATCGCTGGAAACCACCTCGGGTGAGTTGGTGAAGTCGATCTGGTTCTGCAGCGGTGAATCCAGCGAGATGTTGCGGAGATAGCCGTTGATGGCCTGGACATCGACCTTCTGCCCCAGTTCGATATTGAGGATCGCCAGCGACACGTTGGGAGTCGGCACGCGGATCGCGTTGCCGGTCAGCTTGCCGGCCAGTTCCGGAATAACCTTGGCAACCGCCTTGGCGGCGCCGGTTTCGGTGATGACCATGTTCAAGGGGGCGCTGCGGCCACGCCGGGAAGCCTTGTGATAGTTGTCGATCAGGTTCTGGTCGTTGGTGTAGGAATGGCAGGTCTCCATGTGGGCGTGCACGATGCCGAAACGGTCGCAGATCGCCTTCATCACCGGCACGATCGCGTTGGTGGTGCAGCTGGCGGCCGAGAAGATGTTTTCATCAGGTGTGATCAGTTCGTTGTTGACCCCGGCCACCACGTTGGGAATATCTCCCTTGCCTGGCGCGGTCAGGATCACCTTGGCAATTCCGGCCGACTTGAGATGCTTGCCGAGCCCTTCGCGATCGCGCCACTTGCCGGTGTTGTCGATCAGGATCGCATTGTTGATGCCGTACTGGGTGTAGTCCACCTGGTCGGGGGCATCGGCGTAGATGATGCGGATCATGTTGCCGTTGGCGATGATGGCGTTGGCTTCCTCGTCAACGGTGATGATGCCGTTGAACTGGCCATGGATCGAATCGCGGCGCAGCAGGCTGGCGCGTTTCAAAAGGTCGTCGGCGCCCCCCTTGCGCACCACCGCTGCCCTGATCCTCAGCTTTTCGCCGCTGCCGGACTTCTCGATCAGGATGCGGGCCAGCAGGCGGCCGATGCGGCCGAATCCGTAGAGCACGATATCCTGGGGCTCGTCACGCAGGGCGACCCGGCCGATATTGATCGAGGCCAGTTCGCTGCGTATGAACTCTTCCACCGGAACCGAACCGCCCAAACTCTTGAACTTGACCGTCAGTTTGCCGATATCGACCCTGGCCGGGGCCAGGTTGAGCCTGTCCATCGCCTCCAGCAGCGGAAAGGTCTCCAGCACCGAAAGTTCCGTATCCAGGATCAGGCGCGCAAAGCGGTGGGCCTTGAGCACATCGATGACCGAGCAGTGCACCAGGGTTCGTCCATATACGGTAGGGACAATATTGTGATCACGGTACAGCCTGCCGATGATCGGCAGCATCCGTTCGGCGCAGGCCTCGTGGTTTTTCCATTCCTCCAGGTAACTGTCCTGCTTTTCCACATCCATCTTTGCTTGCCTCCAGTTTGTTGTTTTGTTGCCGGGAACGTTTACCGGCTTCATATTTCGCGTTTATTGTACCCGGCCGATCAGCCTCAGCAATCCGTCCAGTATCGTCAACGGGCTGGGCGGACAGCCGGGAATATACAGATCAACCGGCACCAGCCCGTCGGCGCCGTTATGCACCTCGGAGTGATCCTTGAACGGACCGCCGTTGATGGCGCAGGCGCCGGCCACGATCACCAGCCTGGGTTCCGGAATCGCGGCGTAGGTGTCGAGCAGCGCCAGGCGCATGTTTTCGCTGACCGGCCCGGTCACGAACAGCCCGTCGGCATGCCGGGGGCTGGCGACGAACTGTATCCCGAAGCGTCCCAGGTCCCAGCCGATCGTCGAGAGCACGTTGGTATCGGCTTCGCAGGCATTGCAGCCGCCGGCGCTCACCTCGCGCAACTTGAGCGAGCGTCCGAAGAGCCGCAGCAGTTCGCCTTCCAGCGCCTGCGCCGGAACATACTGCTGGCCGGCAGTCACCGTCAACCCAGCGCGGCTTCGACTTGCAAGACGGGCATCCGTTGAAAACGTGATCGCATCACCAGGACAGGCTGCAACGCAGTCGGCACAGAAAAGGCACTTGCCCATGTCGAGCGCCAGCGGGCCGCTGGTGGAAATCGCGCCATAGGGGCAGGCCTCGGCACAGGCGCGGCAACCGGCTCCGCAACGGGCGGCATCCAGAACCGGCAGGCCGCGAAACCTGGGGGGCAGCGGCAGCGGCGCATCAGGATAAGCAAAGGTGCGATGCCCCTGGCGGAAACGTGTAAGAATGGCTTTTATCATACAAACTCCAGTTTACAGATCAAAACCGCAGTACGACAGATTGAAGCTCTTGTTACAGAGCGGAAAATCGGATATCTGCTGATTGCGCAGCGCAAGCCCCAGCCCGCTCCAGTTATGGAACGAGGGATCGACGATCTTGTAGCGTTCAAAACGTCCGGCGTCATCAGTCAGGGCAACATGGCAGATCTCCCCGCGCCACCCTTCGGTTAATGAAACGGCACAGCGATCAGCGGCAATCGGCTTCATCCCGGTTCGATAGCCGCCGCGCGGCAGATGACAAACCTGCTCATCCAGAAAATCCAACGAACGCTGTATCTCAAGCCAGCGTACCATGGTACGGGCATAGACATCACAGCTGCCGCCGGTTATAACCGGAATCTGGCTCATGCGGAAGATACCGAAGGGGTGATCGCGACGGACGTCGCGGTTGAGTCCGCAAGCCCTGGCTGCCGGGCCGACCAGGCCGATCTTGCGGGCATCCGCCTCCGAGACCACGCCGGTATCTTCCAGACGCGCCATAACCGAGGGAGTACTCCAGAGCAGGTTGATGGCTTGGGTAATCTCTTCACGCCCGACCTGCAGCCGTTTTTGAAGATCTTCGGCAATACCGGCGTCACAATCATAGCCGATACCCCCCGGACGAAGCAGCCCTCGCCCGAAGCGGCTGCCGCAGAGCAGTGCGGTCATATTGAGAAAATCACCCCTGATCCGTCCGCAAAAGGAGGCGGTCGGCAGGTAGCCGACATCTCCGGCAATCGCCCCCAGATCGCCGATATGATTGGCCAGACGCTCCAGCTCAAGTGCTATCCCGCGTACGGTTTCGGCTCGTGGCGACGCAAAGATGCCGGCCAGCGCTTCCATGTTCATGCAGTAAGCCTGGGCATGGCCAACCGTCGTATCACCGGCAATGGTTTCCATCAGATGCATACTGCGCGGCAGCGGTCCGCCAATCAGCGACCGTTCGATGCCGCGATGCTGAAAACCGAGCGATATTTCCAGGTGAAAGACTTCTTCACCGTGGCACTGAAAGCGAAAATGCCCCGGCTCGATGATACCGGCGTGAACCGGTCCAACCGCAACCTCATGGACTTCGTCCCCCTCGACCCGGTAGAAATCCATGACCCCCGGCAGCAGGCCGCCGCCGTCACTGTCATGCCAGAAGCCCTCTCCTTCACGGAGCGGCTTTTGGAAACGAACCGGTTTGAACCAGGGGTGCCCATCGGGACGGACCAGGCATTGCTCGGCAATCTCGCGTTCGAAAAGGTGCAGTTGCGGACAGAGCCCGGCCAGTGACGGAAAGGAACGCCCGACGGTCGTGGCGACTATCCCCAGCGTGCCGCTCCCGGACCTGGCTGACATGACGCAGTACAACGTCGCGCCTTCGGCTGACGGTACTCCGAAATAGGAACAGACCCGCCAACCGCTTGAAATTGAATCAACAACCCCCTGGAAAAAGATGTCCGCATCCAAGAGCGGTATCTCCGAACGTTTGAACGAACTGCCATTGTATAAGGTTTTCATAGTGTAACTCATGGGTGTGCCTCCAACAGCGCGGCGCCATCACGCAGGAGCGTCATCAGCGGCTCCGGAATCCAGACCCCCAACAGAAAGACCAGCAGCAACAGGCAGAGAGGCGGGCCGACGGTCCAGATCGTGTCGCGATAGGAGGTAGTTTCACTGTTCGCCGGAGCTTCACCCATCACCATCGGCAGCACCGTCAGCGCCATTCCGATAAAGATGATCCCCAGCGACACCAGGAACAGGGCGCCTACCACGGCGCGCCCCTGAATAAAGGCGCTGCTGACGACCGTAAATTCACTGATGAAGGGCGCAAAGGGTGGTGACCCGGTGATGGCGATAAAACCGGCCAGAAAAAGCCCACCCGACCAGGGGAGACGACGCAACGCCCCACGGACCTGGTCGGTACTCTTGCTGTTATAGGAGCGGTGAATATTGCCGGATGACAGGAACAGCACCCCTTTGGTAAGGCCGTTGGCAAGAATATGGAACAGCGCTCCGAAGATCGCCTTGCCGCCCAAGCCGAGCGCTACCGCCATGATGCCGACATGCTCGACGCTGGAATAGGCCAGCATGCGTTTGAAATCGGCCTGCCGAGCCATGAAGATGGCGGCAAAGAGCATGGAAATCAGCCCCATGACAACCAGCGCATTCTGGAAAAAGGTGATCTCCCTGGTTGCCAGGCAGAGTTGATAGACGCGCAGCAGGGAGAGGAAGGCCAGATTGACGAGACCACCGGCCAGCATGGCGCCTACCAGGCCGGGAGATTCACCGTAGGCATCCGGCTTCCAGGTATGGAGCGGCGCCAGCCCCATCTTGGAACCGAATCCAACCAGCAGGAAGACAAAAGCTGCATGCACCCAGCCGGAGGAGAGTTTGCCCGCATCCCGGATCAGGTCGTCCAGCAGCAGCGAAGGCTCCACCCTGGCAACGATTGTGGAGTAGGCCAGAAAATAGAGGCCGATCAAGGCCAGGGCGACCCCTACCGAGCAGATCAGCAGGTATTTCCAGGTTGCTTCTATTGATCTGGCATTCCGGTTGAAGTAAATCAGCGGGGTCATGGAGATGGTGGTGGTTTCCAGCGCCACCCAGAGCAGACCGAGATGGTGCGTGATGGTGACCATGGATGCGGCCGAGAGACAGATCAACAGGCCCGTGCAGAGGATGCGGTTGGAACGTTCCAGCCGGTAGGCCAGATAGCCGATTGAATAAATCGCGCAAAAGAAGAACAGCACGCTGGTACTGAGCAGGACGATCTTGCCGAGCGCGTCAAGGTTGAACCAGCCGCCGGCGGACGGTGGCGGGGTAGCAATCAGCAGCCTCAGCGTTATCCCCAGGTGCCCGCAGGCAAAAGCGGACAGAGCAAACGGGCGCAGACGGTCGGATGGAATCAGCCAGGTAATGACAGCTCCGAGGAGCGGCAGAATGATCAGTGCAGCAAGCATGACTCTACTCCTCTTTCAGGGAGGTCAGCCGCGAGGTGTCCAGCGAAGAAAACTCCCGGCTGATGTGATTTATGACGATTCCCATGACGAAGGTGCCGACCAGCAGGTCAAGCAGCGCCCCCGCCTCCACCATGATCGGCATCGCTTCGGCCAGCAGCAGGCCGAAGATGAAGATGCCGTTTTCCAGGACCAGATAGCCAAGCACCTGTGAAATGGCCTTGCGACGGGTCGTCAGGATCAGAAAACCGGTCATCAGTGTCGCCATCGAAGCCGGGACAAACATGTAATTCTGATGCTCCGGCAACATCGGCAACTTGCCGGCAAAACCGAATGAAAGAGCTGTAAAGACTGCGCCCAGCAGAAGCGTGGCAACATAGCCCAGGAAAGGTTCCACTTCGCGTTTTATCTCGGCGGTGCGCACGGCCCGGTTCAAGAGCAGGGGAATCACAACCCCCTTGGTAATCAGGATCATGGCTATGATCCCGACCAAATGCCACGAAAAGGGGTGGATCAGGGCCGGCAGTATCCCCAGGATAACACCCTGAACCGCCACGGCCCGGATTGAGAAAATCAGACGGCTGGTCCCGAGGGCGACAAAATTGATCAGCAGCACCAGCACCAGAAATTGATCGGCTAAAGTAATCATGACATCACCTGATGACGAGCAGTGTTGAGAATGCGGCAAGAATCGTGGCGGCCACCAGCAGCTGCGGGATACGGATCAGCCGCAGACGAGCCATGACCGACTCGACTACTCCGATGACGACCGCCAGCTCCAGCATGGAGATGATGAAAAGGCCCCAGTCAAGGTACGGGTTGCCGGTTGCGTACGGAAGGGCCAGATGGACGAAAAAGGCGCCGAGTACAAAGAGTTTGAGGGCCGCGGCATAATGAATGATTGCCAGGGCCGGGCCGCTATGGTCCAGAACCATGACCTCGTGGATCATCGTCAGTTCCAGGTGTGTATTGGGATCATCAAACGGTATCCGGCAGTTTTCAGCCAGCAGCACAATGAACATGCCGCCGACCAGCATCAATAGCGCGGCGCCGGAATCAAGCCAGACACCAAAACTTATGTTGACCAGCATCGGCGACAGGGAGTAGGAGCCGGACAAGCGGGAGAGCGTGATCAAGGCGAAAAAAAGGGTCGGCTCCGCCAGGCAGGAATAGGTTGCTTCACGGGCCGAGCCCATCCCCTCAAAGCTGGAACCGGTATCAAGCGCGGCCGCCATCGTAAAAAAACGCCCCAGTGCAAACAGATAGGCATACAGGATCATGTCGCCCTGAAATGAAACCGGAGACGGGTGGGCGCCGAAAGGGATCAGCAAGGCGGCCACCGCCGCTGTAGCCAGCGCGACGATCGGTCCGGCCCGGAATACCCAGGTGGTGGTAGTGCTGAAAACGGAGCCCTTGTGCAGCAGACGCAGAATATCGTAGTACGGCTGCAGGAACGGAGCGCCGACACGCCCGGCAAAAGCCGCCTTGGTTTTGGCGATCACCCCCAGCAGCAGCGGCGGCATGACGATTGCCAGAAAGATATGAATGATACTGTTGGTCATGATCTCTCCCCAATGTTCCTGTTAATGAGCCCAGAGCATCAGAATAAATAGAGTGGCAAAAATATAGATCATATAGACATGCATCCGGCCATGCTGCAGGCGCCGCAGAAAAGCGAACGATACCCCCGCCAGCGTGAAGAGCGGCGCTATGACTCTTTCAAGTACCGTTTCGGTCGGTCTGTCGTCACACTGCTCAGACGCGGGAAACAGACCGGACAGACCGGGGCGTTTTACCCGCTGCCGGATGATGCCATTGAATACCGAAACAGCCAGTTCCGAAAAGGAGGTCGCCCCATACTGCATGCGCGCCGTGGCTCGCTGATAGCCGCATCCCCAGGTGGGCGCCGATGTTACCCGTGCACTCCCCATACGCCACCACCAGAACAGGGCGGCGGCAGCGGCGGCTCCCAACAGGACCAGCGCCATCAAACCGATTCGACCGAGAACAACGTCAAATTCCGCCGGATTGAGGAGCGCCGCCTGCGGCATAAATGCGCCGATCACCGGCGTAACAAGCCGCAACGCCATCTGCGGCATCAAACCGGCCAACAGGCAAAGCAGCGCAAAGAGCGCCATCGGCAGCAGCATTGTCAGCCCGGGCTCATGCGGGTGAGCAGCTCCCGGACTGCGGGGAGTCCCCAAAAACACCGAACCGTAGAGTTTGGTAAATGCAACGACCGCCAAACCGCCGACCAGCGCCAGCAGCGGAGCCAACAGCACCAGGTACACCAAGCTTGAAGCCTGAAGCTGGGAAAAGAAACCGAAATAGAGCAGGAATTCCGAAACAAAACCATTTAAGGGCGGGATCCCGCAAATAGCAACCGTGCCGATCAGAAACAGGAACGCCGCCCGCGGCATCCCCTTGGCCAGCCCCCCCATCAGGTTCATTTCACGCGTACCGACGGCATGGATTATGACGCCCGAGCCGAGGAACAGCAGCGGTTTGAAAAAACTGTGATTGAGGATATGCAGCAGGGCGCCGGCCATCCCCAGATAGGCCAGGTTTGTGTTGTGGCTTGAAATCCCCAGCATGGCCACCCCCAGACCGGCCGTGATGATGCCGATGTTTTCAATACTGCTGCAGGCCAGGAGGCGTTTCATGTCGCTCTGGGCAACGGCAAAGGCAATACCCAGCAGGGCCGAAATGATCCCCGCTGCCGTCAGAACGATGCCCCATGCGAGAGGCGGGTCGTGAAAGAAGGTCAGTGTGCGGAAGATGCCGTACAGCCCCATCTTCAGCATGACGCCGGACATCATGGCCGAAACATGGCTGGGCGCATTGGCATGGGCCGAGGGGAGCCAGATGTGGAGCGGCATGATACCGGCCTTGGCCCCGAAACCGACAAAGGTAACCACGGCGATTGCCATCGCCGCAGGAGGCAGCGCGGACAGGGAACCGGCGGCAGGCAGCAGGAACGAGCCGGACTGGGCCGCCAGCAGGGAAAACAGGACATACAGCGCCGCGCTGCCGGTATGCGTGGCAATCAGGTAGACGATCCCGGCCCGGCGGACATCCTCGCGGTCATGCTCGGTAACCAGCAGGAAGTAGGCCGAAAGCGCCATGATCTCCCATACCATCAGGAACAGGACCCCGTTGCGGGCGGTCACCAGAATTGCCATCGATGAGGCCAGGATCCCGTAGAAGAACGTCAAACCACGCTCCGTGGAGCGATTCCCGGCAGCCGGCCAGTAACCAAGAGCGAAGACGGAACCGGCAGCGGCAACCAGGTAAATCGGGATCAGAAAAAAAGCGGAAAGGGGATCAATCGACAGTTCACAAGCACCAAACGGCAGGCCCCAGTTCAATGTATAGGTGGCTGCACTTCGGGCTAACAGCAACACCAGCGCCGCCGGAATACCGGCCAGAGCGGACAGCAGCGTCAGGCCGGCCGCGATGACCTGCCCTGCCCCCGGCCTGCGCAAAAACAGACCCGGAATACCGGAACAACCGGTGATTAGAGCGGCGATGATCGCCACAATTGCAGGATCCGGAAAACCCTGCGGAAACGAATACATGACGGAACCCCTTGAAACGGATTGCATGTGAAACTATAGTGAAACGGACGGGCATTTTTTTAACGGCTGATTGTGAACCCTGAGCCACTATGCGTCAATAAAAAAATAACAGTGTTTACTTTATTACACGATATAATATATTATGTGTCATTATTTTTAAAGCCGGTTTGGAGACAATCATGTCGATAACAAGACTCAACATCACACTGCCGACTCACATGGTCGATGACATAAAGGCGCTCTATGGCGGTCGTGGAATAAGTCAGTTTCTGGAGGAAGCTGCCGGTGAAAAGCTGGCGATCGTCAAGGCGACCGTTTACAAGGATCTGATCGAGGGATATCAATCGACCGCCGAAGCGACGGTCGAGGTGCTGAAGAAATTCGAAAATACGGTTACGGAGAAGCGTGATGTTTAAGCGGGGCGGAATTTATCCGGTCAACCTGACACACGGTGAAGGCAACCGGCACGAGAGCTGCCCCTGCCTGGTGGTCAGCAACAATATCAGCAACGAATACTCGCCGGTTGTGACGATCATTCCGCTTTCAACCGACAATCTGGACAAGATCTACGAGTTCGAGTGCCTGCTGCCGGCGGCAAAATGCGGTCTCCCGCAAGATTACAAGATCAGCACTCACATCATCATCACCATCGACAAAAGCACGGTAGCCGGCGAACGGATCGGATTCGTCAACAAGGGGCTGATGGAACAGGTAGAAAAGTCCCTCCGCTTCCAGCTGTCCCTGACTGTTGCCGACAGCTGACCAAAACGGGCAAGCCTGAGAACAGCTCAGGCTCCCCGCTGTGGAAATATTATAATTGTGGCCTACAGGCTGAACTGTCGCACCAGTCGCTGCAACTCTTCGGCATTGCTGCTCAGTTGCGCGGCGGCGGTAGCCGATTCGTGCGCCCCCTGTGATGTCTGCTGCACAACCTCGGTGATCTGCATCATATTGCTGGATATCTCACCGGTCGTGGCGGTCTGTTCTTCGGCAGCTGTGGCAATCTGGTTGACCTGCATGGCAACGTCATTGATCTGCTCCAGAATATCACTCAGGGCCGCACCGGATTTGGCCGCTTCGATGGTGCCGGACTCTACCTGCTGAACCCCCTGCTCCATCGCGGCAACAGCACCTCTGGTTTCACCCTGAATGGCCTTGATCATCTCGCCGATTTCCTTGGTGGCACGGGTAGTCCGTTCTGCCAGGGCACGCACTTCATCAGCTACAACCGCAAAGCCGCGCCCCTGTTCACCGGCACGGGCAGCCTCAATGGCGGCGTTCAAAGCCAGCAGATTGGTCTGATCAGCTATATCCTCGATGGTACCTATGATGGCTCCGATCTGGTCGCTGCGTGCTCCCAGACTCTCCACGGTTCTGGCCGACTCCTGCACCCTTTCGGCAATCTGCCCCATTACCCTCACAGTATTTTCAACAACCGCCGCGCCGTTCTGGGCCGACCGGGAAGCCCGCTGTGCTCCTTCAGCCGCCATCTGGCAATTTTGGGCGATATCTCCGGATGTGGCCGACATTTCCTCACCCGCAGTGGCGACTGTACTGGTCTGGGCAACCACTTCCTCGGCTCCGGTGGCAATCCGTTCGGCGGTGGAGTGCAGTCCACCGGCCGCTGAAGCCACCTGGGTGGCTGTACCCGAAACCTGGCCGATCAGGTCACGAAGATTCTCCACCATGATACGCATCGCATCCAGCACTTGACCGGTCTCGTCCCTTGACCTCGATACCACGGAAACGGTCAGATCCCCTTGCGCTATCTTTCCGGATATCCGCACAACCTCCCTGAGGGGATTGGTGATACTTCGTGTGATTATCCAGGAGATAAAAACAGCTATAATCAATGCACAAAAACCCAGAACCAGCAGGACCAGCTTGAGATTGCCCATGGATCCAACCATTTTATCCGTCAGAGCGGATGCTTCCTTGACCTGCATATCCCTGAAATCCCGTGTTTTAGCTGTCAGGCGTTTCGATTCCTTGTCAAAACTCTCCATCAACTTGTTACCGCTCTCAATCCCGCCGGTTACATAAGCATTGGCCATTTCCTTACCCAGGGAATGAAACGCAGTAAAATCTTTCTTCAGATCCGCCACCAACTGCAGCGATTTCGTATCGTTTTCCTTACGGAACATGGCTTCGAAGCTGGCAATCCCCTCCAAAAAGCCTTTGGCGGCCTCATCCGCGTCCCTGTATCCGGCAGGATCGTGGGTTGCGCTTACATCGGTCAGGAACTGCTGTACCTGGACACAGTTATAGGCCATCTCTTCGGCCAGAAGGGCGCAGGGCAGGCTTTCGTCCTTGATTTGACGGGAGTCGGTTTCAATCTTTGTCAGCGAGAAGAAAGTTGTTACCACAAAAACACCAAGAACAAGCATAATCAGGCCAAAACCGATACCTAATCTCATGCCGATTTTCAGATTTGACAACACGTTGTACCTCCAATTATTTGATTGCAATCAAACCACCTGAATGATGATTGCGGAGAAAAGCCGTCCGGGATCAGCCTTGAACCACCGACAGCGAATCTGGCCGGGACAAGACAATACTCCGATATGCGGCATGGAGAAGCAGCATCCGCTAAAAAACATGGTACCCGGATGTGGATGTGATGTTGTGGACTTGGGAACGATCAGTGATCAGGCGAAGCGCGGGAATCTTGGGTAAGCAGCAGGCATACCACCGCTGGAGAGGATATATCGACCGCATAAACAGTGGCAACCATTTCCCGGAGTAGCGGGCAAAATGGTTCCATTACAATACTACTGGAAAGATCCTTTGCAATCTTGCAGATTTTACAGCTGCTGCGCGATGTGTTGCTGCCGTGATGATGAAAATAGATCACCATCAGAGAGGCTGCAATCAGCACCACGGCAAACAGGTAAAGCTGTCTGTATTTTTTCAGACACTGAAAAAGCATGCTCAATCCGGTTTGTACTGGTTAACTCATTCACTAATTGCAGGTTCGGGCAGGGGGCAAGGGCTGAGGGACGTCATTGTAACCCGGATATCTCCGAAAGAGAGTCAATCCGGGCATCCGGAGCAGTGACAAAGCAAACCGGATCAGCTGACGCAGATTACAACTTTAATTAATGGCAAGTCAAGGGATTGTTGGCCAGACACAAACAAATTTAATCACCATCAAACCGGTGATGCCGCGGAACCGGGTTTCAGGCGCCCATGCGAGGCGTTTGAGATCGATATAAACAAGGCACCGTATCAGATGCTCAACATCATCGCGCCAACAGCTACCCTTCGATCAACCTCAGGAGACCATTCAGCAGCTGGACCGGCGTCGGCGGGCAACCGGGAATATGTGCGTCCACCGGAATGACGTTGGCCACGGCGCCCAGTGAGGCGTAGCTTTCGCCGAAGATCCCGCCGTTGCAGCCGCAGTCGCCGACAGCCACCACAAGCTTGGGTGCGGGCGTCGCATCGTAGGTGCGTTTCAGGGCAATCTCCATGTTGACCGACACCGGACCGGTGACCAGCAGCAGGTCGGCAAAACGTGGCGAGGCGGTAAACTGGATGCCGAAGCGTTCGCAGTTGTAGATCGGGTTGTTCATGGCAATGATCTCCAGCTCGCAGGCATTGCACGAACCGGCATCCACCTCCCGGATCACAAGACTGCGGTGAAAGCGCCGCCGGATCGCCTCTTCGAGCCGGCCCCCCACCTCGACCAGATCCGCTTCCAGCGGTTCCGGCAACGTCTCGGTCACAACCCCGGTACGGAATATCTGCTGCAGTATTCTCAACATGGGTCAGCTTTCTCCTGCGCGGTGGTTTTGACCGCAACGGATCAATCTTGTTTCATTTCTTCGAAGGCTATCAGGACACATTGCTGATCAGTTGGCTCTCAGCTCTTAATCCAGCAGTGTCCGGTTTGGTTTATGCAGTTGCCTTAAACACCTTCCCTTACAGATCATGCCCCGAATACGACTGGTTAAAACTCTTGTTACAGACTGGAAAATCCGGGACGATATTGTCATGGACGGCCTGCTCCAGCGCCAGCCAGTTGACGCTGGAGGGATCGCGGATTGCACAGCGGTTGATCTCTCCCCGCAAGCCGGATTGCAGCCAGTAGACAATCTCCCCGCGCCACCCCTCAACCACGGCAAGAGTGCTGCGGTCAGCCGGAACTTCCTCCGGAGATGCCAGCGTTTCGCCACTCGGCAGCGACGCCAGCAGTTCGCGAATCAAACGGATCGAGTCGCGGATCTCCTCGACCCGCACCCAGGATCTGGCATGGACGTCACAGGAGTTAAGCACCACCATGCGTGGCGGAATCCGATCGTATGGGCAAAAGGGCGTCTGGATACGGCAGTCCAGCCGCTGGCCGCTGGCACGGGCGACATAGCCGACCGTGCCGAGCTCGCGGGCGGCCTCCGTCGTCAGTATCCCGGTACTGCGCAGACGATCGTCCAACGAAGCGTTCCGGTCATAGATGGCCACAATCCGCTCAAACTCCATCTGCAGGTTCGCTAGTTTTTCCTCAATGATGGCAGCGCCATCCGGCGGCAGATCGACGGAAATGCCCCCCGGCACGATCCGGTCCATCAGGTAGCGATGGCCGAACAGCCGCTGGTTGACACGCAGGAGCTGCTCCTTCAAACGCATGAATTGATATAGAATAAAGGCAAAACCGACATCATTGGCAATGGCTCCGACATCCCCCAGGTGGTTGGCAATCCGCTCCCATTCCAGCATGATCGCCCGCAGCCAGGCCGCCCGGGGCGGCACGCTCGTCCCGGAGAGCTCCTCAACCGCCCGGCAGTAGGTCAACGCGTGAGCAACGGTTGAATCTCCGGAAACCCTGCCGGCCAGTCGCGCTCCATCAACCCAGGAGAGCTGCTCAAAGCGCTTCTCGATGCCCTTGTGGGTATAGCCCAGACGCTCCTCCAGATTGAGGATATCCTCCCCCATCGCCTGAAAGCGGAAATGTCCCGGTTCAATGATTCCGGCATGCACCGGTCCTACCGGAATTTCGTAGACGCCCTCCCCTTCGGTCCGGACCCAGCTATACTCACCATCCGCACGGGGCATGCGCCGGGCCGCATCGTAGGACTTGCGCAGCGGCCAGGCATCGGCTGGCCAATCCTCATGCTTGATCCATGGACGCAGGTCGGAGTGAGAATGCCCGGTCGGGGTCAACCCCATCAGGCTCATGATCTGGCGCTCAAAACGGAAAGCGGGCGAGTGTTTTTTTGACAGGCTCGGGAAACTGGGATCGTCAAGCGGAATGTCACACCTCACCAGCAGATATTCGCCATCCAGCGCAAAACAGGCCAGCACCGCATACTGCCGTCCCAAGGTGGTTTCATCAACACCCCACTCGGCGGCCAAGCGTGCGCCAACCCCCTTCATCAACCAACCGGCATCCTCGAACTCCGCGCGTGGAACCAATATCTGCGGAACGCTGGACGGATATGTGCCGGCACAGGGAACGGCGGAGACGCCGTAGTGATTCAGGATTGTATCGCGGAGCAGGTTCACGGCAGTGGTCCCTTTATACTCATTTGTAACGTCACGGCTGTTGCCCGGAATAGATTTGTCCCATGTTTCCAATCGCCACTACTTCAATATATCCACCGCCAGATGAAACCAGTTCGCCAAAAATCCGGGGAGATAGATCCCCATCAGCAGCACCAGCGCCAGATGCAGGAAGACCGGGATATTGGCGGCGGTTAGCGGCTTCTGCCCCGCCGGAATCAGACCCGCCACCATCGGCTGCACCTTGCGGAACAGCGCGGCAAAAGCCACCGTCAGCCCCAGCAAAAGCACCGGCGCCAGTAGTGGCGCATCCTTCATCGTGGCGGTCAGTATCAGGAATTCACTGGTAAATATCCCGAAGGGCGGCATGCCGGCCAGCGCCATAACCCCCAGAAACAGTCCCCATCCGACTGACGGATTACCCCGGATCAGGCCGCGAATCTGCCGCATATCCTGTGTACCGTGCATCTGGGCGGCGTGGCCGACACTGAAAAAGGTAGCCGATTTGGCGAGGCTATGCACAATCATATGCAGCACCCCGCCAAAGGTGGCGATCGGTCCGCCCAGACCAAAGGCAAAGGTGGCAATTCCCATGTGTTCAATGGAAGAATAGGCAAACAGGCGTTTGATGTCCTTCTGGCGCAGCATGGAGAAGGCCGCTGTCAACAGGGAGAGCAGGCCAAAGCCCATCATGATGTTACCGGCAAAACCGGTGCCCAGGGAACCATCCACCAGCGCCTTGCAGCGAATCAAGGCATACAGGGCGATATTCAGCAACAAGCCGGATAGCACGGCCGAAACCGGTGTCGGCCCCTCGCTGTGGGCATCGGGAAGCCAGTTGTGCAGCGGCACCAGACCGGCCTTGGTGCCGTAGCCGACCATCAGAAAGACAAAGGCCAAACGCATGACGGTCGGGTCCAGTTGAGAACTGACCCGGCTCAGGTTGGTCCAGAGCATGGCGTCGCCGCCGGCGCCCAGCACCCGTTCGGCGGCAAAATAGAGCAGCACCGTACCGAAAAGCGCCTGGGCGATCCCGACGCCACAGAGTATGAAATACTTCCAGGCCGCCTCGATCGAGGTTGGCGTCCGGTAGAGTGACACCAAAAGGACGGTAGCCAGGGTCGCCAGCTCCATCGAGATCCAGAGGACGCCGAAATTGTTGGTCACCAGGGCGATCAGCATGGCGAAGATAAAAAGTTGAAACATGGCGTGGTAAAAGCGCATCCGCCAGTGTCCGACCCGGCCATGTTCCCGCTCGACGCGCATGTAGCGACGGCTGAAGACAGCGGTTGTGGTGGAAACCAGCGTCGTCAGGACCACCAGGGAAATGTTCAGGTAATCGACAAAAAAGTAGGTAGACCCGGCGATGCTGCCCCCTTCGCGGTATACCTGCAGCGCCAGCAGCAGCGAGACGCCGAAGGTCAGCAGGGATCCGCCGATATTGACCTCGGGGGCGTAGTGCCAATCGCCGATAAATGCCAGAATCAGCGCCACCAGAATCGATATGCCAAGGAGAGATAAGAGGATCATTGCCTAGTCACTTCCCCTCATTGTGCTGTGTTCCATATGTTTCATAAATGTCCCATTGTTAAGATTGATGAAAATCAACCACCCCCCAACCCCCTCCTTAAAGGATGGAGGGGGAGCTTTATCCCCTCTCCTGTTTTCAGGAGGAGGCTGTTATTGATTTTAGCTCCCCTCCTATTTCGCTTAGAAGCGCCTACTTTTGGTAGGAGGGGCTGGTGGTGGTAAGATTTCCGCATTTCCTACTTCAATGTCGATAACGTGCTTCCTTCATTCCCGCCAGGTTATGCCATTTTCCTTGCACCACTCCCGGGCAATTTCCTTATACTCCTCATCCCTGAACCGATGCCAACCATCCTCGACTCCATGCATGCGAATGGTGGCCTTGAATCTCCGGAACGCTCCTATCCCGGTAATGGAACGGAACAGATCATTCGCAATCTTCGGATTTGAGACCGTGTCGCAGAAACGTTCCATGACGGAATATTCGTGAATGTCGTATCGTGAAGGTAGCGGGACATAGCCACCGTCATCCTCGTGGGCCAGGACATCTGCGGTCATTCGGATAGCATCCTGCTCCCATTCCGGCCGGTTATCCAGCGACTCACCGCATTCGGCGGCATGGATGTACTCATCGGTGGCCGCTATGAATTCCCCGCTGCTGCGTTTGAAATAGACCGTCATCGTATCGGAAATGATCTGCATTTCCTGGACGATGTCGTTCAGGGAAACCGGTGCACCCTGCATCACCGTCTCCACGGAGCGCAGTACAGCAGCGGAACGTTCAACAGCTTCCATTTCTTCCCATGTCACGCCATAGGGTGCGCCCCCCTCAGTGTATCCGGCGATATAGGCAAAATGTTCATCGCTATCTGGGTCAATCTGTTCGGGTATTCGTTTTTTTGGTTTCATTTTCATGTTTGTACCTACGCAATATGCAGAACGAGGTGGCGCTTGACCTGACGGGCGGCTTTATGCCCGTTCACGGTCTTGCACTTGTTAGGCGTTTTTTTGAAAATGGGATTTCCTCGCCCAAACTCATAGTCGGCTGGAAACATAATTGGATACGCTTTTCGGGTTTCTTTTTCTTCTGTTTTTCGGATTTTTTCAGGAAGTGTTGTCACAGGGTAATATATGAAATCTCGGATACGTTGACGAACTTCAGGTCGTTGAGAATTGAGAATCTTTGCATAGGACTCCACACCCCATGATTCTCCTAGATTCAAAAAACTGCTATATATGATTTGTCCATAAGTCTTTGCATTTATATCAAGGTTTGACAGTTTAGTTGAGAATTGGAAAATTCGGCCAAGCGCGGCGGCATCCTTCTTCTCATAAACTTTTTGCATGTCAGTCTGAAGGTCAAGTCCCTTTGGCTTCGCAAAAGTTCTAAATGCCTCTATGTTTGCGTCTGTAATATCTCCGAAAGGCATGCCATCATCCACGGCTGCAAAGGCCGACGATACGAGACACAAGAGCAAGGTTACTGTGATTATAATTCTCATCTTTTTCCTCGCTTAACCAAATAAAGTTTATGCAGTGCGTAGCGCAGCGGAGCATAGCGAAGGCCGAGTGCCGCCGTGTGGTTGGCATCTCCGCCATTTGATGTAGATGCTATGCTCTACTCTCAGGCCAGCGATCAGCTTGGATATTCAAAGCTGTAAGCTCCTGTTCGCATTCTGGTCACAATATCTTTTGCATTAACGACTAGGCCAATTTCTGCTTTCAGATACTCTCCAGTTAATCTTCCAATTGGCTGGTGCTTTTCATTGATTTTCCAAACGAACCACTTTTCAGAAATCAATAGCCCAAAGTGCAGAACCAGCGATTGCGCTTACTGCCGCCTTATTTTCATATGCCATCAGCCAACCCCCGTCATCTGGGTGTTTGATTCGACATTGAACGTCCTTATAACCAATTGCGAACAAATTGCGCCAAGCCTCTGTTGCTGGACCATCTTCATCAACATAGATCACACGCTGAGCATCTTTTTCGATTGCCCATTTGTCAGAAACCACAATTCCTAAGAAGCCAAATTTTTCACAGTGCGCATTGGCATGTATTGGCTCATTTTCAGTAAAGGAGATCATTCCGTATTGCTGTGGCTCTCTCTTGGTGAAGTCGTGCCAAGGCACAAGCAGATGAGCCAACCTACGGCGATTTGGAAACCAAGCAAATCCGTGCGTCAAGATATTTACTACCGCATCCGCCGTGCGTGTGTAGTGCGTAAGCATTGATAATCCTTATGGTACAAATTCTGCCATATTCTATTCCCAATCGGAATTCAGCTATATACTTCATTTATTGCAATTCTAACGATAGTAGTTTCAGTTGTTTAATGGGTTAACACGGTTGAAATCATGGGACTTAAAGAGTTTTTTTAATAATAAATGAACTTTTTTTAAACTCGGTTGGCGCATCTTCAAAACCAATAATTGTATAGTTTTTATTTAACCAGATTACATTGTTAAATTCGAAAGTTGCACCAAAGAGATTTTGCTTTATGATGTTTTTATCTGAAGTTGGTTTTCCATAGTTTTTGATAAAGTGTTTCTTGACAGCTTGAAATTGATTGTATGAAAATTTCAGCCTTATCTCTGCAGCTAAATAATCGTAAAAAATTATAACGCTTTCAACCCTTGTTCCGTTTATCTCACTATAAAAACCAATCAAAGAGTCACCATCCACAAATCCTTCGTAGCTTGAGGCAATTGATGTCGCTTGTGTTTTACCCATGCCTAATTTTATACCTCGAAAGTCATAACTATCAGCCATTGCCGTCTGTAGCATAAGAAACAGAACCAAGACGAACGTAATAAATACTTTCATAAATTTTTCTCCTTTCCCCCCGGGGCCGCCGTTGACCCGTCCGGGCAGCCTTATCGCCCGGTCGGTGTCGAACGGTGTTGTTGGAAGTCCGCTTTTTTCGTGCTTTCCCGTTTCTGATCAAACTTCGCGCGCAAAAACGAGTGGGCGTGTCCTTACCGGCGAAAATAGTACTGGCCACCAAAATGGGTATAATCCTCCCCACTTTTGCTCCTTTGCTCCCTCTTGTCTCAAAATCATCAGCACTGGAAGAGTTTGGCCGTACTGAGTAACAACTTCACGATGTTGTTTTGTATCAGGATTATCTGCTAAACGGCCGCTATCACGCTTTCGCTTCAATTTGCGATCACGTACCGGATAGATGAGAACAAGATTCTTTTTGCCCTCGGTAACGGGATGTTCAGCAAAATATTGTATCGCAGCACGCATTGCAACAAATGGCATCTCTGCATCTGAACAGTCCTCAAGAGTATTTTCAATGGAGTTTAGCAAGGATAGTGCTTTCTCTTTTGTTACCTCAAATGGAGCGTCATGGCCTTTAGTGAAAATATCGATTTCATCTATAATGGATTTAATCTTGGTTTTTGACTTAGAAAAAAAACCATATGGCAGCATCCTTCCACCGGGACCTAACGTCACAACGTCTGATGCAAGAACTTTATTGGGAGAACATGGGCGGATTTCTTTAGCACTGTCAGATTCCATAAACACAATCCCGGCGTCATTGCCACCACGTATGAAAGCCTCCCTTAGAGCACTATCGAACTCATTAATGCGCTTCATACAATTGAAGTTACGGTGCGAAGTATAAAAACGAGTAACGGCTAAATCGTCATGCGGCCGGGCACCATACATCCTGCAATGTTGCAGGACAGTATCTTGTTGGAGTTTTTTTGGTGACCTACCATAATAAAACCCAATGACCTGAGAAATAGTAATCCCTCTATCCAGTATTTGCCCGCCTATGAATATATTGAGAGGGGCTCGTAAGTTAAGTTGGCCATCATTGTTCAGCATTGCCTTAACTTCTCCGTCAGAATTGACCTTGTTTATCGTAATGTAGTCGTTTGTTAGCGCCTCTTTTACCAATTTAAGTACTTTTGTCTTTTCAGGTCGGGTCATTCCGGAATAGTCGACACTTTTACTTATGTCTTCCCATGCATCTGCAAAAAGATCATCGATTTTTTCATGATTATTTTTCAATTGCAGAAGTACTTCTCTGATTATAGATTCTTGCCAGGTATGACCAGCCCTTGCTACTTCTATGTGTATAATTAAACTATATTTTTTGGGCTTTATTTTATTGATGGCATCGACTTCACGACGTATAAAAGCACCCACAAAAAAATTCATGAGGCAATTTCTAAGAGCTTTTATCTTGTTAGTCGTCAGTACTCTATCCGTGCGAATGACCCTTCCATCTTTGCTAAGGAGCGCTTCAAGCTCTTCATCCTCAACCGGACTCCAGAGATATGCCAAAGGAGAGTTATCTTCATGGTTGCCGAAAAAATGGTCGCCACCAACATACGCGTTATGAATTGGTACCAATTCAGTAAAGGCAGGGCGTTTTGCAAGAAACCCCCAATCCGCTGAATCAGGGATATCGTAAGCAGTTGGCTGCAAATATAAGCTGTAAGGGGTTGCTGTTACCTGGAGAAATGAACACTGAAGAACTGATCGTCTGAACTCATCTATCTGACCGGAAAGGATACCTTGCTCGATACAATCTGTGTCATGGTCTTTTCTAAATGATATGCTTGCAAAATCAGCTTCATCATCAATAAGCAGTACGCGGCGTTTAGATAATACAGGGTAATCTTTTACAAAAGCATCAAGCAATCGCCTGAGGTTGTCTTTTTGTTTTTTTACTACAAATACAAGTTTTTTCTTAAGCTCCCATCCATTGAGTTGAGGCATTGTCAAAATATCGAATGCTTCAAGCTCATCTTCTTCCATAAAATCTGCAAACTCTTCTTGGACACGATTAAGTGTCTGCTTCGCTAGAGTATTTGTCCCCTTGGTCAAAATTACTGCAGCTTCAAACTCGCGGTCGAAAGCAAGTGCAATAATGCCCATGAAAGCGCGTGTTTTACCGCTTTGAACTTTACCCAACAGCATACCAGGCTGCTCATATCCAGTTTTCATAGTCGCGAGCTTTTCAACAGTACGTTCAATACAGGTAACAAGTTCATCGTTATCGCCGCGTTTCTCTTTAATCCTGTCGTAAAAACCGCTCATCTGAATTCTCCATGAAAGAATTTAAAAACATGTCGATAGCTACCAAAAATTTTGCGTTCGGTTTTTCCAACGGTAGCGTAGCGAAGACCGTCTGCCGCCGCGCGGTTGGGCGATGGACGCAAAGACTACAAACGGCCGACATTCTCATGTTCCATGATTAAAAAGGATATATAGCTGCGCGTAAGATTACAGAATAGACGAGCTTCATTGAGGTCTAGAGCGATACCGCCATTGAGATCAATGCCGTGCCGCACACCACCACCTTTAGGTGATGACAAATAGCCGTGCATCGCCGTGGCCCAATCTAGAATTCGTTCCAGTGTGGAACCGGGATGCTTTGCCCGCAGGTCGCGCACAATGTGGTTGAAGTATTTTCCTTCAACTTTCCCAGACTCTGTCTCCAAACCTCGAAAAGCCGTGGCGACAGTTTCAAGCAGCCACAAAATTTCTTGAACAGCCTCCCTAGGTCGCCCCTCTGAGAGCAACTCTTCAGAGCGACTCAACGACCTCTCTATCATCTCTTTTGCCATTTCTGCGATGGTTGGCGTGGCAATCGTGACAGGTATTGGTGTACTGCCTAACTCACGAGCAACCAGATCTGGTGGTCTTATCTCATAGCCAATCTTGTGCTTGGCTAAAACTGTATTGATTAACGCAGCATCTGGAGCAAACCACCCTTCGCCATTACTCTTCAAGGAGTCGCAAGCGTTAACGAAAGCCTCAATAAAGAGAGGAGCGTTCATTGCTGCGTTCGTCATAGCCGACCTAAGATCACTCTCTGCCCAACTCTCAGTGGAACTTCTTGACGAGTTTCCGAAATGACTCTTGAAGTGTTCAAGAACGTACCAACGCTGACCTTGACCGCTGATCTTGTCAACGATGTCGATAAACTCCCAAACTGCGGAATTCGGTATTTCGCAGTTAATGAAGTTTCCGTCAGGGGGCGGTGTAAATCGCCAGTTGCCGGGAAATCGTAATCCCATCCTCATTCACTCCTTGGTGACACCGGGTAGGTCAGGAGCCTTTCGGCTCATTTCCCCCCTCAGAACCGTACGTGACAGTTTCCCGTCATACGGCTCAAGCACTCCAAAGTAATCTCCCTTTCGGGATACCCGGCTATCTGTTTATTCCTTGGTTGTTACCCGTCATGCCGCTTTTAGGGCGGCGCGACCTGCTCGCCGACGTTGCTGGTCGGTTCTTCGTTTTTCGAAGTATGCTGCATCCTTCGGGTCGAAGGGATTGGCTGCGCCTCGGATTTTGATATGCCTCTCAATCCGGATGCTCGTTGCACGGATGAGTTCGACCCGGCGTTTTCCTTCCGGGGTTTTCTCAACCGTGGAGAAGATCCAGCGCTTCGGGCCGCTGTGCCAGTATTTCTGCGCCAGCCATCGTGCACCCTTGTGCGGATGTCTTCTCTTTGCCCAATCCCGCAGGTAGCGGTAAATTTGGCTGTCCATTACTCTGAAGGTGTCGTTCGCGGCGATGTGCCGGTGATAGTTCGCCCAGCCCCGAATCATCGGGTTTAAGGCTCGTATCATGTCGCCAGCTTTCTGTGCCGTAAACTTCCGGATGGTTTCCCTGATCCTTACCAAGATCGTTTTGAAATTGCTCTTGGCAGGCTTGGTCAGAAACTTCCCGCTGTACTTGCGCGGATTCTGCCCAAGGAAATCAAATCCGTCCTCTATCCGCGTAATCCGGGTTTTCTCGGGGGAGAGTGTTAAGCCCCGTTCCTTGAGAAACTTTTCTACCTCCGGTTTGATCGTCTCTTCGAGAAGTTCTTTCGTTTTCCCGGTGATAACGAAGTCGGCGGCGTAGCGGATTACGTTCACTTTGCTACGGTATGGGGTGACGGCCTTGACCGCCGCTTCCAACCCGTCCAGTGTGCAATTGGCCAACAGCGGGGAGATAATGCCCCCTTGCGGGGTTCCCGCTTTGGTCGGGTAGAGTGTTCCCTCTTCAAAGTATCCCGCTTTCAGCCATTTCCTGAGCATGAAGCGATCCATGGGGATATGCTCCAATAGCCAATCATGACTGATGTCGTCGAAACAGGCCTTGATGTCTCCTTCAAGTATCCATTGCGCCGAATACCGCTTTGCCAGCCCTATGTAACATTGGTGGATGGCGTCGGCGCAACTTCGATGCGGGCGGAACCCGTATGAATTGGGATCTCCCGTGGTCTCGGCCACCGGCAGCAGAGCCTGCGCGTAGAGCGCCTGCATAGCCCTGTCATGCATGGTGGGAATACCCAGTGGGCGCATCTTGCCGTTCTTTTTCGGTACATATGTTCTCCGCAGAGGGAGAGCTTTGTATCCGTGACGGCGCAGGTTATGAACTGCTTCCATCTTCTGCTTTTGCGTGGACCAGATTACTCCGTCCACGCCGGGTGTTTTTCTGCCTCGGTTTGAAACAACCCGTTTGACGGCTAATGCTTTGCCGCTAAACGAGCGGGTTAGAAGCCATTGCAGCGTTTTCACTCTGCCGTGGCGACCTTCCCTGACGGCCTTTGCGATACGGATTTGCAGTCTTCGAACCTCGCGACGCGCTGCGTGCCAGTTGATGGCTTTCCACCCGCTGTCTTTAGCGGAGGGTGCACCAGTCAATCTTGCGATTGCCGCCATTTGCTTTCCCTCCCGAAGAAGATTCTCCAAACGATCTCGCAATGGAGCACCAGCGTAGAACGTCTGCTCCCTTTCGGGCCGGGTAATGTCGGCAAAGCCTCAACCCGTATCCGCCCCATTACAGGACGGCATTCGCTTTTTCCGGCTTCTTACTCCCGCACTCCCAACAGTGTGCCTTGCGGTTTCACCTGCCCCAATGTTCCGGGGCGGAAATACGGGGTTTCCACGTTCCGCGTTTCAGACAATTGCGTAGGTGACTTAGGCCCGTTCTGTACACCGGCAGCACTTTAGTCCCCGCAGGGGCACCGTTACATCCCCTGACCGGCTGCGTACCTTTTGGTTCAAGCCTGTCAGCCTCTTTGGCTTGCTCCTCTTGACGGCGCGTGCGAACGTTCACTTGTGTTAGCCATATCACCCGGAACCCTAGCCCTCACCCAGGTTGAGGCTTCCAGGAGGGCAGTTGCCTCGCGGCTTCCACCCCTCCCGCCGAAGCGGGATTCGGTACATTGTCAGGAGGGCTTCGCACCAGCATGGATGCACCAAGACAGCACGCCTCCCTAGGATACCCGCAGGGGAATGCGGGGTCTGGTCAGTGCTTTAAAAGCCACGGCCAGACAGTCTTCAACGCGACATCGTGTCGCGACAACGTGATAAGGCACACCGGCTCGGCGGGGGCTTTTTCCCGCTGACCGGTGCTGCCGTTTGTTGAATATTCGGTGTTCTCGCGGTTGGTTTACAAGTTTTGTCAAAATGCGTAGGTCTGACCCTCGAAGGCTCTTACTTTGGTAAATGGAAGGCAGAGTGCCTCTTATAATTCTCAGTTTTGAATCGCTTTCAGTATCCCATTCTCAAAGTACAGGTAGCTTTTGAGCGTATAGACCCACTGCTCATGCTCTCCCCATGATCCAATGGTTCTATTAACTGATTCGGGCTCACCCCAAGCCAGTGTTGCTTGTAATTTCGTCATTCCTATAAAAACCTTCTCGGTTTCAATAGAATTCCAAACCTTCTTTGACCACTTATATTTTTTGTACTTTTCTCTAAGGGCCTTCATCTGCTTCTTTAATTCTTTTTCTGCGGCCAGTTCCTGGCTCTTTCGCTCTGTTTCCGGGTCTGTTTCAGCAAAATAGGTATTGAATGCGTGTGTCATAGGAGCGCACAGGCCAATATCTACAGTTCCTGTACCAGATGAAGTCTTGTATGAAAATCGAGCTGGTGCAAACTGATCGTCACTGATAGTTATATTTGTGATTTCTGCCCAGTCTTCACCTTTCTTCCAAAATTTTCTGCCGATATAAAGCTTCTTAGCATCGTCAATATCTTTGATAAAGGCCATATTGTTAAGGTGAAAAGAGTCTTTGTAGTCCAGTAAACCATCAGCATAGTAATTATCCCCGGTGTCTTCCATTGTAATAGTGACCAGGAATAAGCCCTTGCGAGGCCTGTTGTCTTCAATGTTTGTTATTTTACCAACCTTTCCAGATGCTAAACTTACAGCAACTTTCCTTTTTCCATTTATGTCATAGGACTGGTCGTAATATTCATAGCTGTGTTCCGGTTTCCTTGGGATAAATGCAACCCTCTGGCCTATCCAGCAATCGACCGACAACTTTGCAAAAGGTTTTGCGGGACAAGCTATTTGGCCTGGCGATACAACCTTTAGATCAGGAAGGACTTTGAAATCGTCCTGTGCATTACAGATGCTTGATATAGCTAGGAAGAAAACGATGGCGATCGACTTAAAGGGCATATAAGACTCCAGGTTAATGTTCTTGGCACATTGTTTTTTTGTTGGTCACGGGCATTGAGGCCAGGGTGGCCGGATATATTGGCGATCCGGGGCGCCGTCTGGTTCGGCACTTTCTACTATTAGTATTAGCTCTTGCAGCTCACGGTATATTTCTGCGATGGTCATTCCAATCATATGCTGGAGAGTTTCGACTTCTGATATTGAAAGTTTAAAGAATGGTGCACCAAGTATCGCAGTCGGGAATCCATTGAAGGAAAACGGTTGAACTTTGTAGGAAGAATCATCTGAATGCGCATAGACTTTGTGACGAAGCTTGATAATTGTATCGTGAAGACTATTCTCCGTATCATTATACTTTAGTAATTTTTTTGGAAAATCCGGTAGCCCATCACTTCGGGTAAAGGGGCGTGCATAAAAGACAATTAGGGATGATGTGAACGCAGATTGTTGTAAGTAAATCGTGCCGCGTCGTTCCCAAGGTGTGAAGTGCCACCCCTTCTTCAGGATGAATGCTGCGAACTGTGCAGCCATTCCGAGGTCTTCCCCCGAGATGTAAAGACGTTTATACAGACGTTCAATTTTTTCCCTTTGTGTCATATATCTCTCATCCAACATATTTCTCACCGGCTGGCGAGAAGCGTAGCGTAACACCAGCCAAGTTCAAAATTTCTTTTCTTCAGTAGTCTCTTTAGTCCATCCGCATGGCGTCAATATACGCACTCACGTAAAATGGCATCAACTTCTTCCTTAGTCAGTACACCATTTGTATGCAATTGCTGGAAGAGGCCAGCGATGGCTTTCGCAGTGCGATGCCCAGTTAGCTCCTTGTCTTGCGTCAGCGTGTAGTACAAGCGCTCCTCGATTTTTTCGAGATGGCTGAATGTCAGCAGTTCTTCGTCATACTTAGGGTCGGTCATAGGATTTTCCTTTCTTGATTCAACATCTTATTATGCTGTCAGAATCTGTCATCTACCTGTATATGCTTTCATCTACAGGTAGATGCTTGCATCTACGGATAGATGCCTTTCAAGCATATACATATAGATGCTTTTTCTGTCTTTTCAACTTATCCTTGTTATCTACATATGTATGCTTTTCCAATGGCCCGCCGACAATTGCTCCGTACTTCACATACAAAGCAGTCTCCGGAAATCATTTGCCATCTGCCGCATTAACCCTTGCTCGCAAGGTAAATACTGGATTTCCGAACGTTCGGAAATTTACGTAACTAGCTGGAGTAAACGAGGGAAACTGCCCACAATAATACCCTTCGTGCTCCCACCAACAACCGCTACAGACTTAACGCAAAACCGACAGCCTTCTGTATTTCAATCAACTTCTCTTTTGAAAGCGTAGTAATAACCGAACCGATTTTTGATTTTGAAACGGTCTGGATGTGGTCACAGTTTATGGCGCAGTCGGTATTCATCCCGTCCTGACTTGATAAAAATACTTCGCTCGGAATGTCTCTAACGGTTGATGTTATCGGCGCAACGGTAACCTCATTCATATATTCCAGAATGGAGTTCCTTGTCAGGATAACCACGGGGCGTTTTTTGTCGGGCGCGTTAAATTTGTACCATCTCACCTCGCCCCGCTTCATTCATCACCCCATTCCTGTTCGGATTCCCAGACACTGAACTCACTGTTTCCCGCAGGAAACCGCTCGTATCCTTTTTTATGGCTTTTTTCGAGCATGGCAATATTCACCCGCTTGAGAGCTTCCTGCAGGGCGTTTCTGGTAAAAGCGGAACGGGTCGTTTTGAGTTGTTTTACAACATTGTCTACATCGTCCACCAGGTTATCATCCAACGTCATCTGAATTGTTCTCATAGTCGCCTCTTAGTAATGTGGATATATATAGCTATAATAATCCACATTACAGCGGGAGTCAAAACTTCAATCCGTTTCCTTCAATTTGGCCATCTGCTCCACATCCAGGCTCTCGAAAGTGGTGTTGATATGGAAGAAGAAAATGCCGAAGATAAAGGCGGCAATCAGAAGATCAAGAGCCACCCCCAGCTCCACCACCATCGGCATGCCGTAGGTGGCGCTGGTGGCGGCAAAGAACAGGCCGTTTTCCATCGCCAAAAACCCCAGTATCTGTGTGACGGCATGGCGCCGGGTGACCATCATCAACAACCCCAGCATGACCGTGGCCAGCGCTATCGCCAGGGTGGAGCGGGTCATCAGCGTGGATAATTCCCGGACTGGCGCGGTCAGATGATAACTGAACACGACCAGAATAATGCCGAGCAACATGGTGGTCGGGATATTTACGATCGCCTCGATATCACGGTGGATCTTCAGCTTGCGGACCAGGCTGTAGAGGATATAAGGGAGCAGAATGACCTTCATCCCCAGCGTCAGGAGGGAAGATATGTAGAGATGATGCTCGCCGCTGGCGTAGCCGATAGCTGCTGTGCTGAGCGCCAGAAAAAAACCCTGCCAGGCAAAGATATGCACCAGCCCGAGAATCTTGCGCTGTGCCAGCAGGGCAAAGGAGGTCAGCAGGATCAGGGCGGCCAGCAGGCTGTTTATCTGGATTGCAAGAGAGTGGGTCATATCACTACTCCAGGATGAAGAAGGCAATCATGCCGAGTGTAGCCAGCAGGAAGGCGCTCCCCAGATATTCGGGGAGACGGAAGATACGCATCTTGGCCAGGCCGGTCTCGATCAGCACCATGATCACTGCTCCGGCCGCCAGTTTGATTACCAGCAACCCGAGATGCGGCGCCAGCGAACCGATATCGCCACCGGCAGCGATCCCCCACGGGCAGAAAGCAGCAATCCCGAGCGCGAAGAAGAGCGTCAGTTTCATCATGCCGGCCCACTCGATCAGGGCCAGGTGGCGGCCAGAGTACTCCAGGATCATGGCCTCATGGACCATGGTCAGCTCAAGATGAGTGGCCGGGTTATCGACCGGAATACGGCCGGTCTCGGCCAGGGCGATCATGATAAAAGCAGCCAGGGCAAAGGCCAGTGAAGGGCGGATGACAAACTCGGCATGCCCCATGACCGACACCATCTGGGTCAGCGACGACGAGTTGCTGGCCAGCGATACCGTGAAGACCGCCATCAGCATGGCCGGCTCGGCCAGCGAGGCAATCATCATCTCCCGGCTGGACCCCATGCCGCCAAAGGCGGTGCCGATATCCATGCCGGCCAGGGCGGTAAAGAAACGCACGAGCCCGAACAGCATCACCAGGGCGATGACGTCGGCCGTGGCCGAAAGCGGCAGATCAACCGAGATCAGCGGTATAATTCCGGCCGCAACTGTCGTGACACCGAAAACCAGATAGGGGGTGAAGCGGAAGATCCAGGAGGCATTTTCAGCCAGGACGATATCTTTGCCGAACAGCCGCCTGATGTCACGGTAAGGCTGCAGGATCCCGGGCGCCGTGCGCCCCTGGGTCCGGCACTTGATCACCTTGACCCATCCGGCGAAGGCCGGTGCCAGGCCAAGCATCAGACAGAACTGGAGCAGTTCCATGGCGAAGGGATGCAGGTTCATCCCAGAAACGCCAGCAGTACAATCAGGGTAACGAACGAATATAGCAGGTAGATCTGGATGCGCCCCTGCTGCAGACGTCCGACCTGTCGCGCGATCCAGTAAGCCGCATCACCCTGCGGAGCATACAGCCAGTTCCAGAAACGATCCCGGATCCGGAGACGGTACTGCAGACCGCCGGGAAATGCGGGGTGATTGGTGTGCGGCACGATTTCCACCTGTTCGCGTACCGCAAACAGGAAACCGAGTATCCGCCGTATCGGCATGGAGAAGGCGGAGGCGGTGTACTGCATGCGGGGGGTCAGCTTGGCAAAACCGCAGTCCCAGACCGGCACCCGGCTGGTACTGGTTGCGCGGGCGTGCAGCAACAGCCAGGTAACGGCCACCACGGCCAGAATGCCGATAAAGACAACCGGCCCGGAATAGGAGGCGCGCTCGTGGGCCACCGGCGTCAGCCACATCCAACCGAACTTTCCGGCTGACTCTGCCAGCTTGGCGCCGCACAACTGCTCGGGGATCGTATCCAGCCAGCCTATGACCCAGGTAGGCAATATCCCCAACAGAAAGCAGCCGATCGCCGCCAGCAGCATTCCGGCACGCATTGACAGGCTGACCTCGTGGATACGCTCCGGTTTCTGGTGGCCACGCCAATGTCCCAGGAAGACAACACCGAATACCTTGACGAAACAGGCCGCAGCCAGCGCACCGGTCAGCGCCAGCAGCGCCGCCCCGAGCGGTATCAGCAGTTTCAGGAGCGGATGCGGCAGCGCCGGGGAGAGCAGAAAGGCCTGAAAGGTGAGCCATTCCGATACAAAACCGTTGAAGGGGGGCAGGGCCGAGATGGAGACACAACCGACCAGAAAGAGCGGCGCCGTCCAGGGCAGCCGATGAATCAGCCCCCCCATTTCCTCCATGTTGCGCTCATGGGTGGCGTGCAGCACCGCCCCGGCCCCCATGAAGAGCAGCCCCTTGAACATGGCATGGTTGAGGGTGTGATAGAGGGCGGCCACCAGCGCCAGAGCCGCCAGAGTCGGCAGCTGGAAGGAGGCAAAGATCATCGACAGCCCCAGCCCGATCAGGATGATGCCGATATTCTCGACCGAGTGATAGGCGAGCAGGCGCTTCAGATCGTGCTGCATCAGGGCGTACAGCACCCCCATGACCGCCGAGATCAGCCCCAGCACCAGCACGATCCCCCCCCACCACCAGGGAAAGTGTTTGATAAAATCGAAGGCAAAACGGCAGATGCCGTAGATGGAGGTTTTGAGCATGACTCCGCTCATCAGGGCCGAGATATTGGAGGGGGCCACCGGGTGCGCCTCCGGCAGCCAGACATGCAGCGGTATCACGCCGGCCTTGGCGGCAAAACCGAAAAAGGCCAGAAAGAAGGCGGCTGCCCCCCAGCCGGGGGAGAGCTGTGCCGAGCGCATGGCATCAAATGTGTATCCGTCAAAGCCCCCGGCTCCGCTCTTTCCGGCCATGACACCGAAGGCCAGCAGAATGGCAATCGCCCCGACATGGGCGATCAGCAGATACAGAAAGGCGGCCCGCCGGTTTTCCCCCTTCTCGTCCTCGTACATCACCAGAAAATAGGAGGCGGCCGCCATCAGCTCCCAGGCCACCAGGAAGAAATAGGCGTCGTCGGCCAGGACCACCAGAAGCATCCCGGCCAGAAAGAGCGTATAAAAACAGGCCATCTGCGTGATTGAACGCACTCCGCCATAGCCTTTGACGTAGCCGATCGAATAGATCGAAACAAACAGCCCCATCACGCCAATCACGACCAGAAAGAAACCGGCCAGCGGATCAAGCCGCAGATGGAAGGGAAGCCCGGGAAGGCCGATAGTCATGGTCGCCGATGCGATCGAACCATCAGCCACCGTCATCACTCCGGCCACGACAGCAGCCAGCGAGGCCACGGCACTCAGGCAAAACACCAGCGGGATCTGGATCGAGCGCAGCGACCGCAGTAGCGGCGCCAGGACGGCCAGCGCCAGGAGCAACAGCACCGCGAATCCGGCTATGTCAAGTGGCGCTGGCATGGGAGTACCTCGCAACAACTACAGATAGTCACTAAGAAAGAGCACTACCATCGTGATCAGGATGTACAGGACGTACTGTTGCAGTATGCCGTTCTGCAGCCGGCGAATCGGGAGGAAACGCTGATAGAGGCGTTCCAGGGACGGGATGTACACGAGCTCCAACACCGCCTCCGGGACGTGGCTGTGGAAATGGGCGCCGCCCGGGAAGATTCCGGGAGCAATACCGGGGCGGTGCGTACTCAGCTTGAGCACGAAGGCAAAGAGGCCGGTCAGCAGCTCGGCAAACGATGAAGCGCTGTACTGCATCCGCGGGGTAGGCCGTTGATAACCACACCCCCAGGTAACGGTCTCGCCCCGAGGAGCCGTTGCCAGCCGGCGGCGATACCAGAACGCCAGCAGGACAAGCAGGGTCAGCAGAAGGATGGCGGTCATCGATACAATCGGCAGCGGCGCCAAGTCATCCAGACCCGTTCCGGCGGAAGTCCCCGTGAGCGGGAAGGCCGCCAGACTGGCACGCTGCAGCAGCCCGCCCAGCAGCACCGGCGCCAGACCGACCAAAACGCAGACAGCCGCCAGAATCGTCATCGGCAGCAGCATCTGCCACCCGGCCTCGTGGTGCGCCGCATGTGCTTCAGTTCTCGGCGCCCCCAGAAAGACGATCCCGTAGACCTTTACAAAACAGGCTACCGCCAGCCCGCCTACCACGGCCAGCGCCGGAGCAGCCAGGGCAGTGGCAGCGGCAGCAGCCCCGCTGCCCTGGATACCGCGGAAGAAACCGAGGTAGATCAGCAGTTCACTGACAAAACCATTCAACGGCGGCAGGCCGCAGATTGCAACCGCCCCCACCCCGAACAGCAGGGCCGTGTAGGGGAGACGGCGGGCGACACCCCCCATCAGGTCTATTTCACGGGTGCCGGTGGCATGAATGACTGAACCGGCCCCGAGAAAGAGCAAGGCCTTGAAAGTGGCGTGATTGATGACGTGCAGCAGCGCCCCGGCCGTGCCCAGAAGCACCATGGCCGGCGAACCGGTCGCCTGGCCGAGCAGCGCCACCCCCAGTCCCATGAAGATAATGCCGATATTTTCTATGCTGTGGTAGGCCAACAGGCGCTTCAGATCATGCTGACCGATGGCGAAAGCCACTCCGACAATGCCGGAAACAATCCCCAGCAACAACACCAGCGCGCCCCACCAGAGCGGTACATTATTAAAGAACGAAAGGGTTCGCAGCAGACCGTAGATACCAACCTTCAGTATCACGCCAGACATGGCGGCCGAAACATGGCTGGGAGCATTGGCATGAGCAGAAGGGAGCCAGATATGGAGCGGCATGACGCCGGCCTTCATACCGAAAGCGAACAGGGCGGTCAGAAACATCGCCGCCGCGAACGGTGACGAGGCATCCAGCGAACCGGATGCCGGGAACAGCCAGGTTCCGGTTGCCAGCGCCAGCAATGGAAAGAGCGCAAACAGACCGAGCGTGCCGATGTGGGTGGTGATCATGTAGAGAGTGCCGGCCGAATTGACCTCCGGCTTTTCATCCTCGGTCGCAACCAGAAAATAGGCCGCCAGGGCCATGATCTCCCAGGCGAACAGGAAAGTGATGCCATCGCGGGTCAGAGTCACGGCGCTCATGGAACCGGCCATCAAGCCGAAGAAGAAGGTCATTTTGCGAACTGAGGCGGGGTAATGATCGGCATGCCAGTAGGAACGGGCATAAAGTGCGGCGCAACCGGGGACCAGAAAGATTGCCAGCAGAAACCAGGCCGTGAGCGGATCGATGCCAATCTCGGCCTGGCCGAAGGGGAGTGTCCAGGATATTGTAAAGGTTTCGGAAAGACCGCTGATCAGTGTCAGAAGGGCGCCGGCCAGCCCGATGCAGGAAGCCGCCAGCATCAATACGGTCGCCAGCAGTTGGCCACGGGAAGCGCTCAGCAGCCTGGGCACAAGCATCGGTGCGCCCGATAAGGCGGACAGCAGTGTGGCGGCAAAGATCAGCGTACTCGGGGATACCAACTCCTGCGCCATGATGCGGTTACCTCCTGGCCCCTGATAAACAGGATACTTGCGTAAACGAAGTCAATTACCGCCGGAAAAACGCAGAAAACGACTTCCTACTTTTTAATGATCGTTTCCTCCAGCGCACGGACCGCCTTCATGATCTCGACTTCTGACCCAGGGCGATGCAGCAAGGCTTGAAAGCCGCCATCATGCAGCAAAAAAGCCAGTTTTGCCAACAGGTGCAGGTGCGCCTTGACGTTGGGAGTTACCAAAGTAAAAAGAATCGAGACCGGCCGGCCGTCAATGGCGTCAAAGTCGATCGGATTCTTGAGGAAGCAGAGGCTGATAGCCGATTCACCGGTTTGGCCGACTATCGGATTACGAACGTGCGGTATGGCGATGCCGTTTCCGAGGGCAGTGGAACCTAACGCCTCACGCGCCAAAAGGGTCTGCAGCAAAAATTCGGGATCCAGACTTGGGGGAAGTTTGAGACGGGAGACAACCTCGCGCAAAGCAGCTTCGGGGGTATCACCCGGCAGATCAAAAAATATACCCCCTTGAAGCAGCGCCTCGGAAACCAGCGGCCGATCGGGGTTTTCATCACTGGCAGCAAATATATTGGAGGGTATGGTGATACTGTTATTGGTGGCCCACTCCAGCAGGTCAACCCGATTGACCTGATAGCGGTCGTCTTGCTTGTGGGCCGGAAGACCCTTGTGCCGTATCCAGCCCAGAACCGTTTTTTCATCAACTCCGGTAGCGGCGGCAAGATCGGTAATTTTAAGAAACAT
>Ga0209212_1001529_pt1 | contig 36967 bp, 36 predicted proteins | sample RifGroC2_FD_183996 | JGI IMG/M metagenome (GOLD analysis project Ga0209212, IMG submission 183996) | Groundwater microbial communities from Rifle, Colorado, USA - Groundwater C2 (SPAdes) (version 2) | ecosystem: Environmental > Aquatic > Deep subsurface > Groundwater | place: Rifle, Colorado...
ACGGCGTGATCTGCGTGACCGAAGGCGCCAACATGCCCTGCACCCCCGAGGCCGTGACCGCGTTCCAGGAAGCGAAGGTACTGTTCGCGCCCGGCAAGGCTTCCAACGCCGGCGGCGTGGCCACCTCGGGTCTCGAGATGAGCCAGAACAGCATGCGCATGAGCTGGAGCCGCGAAGAGGTGGACAAGCACCTGCACGGCATCATGGTGAGCATCCACAACGCCTGTGTGACCGCCGCCAAAGAGGCCGGCCAGCCCGGCAATTACGTCCTGGGCGCCAACTGCGCCGGCTTCAAGAAAGTAGCCGACGCCATGATGGCCCAGGGCCTGGTCTAAGCTGCAGAACGGACCCAGCCTAAAAAGAGGGCGGAACCAAAAGTTCCGCCCTCTTTATTTGTTTGGTATCATTATAAGGCAGTTATTTTCGGAGGAGCGTATATGGCCAAGATACTTGTGGTGGACGACATCCCTGCGATAGTTGATTTTTCCAAGGAATTCTTCGAGGACGCGGGCTTCGAGGTGCGCACGGCGGACACCGCCCCCGGCGCCATCGCCGCGCAGCAGGAATTCAAAGCCGACGTGATACTGCAGGACCTCAACATCCCCGGCGGCGGCGGCACGCACGTCTACGAGACCCTGCGCGCCCAGGGCGACCTGGTGCCGATAATCTTCTCCACCGGCAAGCCGGAAACCCTCGGCGACCTGGCCAAGATGATCAACGTTTCCGCCCTGCGCAAGCCCACCGACCCTGAAGTTCTTATGGCCGAAGTGCGCAAGCGCATAGCCGCCACCCAGGCGGCCTCCCCCGCCGCGCCGCCGGCCGCCCAGCCCGCGGCCGAGCGCCCGATGAACCCCATCCCGCCGCCCCCGCCCAAACTCCCGCGGTAACCACAGGCGCTTTGGAATAGCGAAGGCGGAGGCCAAGGTCTCCGCCTTCTTTATTTTTCAGCGCCGGAACCGCCCCTCACAGCAACAGCCTTTGCCCCGGCAGGGCGGCGCGGAAGGCGGTGTCGTGGGAGATCAGCACCAGGATACCTTTATATCCCGCGAGGGCCTCCTCCAGCACGCGCACGCTGCGAATGTCCTGGTGGGTAGTGGGCTCGTCGAGCAGGGCGATGTCCGCGCCGTACACCAGGAAGCGCGCCAGCTCCACCTTGCGGCGCTGGCCTTCGCTGAGCGACGCGAGCGGCAGGAACATCAGTTCCCCGTCGGCCCCCAGGTGGTCGAGCATGCTGCAGCCGGCCTCCAGCGCGTCTCCCGGGAAGTAGTCCGCCCCCTTCGCCCCCGCAGGCGCCGGCGGGCGGAACTGCGGCATATAGAACCCCCTGGCCGCTCCGTTAAACCGCACCTCGCCGGCGTCGGCGGCAAGGTCCCCGGCCAGTATCCGCATCAGCGTGCTCTTGCCCGCGCCGTTGTTGCCCTCCAGGCACAGGCGCTCGCCGGCCTTGAGGTGGAAGGACAGGTCCGCGAACAGCGTCCTGCCTCCCAGCTTTTTAGTCAAGCCGCGCACCTCGAGGTAGGCCTGCCCGGGCACCGGCAGGGCGGCGTGCCGCTCCTTCTCTACAAAGGGCTTCTCGCGCTCCAGCTCGTCTATCTTCTCGCGGGCGCGTTCTGCCGCGCGGGCGGATTTCTTCTGCAGGCGGGCGGCGCGGGCGCCGATAAACCCTTTATCGGCGGCGCCTATCTTTTCTTTTTCCTTGGCCGCGCCCCACAGCCGGTAATTGCGTTCCATCACCCTAAGGTTTTCGATCTCCCTCTCTATCCCCTCCTTTTTCTTAGAGGCCAGCGCGAACTCCGCCGCCTTCTGCGCGGCGTAGGCGATGTAGTTGCCCGCGTAGACGGAGAACTCGCTGCGCTTGAGCTCCAGCACCTTGCCTACGCAGGCGTCCAGGAAGGCCCGGTCATGCGAGACCACTATGAAAGCGCCCCTGAACGCGCGCAGCGCGGCCGCCAGGCGCGCCATGGCGGCGGCGTCCAGGTAGTTGGTGGGCTCGTCGAGCAGATACAGGTCCGGGGCGCGCAGGAAGCCGGCCATCAGCGCCAGCAGCTTGCGTTCGCCGCCGGAGAAGGTTTCCACCGGGCGGTCCAGGTCGCTCGCGGCAAAGCCCAGCGCCGCCGCGCCGCCCAGGGCCCGCGCCACGTAGTCCCAGCCGCCCCCTTCGGCGAACTCCAGGCCGGCGGCCGCGGCGCCGGCGGCGTCCCCGGCGCGTTCCGCCGCCTCCATGCGCGCGTAAGCGGCGCCCGCCCCGCATTGCTCCAGCAGCCAGCCCATAGCGCCGCCGCCGCCCGAGGCCGCGGCCTCCTGCCGGAGCATGAAGACCGAGGCGCCGCGGTTGACCAGCTCGCCGGCCGTCGGCTCCAGCTCGCCGGCGGCCAGGCGCAGCAGCGTGGTCTTGCCGCTGCCGTTGTCGCCCAGCAGGGCGGCTTTATCTCCTGAATATACGCGGAAGGACGCGCCGGAGAAGACGGTCTCCGTGCGCGAGGGATAGGAAAAAGCGAGGCCGCGCGCCTCGATAAGGACATTATTACCCATAGAGCTACCTCCGGGTCGTTTACTGATCAATTTTGGAAGGCCGGCGTGGCCGGCGGGGAACTGCGGTCTGCTTAGGCGGTTGTTTTGTCCATAGCGCGCCGGGTTTGGCCCCGGAACCCTCAAACTTTAGCAAAAAGAAGGCGGACGGCGCAAAAGGCGTCTTTGTTTTGGTATTATTATAAACGACTATGGTTACAGGGGCGGTTAAACCTATACGGATACTGGCGGTGGAGGACAACCCCGCCATCATAGATTTCTACAGGGAATTCTTCAGCGACATGGGCTTCGAGGTGAAGACCGCGGAGGACGCCCTGTCAGCGCTGACCCTGCACCAGCAGTTCCAGTCCGACCTGATAGTACTGGACCTCAACATCCCGGCCGGCGGCGGCATGCTGGTGTTCGACACGCTGCGCACGCGCCTGCACGACCCGGTGCCGATAATTTTTTCCACCGGCAAGCCGGAAATGCTGCCCCACAACGTCAAGAGCCTCCACAACGTGGCGGTGATCACCAAACCCACGCCCCCGGAGGCCCTGCTGGCGGAGGTGCGGCGCCTGCTGCCCAAATTCTTCGACCGCCCCCTGGACCCCAATCCCCCGCCGCCCCCGCCGCCGTCCCTGGTAGCCCGGGCCGTAGCGCATAAGATCCTGGTGGTAGACGACGACCCGGTCATACTGGAACTGTACCGGGAGATCCTCGCCAAGGCCGGCTTCGAGATCCAGACCGCCGAGGACGCCATCGGGGCCGTCACCAAATTCCAGGCCTTCAAACCGGAACTGCTCATCCTGGACGTGGACATGCCGGCCGGCGGCGGCAGGAAGGTCTTCGAGCGCCTGCGCATACAGCTGGCGGCGGCCACCCCCATACTTTTCGCCACCGCCGCCCCGGCCTCGGTAGCCGACCTGGAAAAGAACCTCGGCGTCCTCGTGCTCAAGAAGCCGGTCACCCCGAACATCCTGATCGGCGCTGTCAAAGACCTGCTCAAGCTTTCCTGACGCCTGGGGCAAAGAAGAGGGCGGAGCCCAAGGCTCCGCCCTCTTTCTTTTCAGCCGCGCCGTCCGTGCGCCGCTATTTCAGTTCTTTGTCGATATGCGCCCAGGCGTTCTTCAGCTCCACGGTCAGGTGCTGCAGCTCGGCCCCGCTGATGGATTCCAGCCGGGAGTAGCGCTCGGAGATCTTGTCCACCATGCGCAGGTAGGTTTCCCTGTCGATCTTTTTCATCGACTCCATCTTCTCCAGGACTTCGCCTTTCATCTTCAAGGCCCAGCCGCGCACTTTCTCGCGGTTCCTGGCGTTCTTTTCGCCGTAGAGGAAGTAGGCGCCCGCCGCGGCTAATGCCGTCAGGCCGATCCCCGCGCCGATGATTTTTCCGGATTTTTTCATAGTTCGCTCCTGTGCCCGCTTGTTGAGTAATATTATGCACCGTATCGCGGCCCCCGCGCAAGTTTAATTTAGCTCCCCCGGAATTTATACAATCAGGTTATGACGCGCCTGATACTGGTCTCCTGGCTCTGGGCTTTCTCGTTCGGGATCAACAAACAATGGGTGGCCGGCTCCGACCCGGTGCTGGTCTCCTTCATCCGCCTGGCCCTCGCCCTGCTGGCGCTGCTGCCCTGGCTGCGGCTGCCGCGCGCCGGCCGGGGCGCCGTCCCCTCGCTGATGGGCATCGGGGCCGTGCAGTTCGGCCTGATGTACGTAGCGCTGAATTACTGTTTTATCGTCCTGCAGGCCTACCAGGTGGCGCTATTCACGGTCATGACGCCGCTGTACGTGGCGGCTATCCACTCCCGGCGCGCGGGCAGGGCCCCGGCGGGGCTGTTTGCCGCGGCGGGAGTGGCGCTGCTGGGCGCGGCGCTGGTAGAGCGCTGGACGGTGGACCGGCGCGTCTTCTGGAGCGCCTTTGCCGTAATGCAGGTCTCCAACCTGGCCTTCGCCTGGGGGCAGGTGGCCTACAAGGACTGGCGCCGCCGCAATCCGGAGGAGAAGGATCTTAATATTTTTGGCTGGCTTTACCTGGGAGGCGTCCTGGTGTCCGCGGCCTGGGCCGCCGCCGGCTCGGACTGGGGAGAACTGGCGTCTTACGCCCCGGGCCGCTGGCTCGCGCTGACCTACCTGGGCCTGGTCGCTTCCGGCGCCGGTTTTTTCCTGTGGAACACCGGCGCCGCAAAAGTTAAGCCCGGAGTGCTGGCCGTGATGAACAACCTCAAGAGCCCGCTGGCCGTGGTTGTTTCAATATTTTTTTGGGGGACTTACTCAGGCATGCTGACCCGCGACTGGCTCTTCCTCTCCGCCGGGACCATCTGCATAATAGCTGCGGCCGCAGCGGCCCAAAAAGGGCCCGAGAACGCCTGAACCGGCCTGGGGCGGCCCTATTTCCCCCTCTCCGTGCTCAGCAGGGAATAGTTCTTGACGCTCTTGAATACGCCCTTTTCAAAAACGGCATCGCGCGTAAGCCCTTCATATTTCATCCCGCATTTCTGCATTACCCTTTCGGAACCCGTGTTGGGCTCATTGCACCTGGCCTGCAGGCGGTGCAGCTTCATCTTATCGAAGCCGAAGTCCATTACCGCGCCTACGGCCTCGGCCATAAGGCCGCGGCCCCAGTACTTGCGGGAAAGCACGTAACCTATCTCTCCCTTGGCGTGCTGCGGCAGCCACCAGACAAAGCCGCACATCCCTATAAATTTATTATTCTCCCTGAGCACGATGCCCCATTCGCTGACTTCCCCGCGCCCGTATTTCCCCATGACGTAGTTAAGGAATTCTTTGGAGTCCTCTGTCGTCCTATGCGATTGCCAGGTGAGTTCCCTGGTAACCTCGGGATCGGACGCGTACTCGAACATATCCGCCGCGTCCTCCAGCCTGACCCGCCTGAGGAGCAGGCGCGGGGTGTTGAGCTCCGGCAGGTTCCCAAAAACGTCCGCCACTTCAAGTATTTCCATGATTGGTCCTTTTAGAAGGAAGGGGGCGGCTCTTTTATGACGTGCCGCTCTTCGCCCGCTTTCTTGTCCATGTAGCTGCGTATGGCCTTGTCGTATTCCTTCAGGTCGCCGCCGTCCTTGAAGCCGTGCTCGCCCTTAACTTCGCCGCCGGGCTTGTCGCGCCAGTCCTTCTTCACCTTTACGCTGTGCGCGCTCAAGATCTCGCCGGACTCCACGCCCACCAGGCGGGCGTTCACCTCTATGCGGCGGCCGGGCAGCTCGGTAAGCGTGCCCAGGATCAGCCAGTCGGCGCCCAGCGTCTTGCCCAGGTCTTTTATGGAATCAGCGCCTATGGCGCCGGAGCTCTGCAGCTTCAGCTCCAGGAAAACCTTCTCTATCTCTTTGCGCTCCGTGACCTTGAACTTTTTGAGCCTGACCAGTTCCGTGGTTATGCGGCCCGAGACCACGTCGCCGTCCCCGGAAACCCTGCCGTCCGGGTAGGTGAAGTTGGCCACGCCTATTTTCTTGTCCGCGCCGGCGGCGCTCTTAAGCAGCTCGCGCGCGACCTCGCGGTAGGGGCCAAGGCCCGCGGCCCCCGCAGAAGCGGCGGAGCAGAACAGCAGCAAGGTCAGCAGTATTTTCATATCCCTCCCCGGAAGTTCAGCGCGAGCCCGGAAACCGGAAGCGCATGGTCAGCAGCGCGTCGCCCGAGAAAAGGCGGGCGGCTATGGTCACGCAGGCGGCGAAGACCGCGGCCTGGTAGGCTATCCCCCACAGCACCTGCGAGTAATTGCCCATCATCACGTTCTGCGGCGCCATAAAAGCGTGCGTGAACGGGATGGCGTAGAGCAGCACCTTCAGCCCGGTATGGGCGGTGCTCAGGTCTATGAAGATCGGCATCAGGTAGGCCAGCATCAGCGGCGTCATCATGGCCTGGATGCTCTTTACGTCCTCGGCCATGATGCCGAGGATGAAGGCGATGGAAAGCGCGCACAGGATACAGAACAGCACCGAAAGCCCGACGAGCAGGTAGCCGGAGGTGGTGAGCATAAGGCCCAGTTTGGCCAGCGCCGGGCCGGCCGCCGCGACGGCCACCGAGGGGTCGGCCCCCAGGCCTGTCACGCCGGCCATAAAGGAACGCATGCCCAGCATATAGGCGCCGGAGAGCAGCGCCGCTATCAGGCTCGCCGCCGCCAGCTTGCTCATCACCAGCAGCCGCCGGTCCAGCGGCGAGCTCAGCAGCGTCTCCAGCGTTTTATTCTCTTTTTCGCTCGCCACCGCCGTCATGATCATCTGCGCGGAAAGGATGACGATGAAGAACACCGCCACCGGGAAGAAGAAGGTCTGCGACTGGATGAAGCCGATGACCTGCGCCAGCGACACCTCCGCCGTGCGGCCGTCCACCACGGCGAACTCCCTGGCCGGCGCCGGGTCCATCAGGAAAGCCGGGGCCAGCCCGGGGGCGTTGCGCTCCAGCAGCCAGGCGCTGATCTCGGCCGAAGCCGCCTGCGCCGCGCGCCTGATGCGCGAGGCCGACATGGCCGGCCCCAGGCCCGAGGCGTTCTTCTTGAACCTGGAGTAAAATTCCACGCTGGCGGGCCGGCCGGCCTTCAGCTCTCCCTCCAGGCCGGCGGGGATCACCATAAAAGAGTTCTCCGCGCCCAGTTCCGGAGCGGCCAGCGCGGTCTCTATGCCGCCGCCCGCGTAGAGCGTCAGCTTGGCCTTGCCGCCCCCCAGGGCTTTAGTCACCCGGCCCGACAGCGCGGTCCGGTCCAGGTCCAGCAGCACTATGCCGCTGCGGGCGGCGGAAGCCTTGTTATGGCTGCCCACCAGACCGCCTATCAGCTGGAACACCAGCAGCGTGGCCACTATGGTCAGCAGCAGCTGCCGCGTCAGCAGTTCCTTTATCTCTTTTTTCAGCAGTACGAAGAAGATGTTCATTGTGTGAGCTTTATAAAGACCTCTTCCAGGTCGTCGGTGGCGAACCGGGCTTTCAGCGCGGCCGGCGTGTCGCAGGCCAGCAGGCGGCCGTTGTTGATGACGGCTATGCGGTCGGAGAGGTATTCTATCTCGCCCATGTTGTGGCTGGAGATCACGAAGGTCATCCCCCCGGCGGCGAGCGCCTTTATGGTCTTGCGGATCTCGTAGCCGTTGACGATGTCGAGGCCGGTGGTGGGCTCGTCGAGGATGGCCAGGCGGGGTTTTATCATCACCGCCCTCGCCAGCAGCAGCTTCCTGGCCATGCCCTTGCTGTAGGTCTTTATCTTGTCGCCCAGCCTGGGGCCCAGACCGGACAGGAGCCCGCCCTCACCGGCCGCGGCCAGCGCCCGGGCCTTGTCCTTGAGGAAGACCATGGCCATGAACTCCAGGTATTCGCGGCCGGTCAGGTTCTTGTAGGCGCCGGCCTCCTCGGGCAGGTAGCTGATCAGCTCGCGCACGGCGTGCGCGTCTCGCGAGGCGTCCAGCCCGAAAACTTTAACGCTGCCGGAGGTGGGCGTAAGGATGGTGGCTATCATCTTGAGCGTGGTGGACTTGCCCACGCCGTTGGGGCCCACCAGGGCGAAGATCTCCCCCTCGGCCACGGTCAGGCTGAGGCCGGCCACGGCCTCGAAGTTCTTGTATTTCTTTACAAGGTCGGTCAGTTCCAGAGCTTTTATCATGTTCCCTGGTTCAATGTTAGCACTATTGGAATATCAAAAAAAGCCCCCGGGAGTTTGCTTCCGGGGGCGGGGCGCGCAAGACGCGCGTTTAGAATTCGCTGTTGCTGAGGCCGGCGTAGATCAGCGCGCCGCCGTTGAGCGAGGACAGCACCTTGCGGATCTCGCTCTGGGCCACGGCCAGGCAGCCGAAGGAGCGGCCCTGGCGGACATTGGCTTCGCGCACGTAGGCGGACTCGTGTATGACCACGGCCCGGGAGAGCACGTTGGAATTGGTGTTGGACAGGCCGTGCAGGCGCATGGACTTGCCGCGGCTGCCGTAATACAGCGCGCCGGTAACGTAGAAGCCCAGCGAGGACGCCCTGGAATTCGGGACGTTGCTGAACCGGGTGGCGAAACCGTCGCCGTCCGGGTCGGAGCCGGTGCCGTGCGCCACGTGCATGGCGTGCACCGAGCCGCTCTCCACGTCCAGCAGGAAGAAGCGGACCTTGCTGGAATGGGCGGCGAAATCGACTATGCCGATGTACTTCTTGTTCTTTATCTTGTCGGAATTGGAGCGGAAGTAGTCCAGGGCCTTGCGCTTGAGGTCCTCGGGCACTTCGCCGGTCCTGTTGCCGGAGGCCTGGCTGCCGTGCAGGAACTCCTGGAACTGCTGCACCTGGGAGGGCTGCTGGGCCGGCTGCTGGGCCGGCTGCTGGGTGGACGGCTGCTGGAGCGGCTGGAACTGGTTCTGCTGGGCCGCGGGACCGTCCTGGTAATCGGCCTCCGGCAGCGGGGTGTAGGTGGCGTTGGCGTCGTAGGTTTCCTCTCTCTGGTCGTCCTCCAGCTCGCCTTCTACCTGCGGGACTTCGGTGGGCGGATTGGCGATCTCTATGTCGCCGTTGGGGCTGAAGATGAGTTTAAGGATGGTGACTATCAGCTGGGCCAGGCCCTGCAGCGGGTTGGTGGAGACCTGCGTGGCGGCCGAGGGCGCGGGGGTCACCCGGGTGGGGGCGATCTCGTGATTGGCGGCGGCCGTTCTGGAAGCGGGAGCGGCCTTCTTCTTAAGACTGCCGGCATCTATGCTGATGTCCTCGGCGGACTTCCGCAGGCGCTCCAGGTTTTTAGCCATGAGCGGGGCGGCGGTGAGAAGAACCGACATTGTCATGATGATGAGCTTTTTCATAACGTTTCCTTGGATATATGGTAACAGGATTGACAGGGCTTTCAAAGGGGTATAAGTCCCAGGCTCTTCTGGGTCTTTGGGCCTACGCCCCAAAAAGTAACCCCCGCAGGGAGGAAGTCTCCCTGCGGGGGCTGGCATTTATAAAAAACCGTCAGTTGAGGGAACCGCTCTCCCGCCAACTCCTGGCAGAGCGGCGGCGCGGGTTCATTACCCAGAGGTAGGCCCCGCTCTTTGAGATCTTGAGCTCGGGGGTATCTGAACCGATGGTCTGTCCCGGCGCTATGCGCACGATCATCTTCTCCGCTTTCCTGGTTTCCTGATCGTCTTTTTCGAAGTTACACGTTATAGCCATACTTTCCTCGCTATCCAACCCGCTACCTTATACTATTAAATACCCAGCGGCAGCGATAGGCCCAAAGGGCCCAGCCGGGCCCGGTTTTTTGGCCCAGCCTATTTTGAGGCTTCCGGCCGCGCCCCGCGCGCGGCGGCGGCCGCCAGTTCCCCCTCCGTTATCAGGCCGTCGTTGTCGGGGTCCAGGTTGTAAGGGACGAACCTGGGATCCGTCCAGAAGAAGTCGGCCAGGCCCGCGGAGTTCCTGCGTATGCGCCGCTCGCCGTTTATCTGGAAAGCGTCTATTATCGTGGCCGTCACAGGGGAGGGCCGCTGCAGCAGGTACAGGGCGCGGGCGGCCTTCTTTGTTTTACCGGCGTTCATCGCGTCCCAGTCCCCGGCGTGGGAACGCACATTGCCGAACTCGGCCCGGGTCAGGCGGCCGTCGCCGTCCTCGTCGCAGAAAGCGAAGATGCCGTCGTCCATGCCGTAAAGTTCTTCCACCTCGGCGCGGGTAAATATCCCGTCTTGATCGGTGTCGAAGTTCCGCCAGGGATCGCCCTGGTTCCTCGCGTAAACGTTTATCCCGTTAAGCAGGACGTAGGCAAACCACGCCCCGCCGGCCAACGGGGGCAGGAGCAGCCACCAGATATAGCGCCGCAGCCAGGAGCTGGGCGGCGGCGCCTTGATATGCTTGTCGCTTATTGTTTCCATATTCCCTCTATCCGCGCCCGGCCCGGGCCGGTCAGTACGTCATCCCCGACAGCGCCGCCTGGTACAGCAGCCACAGCCGGTTCAGCTGGGCTATGAAATACAGGGTCAGCAGGAAGACCGCGGCCGTATACGCCAGCTTGGCGTTCCTGGAGATCACGGGCGAGCGCCACAGGAAGAGCAGGCTTAACGGCCCGGCCAGCAGGGAGATCGCGATCACGCCCCAATGCTTATACTGCCAAGTCACATAGCCGCCCTGGCCGCGCCCGCAATGCCGGCAGTAGCGGTCCTCACCGTCTATCATGGCGCCGCAGGCCCAGCATTTCTCTTTTTCCATATCTTAAGGGTAATCCACGAACTCGGCTTCCAGCCGCGGCCGCAAGCCGCGCCCGAAATCGCTAAAGGTAATGGTCTTTATGGTTACCAGGGTCTTAACGCAGCCCTGGTGGCTGGAGCTGGCCATCCGGTACATGCTGCCCGGGTTGGTGATGTAGACCGAAATGTTCTCATTGCCGTCGTAATAAGTCTCAAGGAAATTACCGGGAGCGCTGGCCGGGGCGGCGGGGGCCGGGCCGGCCACCCCCCCGTAACTGCCCTGTCGTATTACCTTGCGCAGGCACCACACGGCGGGCCGGCCGGAAGCCCTTTTAGGATCGGCCAGGACCGACTCGTAAGTGAGGCCAAGGTCGCGCGCCTCTTTTATAAGCGGGGCGCTGGCCGCCTTTCTGGCCATGCGCGCCTTCATGGCCGGGGCCAGCTTACTGCTCCACATCACCCCCGCCAGCAGCAGCGGCGCCACAATAACGAAGGCCCCCAAGGCGGCGAGTATATTCTTATAGCTTATGACCGGTTTAGTCTCCATCCTTCTCCTCCCGGGGGGCGGGCACGGGCGCCGCGGGCTGCCCGTCAGCCGGAGCCGGCGGAGCGGCAGGCTCTTCCAGGGGGTACTGCAGGGACAGCGCGGAGGCGCCCAGGCCGTAAATAAAGACGGCGCTGTACACCAGGCGGCCGCCGATCGGCAAAAAATACTCGGCAGCCATAGAGACCAGGCCGGCCAGCAGGATGGCCTGGAGCCGGTAGCGCTCGCCGTCCAGGCCGGCCAGCCCCGCCATAAGGGCGCTGCCGGCGGTAAAGCTGACCAGCAGCACCGGCAGCACGAAAGCGATTATCACCGGGCCCCTGGCGCCCGGGGGCAGCGGGGAGGTCGCGAAAATGAAGACCCAGAGCAGCAGCAGGCCGCCAAGGCCGTAGCCGAGGCTCTTAAGAGCATGCGCGTTCCCGACGCGGTAGACGTGCAGGAAATATTTCTTAAAAATTCCAGCCAGCGCTACCGCCACCAGAATAAGTATCGCTTCGTATAGCAGGGTTATCTTCATATCCATCCTTTAGCCGCAAGCTGCGCGCGCAGGCGGGCTATGGCCAGCTCCTTGGCCTTGGCCTCCACCTCTATCGTCACGTCCAGGCCGCGCCAGGCGGCAGGGAAATCCTTAAGGTCTATGTAATCGTGGTGGCTGCGCGTGTCCGGGCCGCGCCAGCCCTCCTTCGGGCTGGACAGGTGGAAGAGCGGCTCCCTGTTCCAGGTCGCGAGCGCCAGCTCGGTGGCCTTGCCGACCCCCAGCCCGTCCGGCAGACAGCGGTGATGGTGCACGTCATAGACGAAAGGGACCCGGTGCTCCCGGCAGAAGGGCAGCAGGTCGGCCGGGGTGTAGACGCGGTCGTCGTTCTCCAGGACCAGCCGCGAGCGTACCGCCGGCTTGAGTTTATTTATCGCTTTGGCCACCCGCGCCAGCGCCGCGGCCTTGTCCCCGTAGGCGCCGCCGCCGTGGATATTTATCACGTCCGCGCCTATCCACCCCGCGACCTCGGCCTGGTACTCCAGTTCCCCCACGGCGGACTCGGTGATCTTGGGGTTTTCTGAGCTGAGCAGGATGAACTGGTCCGGGTGGAAAGTGAGGCGCAGGCCCAGCCGCCGGGCCAGGGCGCCGCAGGCCTTGAAAGACTTTACTATCTCCCCGCCGCCCGGCAGGTCCGGCAGCCGGTAGCCGAGCGCGGGGTGGGTTTTAAGCGGCAGGATCTGGCTGTTAACGCGGAAGGAGCCTATGCCGTTGGCGGCGCAGCAGTTCAGCGCCTGTGCCAGCGCGGCTGCGTTGGCCCGGCACAACCCGGCCAGTTTGGCGCGCCTCGCCGCGGGCTTCAGGCGCCCGGCGGACAGGGCGGTGGTCACCGGGAATTTTATCTCCGCGGCGGAGAATTTGCAGCAAAGGCCTAGACGCATCATTTTTTGGCGGGCATGGGATGCCGCAGAAAAAAATCCCGGATCTCGTCGCTGGCGGCCATCTCGTCGGAAGTTTTCCCTATGATGAACCGCGGCAGGTACTGCAGGCCGCCCGGCCAGGTATGGCCGCCGCCCTCTACCTTCACAAAGTCCACGCCCGAACCGCCGGCGCAGTCGGCGTATACTTCGCGGGCCAGGGAAGTCCCGTCGTCAGGGTTCTCGTCCTTGCGCGAGAGCACGGCCTTTTCCGCCCGGCAGGCGTTATTTTTCAGCCAGAAGTCCCGGGTCCGCTCCACCGGCAGCACCCGGCCCAGTTTCTTGCGGCCCAAAGGGCCGGTCACGTCGCCGCCCGCCCAAGGCACCAGGCTGTCCTTAGTCCCGTTGATGATCATTACAGGCACGGGGCGGGACGGCGAGCAGGCGGCGGCCAGGTTCTCCGGCATGGACCCGGCCACGGCGGCTATGGCCGCAAAGGTATCCGCGGCGCGGCAGGCTAGGGTATAGCTCATCATGGCGCCGTTGGACATGCCGCCGGCGTAGACGCGCGCCGGGTCCACGGGATACCTGGCGGAAATTTCGGCGGCCACGGCCTTAAGGAAAGCCACATCGTCTATGTTCTCGCGCTGCGCCCGGCGCGACGGGTCGCCGCGGTAATCGTTCCAGTTCTTCTCCAGCCCGTCGGGGTAGGCCACCAGCCCGCCGCTGGCGGCGGCCATTTTTTCAAAGCAGTAGCCGGTAAGGCGCCGCATGCCTTTGCCCGTGCCGCCGCCGCCGTGCAGGAGCATGAACAGCGGGTGTTGTTTGGCGGCATCCAGGCCGGAGGGGACATAGAGCCGGTAAACCCGCTCGTAGCCGCCGGATTTCAGGGTGAACTTTTTAACGCTCCCGCCCTTCCCGGCCGCACAGGCCGGGGCCGTCAGCAGCGCCGCCAGCAACGAGCTCAGGATCAAAGTTTTTTTCATATAGCCGCGGCCTACCTGGCCTTGCGCCTCCCGCTGTACGGTTTAGGGCGGCGGCGGATGAGCGGCGCGCGGGAGCCGCCCAGGATCTCCGCCTCGCGCAGCAGCGCGTCGGCCGGCCGCAGGGAACGTTCCTGCCGCCAGCCCACGATGCGGTAATGCTTTTGCGCGTCCAGGCGGCGGCTGACGAAGAACACGTTCTTGTCCGAATACAGCCAGTCCGGCTTGAGCAGCGCGGCGTCCAGCGGCGCGGAGAATTCCCTGAGCGTCTTTTCCCCCCCGCTGTTGTAGTAGAACTCGAAATAGCTGCGCGCGAGCTCCGCGCAGGAGGCGTACACCGGCTCCCGGTAGCGCAGGCCGCAGAAATGCGACATGGCCACCGCCCCCCAGCGGCCGTTCTCCGTGAAAGGCGCTATCACGTGGTCGTCGTCGCGCGGGTTGGCGCGCAGGTCCAGCAGCAGCGGGGGCCGGCCATGGAACAGGAAGGCCGCCGCGGCCAGCATCGCCCCTTCTATACAATGGGCCCTGCCCCGTTTGAGCGTCTCAAGGGGAGAATAGCAGGTATCGGGTTTGGAATCGTTGTAGGCCAGGACGTAATCGAGAAAATCCTGGACCTTTCGCGGGGAGTCCAGGCGGCGCAGGACGGCGAGCTGTTCTCCGGGGAAAGCGAAGAACGCGGCGTCTATTTGTCTTTTTTTATGCGCCAAGGCTTTTCACCGGAGCTGTCATGGCTGTCCTTCTTCTCCTGCACGTCGAAGGCGGCCGCCACTATCATGCGTATCTGCGCCAGGTCGAAAGGCTTGGTAAGGTAGCCGGAGGCGCCCTGGCGCAGGGTCTCTATGGCCGTCTCCAGTTCGTCGTTGCCGGTGAGCATCCACACTACGGGGGAGGCGCCGGTGGTCTTTATCCGGGCGAGCACTTCCATCCCGGTCAGGCCGGGCATTTTTATGTCGAGGAAAACGAAATCCGGCTTTTCCACCCGCATCACCTCAAGGGCTTTATCCCCGGCCGCGGCCGTATGCACCTCGTAAGTGTCCTGGAAAGCCTGCCCGATAACGAAAAGTATGTTCGGCTCGTCATCGACTATCAATATCTTTTTCTTTTTCATAAAGGCGTACCGCTGCTGTCCCCTGCCTCTATTCTATAACAAGACAAGCGCGTTTATCCACAAATAAAAAACCCCGCCGGAGCGGGGCTTTCTATTTGCGGCCAGGCCGTCAGAGCAGCGGGTTGGAGACCACGCCGTCGGCCAGCTTGGGCTCGAACCAGGTGGACTTGGGCGGCATCACCTGACCGTCGTCCGCCACGCTGATCAGCTCTTCGAGCGAAGTGGCGTGCAGGGCGAAGCCCGCGGCCATCTCGCCGGAGTTCACGCGCCGCTCCAGCTCGCCGAGGCCGCGTATGCCGCCCACGAAATCCACGCGGTCGCTCTTGCGCAGGTCCTTGATGCCGAGCACACGGTCGAGGACCAGGTCGCTGAGCACGCTGACGTCCAGCGCCTTCACCGGGTCTTCTTCTTTAGTCGGCGTCTTCACCGTGGGCTTGAGCAGGTACCACTTGCCGCCCAGGTACAGGCCGAACTCCCGGCGCGCGGCCGGCTTGGCCTGGCCGCTGACTTCTTTCACCTCGAAGCTTTCCTTTACCTTGGCGAGGAACTGCTCCGGGGTAAGGCCGTTGAGGTCCTTGACCACGCGGTTGTAGTCCCAGATCTTCATCTCGTCCACCGGGAACGCCGCGGCGAGGTACACGTTGTAGGGCTCGGTGCCGGTGTGGGCCTGGCCGCGCTGCTCCATCATGAATTTCTTCACGCGGCTGGCCGCGGCGGAGCGGTGGTGGCCGTCGGCGATATAGACGGTCTTCTGCCTCTCGGAGGCTTCGGCGATGGCCCTGATGTCGGCGTCGTCGCTGATGACCCACAGGGTGTGTATCACGCCGCCCTGCCCGGTGGCGGAGAAAGCCGGGGCGTTCTTCACGGTCTTCTTTATGACGGCGTCGATCTCCGGGACCTGCTTGTAGGCGATGATGCCGGGGCCGGTCTGGGCCTTCACGAATTTTATCTGGTTCACGCGGTCGTCCTCTTTTACGGGGCGGGTGAACTCGTGTTTGCGGATGCGGTTATTGTCGTAGTCCTCCACGCAGGCGCCCACCATCAGGCCGGTCTGTATATGGGAGCCCATCTGCAGGCGGTAGGCGTAGAAGCAGGGCTTATCCTCGCGGATCAGCAGCCCCTGCTTGAGCATTTTGTCGAAATTCTCGGCGGCCTTCCTGTAGACGCTCTCGTCGTGCACGTCGGTGCCGGGCGGCAGGTCTATCTCCGCCTTGGACACGTGCAGGAAGCTGTTGGGCTTGCCCTTGGCCATCTCGCGGGCCTCGTCGGAGTCCATCACGTCGTAAGGCGGGGCTATTATTTCCTGCGCCTTGCCGGGCGCGGGCCGTATGCCGCAGATGGGAGAGAAAAGAGGAAGTTTTGCCATGTCTTTGTCCTTGGGTTGAAAATAAGCCCGGGCCCCGTTGCCGGGACCCGGGCGTAAGGCGGCAGAGTTATATCTTGTCGCCGTTGACCGCGTGGGTGCGCTTGCCGGTGAGCAGGAAGTCCGCTATCTGCTCGGCGGCCTGCCTGGCCACGGTCACCTGCGCGTCCTTGGTGGAGGCCGCGATATGCGGGGTGCAGATCACTTTCTCCATGCCGAAGAACATGTGCTGCGTGGCGGGCTCTTCGGCGTAGACGTCCACGGCGAAGCCGGCTACCTGGCCGCTCTCGATGGCGGCCTTGATATCGGCCTCCAGCATGATGCCGCCGCGGGCGCAGTTGATCAGGCGCACGCCCTTCTTCATCTTGGCGATCGAGTCCTTGTTGAGCATGCCCTTCGTGGCCGGGTTGATGGTCACGTGGTAGGTTATGAAGTCGGCCTTGGCGTACAGCTCGTCCAGGGTCACCATCTTCACGCCCAGCTCGCGGGCGCGCTCGGTGGTCATCTTGGGATCGAACACCAGCACGTCCATGTGCAGGCCGCGCGCGCGGTCGGCCACCACGGCGCCGATATTGCCGCAGCCTACTACGCCCAGCGTCTTGCCGGTGATCTCTACGCCTTCGAACTTGCTCTTCTCCCACTTGCCGGCGTGCGTGGACGCGTTGGCCTGCGGGATGTGGCGCGCCAGCGCGAACATCATGGCAATGGCGTGCTCGCCGGTGGAGACGGTGTTGCCGAACGGGGTATTCATCACGAGAACTTTCTTCTCGCTGGCGGCGACCAGGTCGACGTTATCGACGCCGGCGCCGGCGCGGGCCACGGCCTTGAGGTTCTTGGCGGCCTCTATGATCTCGCGGGTGATCTTGCTGGCTGAGCGCACTATGATGCCGTCGAACTCATGGGCGCAGGCTTTGAGCTCTTCGGGCTTCATGCCGGTCTTGACCACGGCTTCAATGCCGCGGTCCTTCAGGGTCTTCTCGCAGAGGGGGTCGGCTTTGTCGGCTATAAGAACTTTGCTCATTTCACTGCCTCCTTGGAGTATTCTTTGGCTACGGCCTCGTAGGCCCAGTCGAGCCACGGGATCAGGGCTTCAATGTCGGAAGTCTCCACAGTGGCGCCGCACCACACGCGGATGCCGGCCGGGGCCTTGCCGTAGGAGTTGATGTCCTTGGCCACGCCTTCCTTGTCGAGCATCGAGGTGATCTTCTTGGCGGCTTTCACTTTGTCCTCGTCGGACAGTTTGCCGAACCACTCGGCCTTGATCTTGAAGCAGACCGAGGTGCTGGAGCGGGTCTCTTTGGTCTCCGCGAGGAACGAGATCCAGGGGGACTTCTCCACCCAGCGCTCGAAGGCGGCCAGGTTGGCGGTAGAGCGCTTGATCAGGCCGGGCAGGCCGCCCACGGTCTCGGCCCATTTCAGGGCGTCTATGGCGTCCTCGACGCAGAGCATGGACGGGGTGTTGATGGTGCTGTACTCCAGCTCGCCGGGCAGCAGCTTCTTCTCGTCGACGAGGCGGAAGATCTTGGGCACGGGCCAGGTGATCTTGGCGTTCTGCTCTTCCATGCGCTTGACGGCCTTGGGAGAGAGGATGATGACGCCGTGCGCGGCTTCGCCGCCCAGCACTTTCTGCCAGGAGAAGGTGACCACGTCGAGCTTGGTGAAGTCTATGTCCATCGCGAACACACCGGAGGTGGCGTCGCAGATCATGAGGCCTTCATGGTTCTTCGGGATCCAGTTGAGGTCCGGCACTTTTACGCCGGAGGTGGTGCCGTTCCAGGTGAAGATGATGTCGTTCTGCGCGTTGGCCTTGGACAGGTCGGGCAATTTGCCGAAGTCGGCCTTGTACTCGTTGACGTTCTTGAGCTTGAGGTATTTCACGGCGTCGGTGATCCAGCCTTTGCTGAAGGCTTCCCAGCCGAAGATGTCCACGGACCGGGGCCCGAGCAGGGTCCACATGGCCAGTTCCACAGCGCCGGTGTCGGAGCCGGCCACTACGCCTATGCGGTAGTCGGCGGGCAGTTTGAGCACGGCCTTCATGCGGTCGGACACTTCCTGCAGGCGGGCTTTGCCTTCCTTGGAGCGGTGGGAGCGGCCCACCAGGGCGTTCTTCAGCGCGTCCACGGTCCAGCCGGGGCGCTTGGCGCAGGGGCCGGAAGAGAAGTTGGGGCAGTTGGGTTTTACTGTGGGTTTTTCCATGGTTAAGGATCTCCTGTTCGTATTCTTAAAGCCGGTGATTATATATAAACATAATTAAATTCTTTTGACAACCCCGGCCGGGACCCCCGGATCGGGCCGTTTGGCGGGCACGGCCCCCGTTGCGTTTAGTAAAATATCAGCATGCCCACTACCAGGAAACCCAGCGATTTCGAGATAGAGTTCGGCGGCTTTGAAAAACTGATGCCCCACAGGATCAAGCACGTCCTGATGGTGGCTTCCCTCTACGACTCCTTCCTGCTGGCGGACGACGACCGGCTCAACGAGGCCCTTTTCGGCGAGATGACGGACACGGGCCGGGCCACCCCCAAGATAACCCGGGTGGCCACCGCGGAGCAGGCCATGGAGAAGCTCAAGCGCGGCAACTACGACCTGGTGATAGCCATGATCCAGGTGGGCGAGACCGACATGGCAGATTTCTTCCGCGGGCTCAAGGCAGGGCGGCCGGACCTGCCGGTGGTGCTGCTCTCCTTCAACGTGCAGGACATCAAGAACATGCTCGACGAGGCCAGGGAGCTGGCCGACGGCATCTGCCTGTGGAGCGGCGACACCCGCATCTTTTCCGCCATCATCAACATCATCGAGGACGAGAGGAACTGCGACCAGGACTCCAAGGTGGGCGTGCAGGCCGTGCTGCTGGTGGAGGACAACATCAAGTTCTACTCCACCTACCTGCCCCTCATCTACAGCGAACTTATGAAGCAGACGCAGATAGTAATGGCCGAAGAACTTAACCCGGCCAAGAAGAACCTGCGCCTGCGGGCGCGCCCGAAGATACTTTTCTGCAGCACCTACGAGGAAGCCTGGGCCCTTTACGAAAAATACAAGGACAACCTGCTCGGCGTGATCAGCGACATAGAGTACCCCATGGGCGGCGCCTGCCACAGCGAGGCCGGGCTGGAGCTGACGAGAAAGATCAAAGCCGACAAACCCGACATGCCGGTGCTGCTGCAGTCCTCCAACGCCCGCATGGCCGGCCGGGCCGCCGAGCTGGGCGCCGCCTTCGTGCACAAGGCGGCGGCGGACCTGTCCAAGCAGCTGCGCGCCTTCATCCTGCGCTATTTCGGCTTCGGCGACTTTATCTTCACCGACACCCACGGCATGGAGATAGCCAGGGCGGCCGACCTGCACACCATGCTTAAACTGCTCAAACTGGTGCCGGTGGAGTCCATCCTGTACCACGCCGGGTGCAACCATTTCTCCAAGTGGCTGCTGGCCCGCACCGAGTTCGAGGCGGCCTACAATATCCGCCCCAAGCGCATCTCCGAGTTCGGCAACCCCGAGGGGCTGCGCAAGTACCTCATCGAGACGCTGCACCAGTTCATCTATAAGACCCAGCTGGGCACCGTGCTGAAGTTCGACCGCAAACAGTTCGACGACACCACGCCCCTGGTAAAGATAGGCGCGGGCTCGATAGGCGGCAAGGCCCGCGGGCTCGCCTTCGTGGACTTCCTCCTCAGCAAGACCGACCTGGAGAACCGCTGGCCCGGCGTCACGGTGAACGTGCCCAGCACCATAGTGATAGCCTCGGACGTCTTCGATTTCTTCATGGAGCAGAACGCGCTGGACTCTGTCGCCTGCGACAGGCATACGAGCGAGCAGGTGGCCGCGGCCTTCGAGAAGGCCCGCCTGCCGGATTATGTCGCGCGCGACCTGGAGGCGGTCATCGAGAAACTGGAAGGGCCGCTGGCGGTGCGCTCCTCCTCGCTGCTCGAGGACTCCAAGACCCAGCCCTTCGCCGGCGTGTACAAGACTTACATGCTGCCCAACAACCACCCGGACCCGGCCGTGCGGCTGGAGGAACTGAAGCGGGCCATAAAGTTCATCTACGCGTCGGTCTTCTCCGCCGAGGCCTGCGCCTACCGCAAGCTCAACCCCTTGATCCCGGACGAGGAAAAGATGGCCGTTGTCATACAGCGGGTGGTCGGGCGCCCCTATGGCGGCGGGCGCTTCTATCCCGCTTTCTCCGGCGTCATGCAGTCCTACAACTACTACCCGGTACCGCCGCTGGAAGCCGAGGACCCGATAGCGCACATAGCGCTGGGCCTGGGCAAGACCATAGTGGAGGGCTACACCGCGCTGCGCTTCTCCCCCGCCCACCCGCAGAACCTGCACCAGTTCTCCACGCTGGGCGACTTCCTGGCGAACTCGCAGAAAAAGTTCATGGCCCTCAGCCAGGACCCCGCCACCGGGCCCCTGCGCTATGACGAGGAGCCGGCCCTGCTGACCGCCGGCATCGAGGAGGCCGAGGCCGACGGCTCCCTGGAGCTGGTCGGATCGAGCTACTCCGCCGAGAACGACCGCGTCTACGACGGCATCTCCACCCCCGGCCGGCGCCTGGTGACCTTCGCCCCGATCCTCAAGAACGGCGAGCTGCCCCTCTCGGACATCCTGATGGAGATCTCCGCCCTGGGCAAGGAAGCCATGGGCTGCAACATCGAGATAGAGTTCGCCTGCGACTACGACAGCGAATCCGGCAAGGCGGCCTTCAACATCCTGCAGATGCGGCCGATGGTCTCGCGCAGCCCCGTAAAGAAGGTCTCGCTCAAGGACCTCAAGCCGGAAAGCCTGCTCTGCCTGAGCCGCCAGGCACTAGGCAACGGCGCCCACCGCGACGTGCGCGACCTGGTCTACGTGATCCCGGAAAAGTTCGACGCGCTCAAGACCCGCGATATCGCCGAGGAGATCAACGTTCTAAACGCGCGCCTGCGCGCCGAGGAGCGCCCGTACATCATCATCGGGCCCGGGCGCTGGGGGTCCAGCGACCCGCTGCTGGGCATCCCGGTCAAGTGGAACCACATCTCCGGGTCCAGGATCATAGTGGAGGCGGCTTACGGCGATTTCATCGTGGACCCGTCCTACGGCACGCATTTCTTCCACAACGTCACCTCGCTCGGCCTCGGCTACCTGACGGTGCACGAGACCGCGCCGGACTCCTTCATCAACTGGGATATGATAAAAGCCACCAAGCCCGTCAGCGAGGCGGCCTACATCCGCCACGTGCGCTTCGATACCCCCCTGGACATCCGCATCGACGGTTCGGAGGGCAGGGGCGCCGTGTCGGTCTGAACCGCGCTAAAAAAAAGAAGAGCCGCTTTCGGGCGGCTCTTTTTTTTGCGCGCGGCGCGGGTCAGCGGCTTATATAGTCCAGCCCCTGCCCCGTCTCCCTGACTACCGGAACCCCGTAATCCCAGATCCCCAGCGAAAGCACGTCCTTCATGAACGCCTTGCGGCCGGACTGGCCGGCCCGCTCCCATTCCGGGGACAGGTCTTTGAGCGAGCTGCGCAGCAGGAAGTCGCGCAGGCCCTCGTCGAAATTGCGCTTGATGTCGTCCACCAGAGGGGAGATGGAAAGGCGCACCCTCTTGCGGTATTCCGGCGTGGCCGGAGAGACCACCCCCCCGCCGCCGGGCGCCGCCGGCGCGCTCTTTTTTTCCCTGGCGATTATCAGCCGCCAGGGGTTGGTCCTGAGACCGTAATAATTAAGCCGAGTATTCTCGGTTATATCCCAGGAAACTATGGCCCTCACCCCTTCGGTAATGAGCCCGAGGCGGGGCCGGAAAGAGAGCAGGTCGGAAAAATCCCAGCGCAGGGAATAATCCAGCCCGACCCTGGAATCATAGGAGTCTTTGGTAATGTTCAGCGTGAGGGGGCTCTGCGCGGCAGGAGCGGTGGAAACCTCCATGGCCGGCTGCGCCACGGCGGCGGCCGGGAGAAGGAGCAGGGCGCAAAGCCCCGCCAGGCCCCGGCGGCCGGCCACCTAGAACCCTTCCCGGTTATACCGGTCGAGCAGCTCGCCGGCCAGGCGGCCTTCGGGATTGAGCTTCAGGGCCTCGTCCAGGGCCGCTTTGAACTCCGCCTCAAGCTTGGTGGTATTCCTGAGCCTACCCCCCTCAACGGCCCGCAGCGCGGCCAGGTCGGCCGCCTTGAGGGCGTAAACTTCTCCCAAAAATTTTTCGGGCTTGACGAACGGCAGCACGCTGCCGCTCCCGGCCTCTATAACTTCCCGCGCGCCGCCGTAGGCCCTGTAGAGCAGCCCGGAGGCGGTCTTGCGGTCGCCGCCGACGGCGGCCAGCGAAGCCCCTTCCTGGAAATCGGTTTCGGCCAGCTGGCGCCGGGCGTCGGTCAGGCCGGGGTAGTGGTTGAGCGCGCCCTGGTAGAAAGCGCGGGCCTTGGAATACTCTTTCTTCACCAGGGCGGCGTTGCCCTGCACGGACAGCTCTACCGCCTTGCGGAAAGGCTCCTCAGCGGCGGACCTGGCGTTGAAGTCCAGGACTCTTTTGAGCGCCTGCGGGTCGCGCAGGGCGTCGGCGGACGCCACCTCGGCGGCGGAACTCAGCGCCTGCGGGGCGGAGCTCTTGAGCGACGGGTCGGAGGCGGCCAGGCGCTGCGCTTCGGCCTTCAGGGCCTGTACGCTGGCGGCCGCGGCGGAGTAGGCCGCGGCCTTCTCCAACAGCACTTCCGGAGATTTGTTGAGGGCCAGGTAGCCTTCGGACTCGAGCCAGGGCAGGGCCGAGGACCGGGCGGTGAGCGCGGCCAGCAGGCCGCAGTAACGGGCGGCCGCCTCCCCTGGCACGCCCTGGGCCTGCGCGGCCTGCGCCTCAAGGCCTCCGGTATCTCCGCGCGCGGAGAGAAAATCTATCATGGCCAGCCGGGCGTGCCAGTTGGCCGGGTTGGCGGCCAGGACTTTTTTAAGAGAGGCGGCCTCCAGCTCCTGCGCCCTGGCGTAGCCGTTCCTGGCCGCGGCGGCCGAAAGCTCCTCGAGCAGCTCCACCGCGCGGTCGGAACCCGGCGCGTAGGAAAGGGCCTTGTCGATGCTGGCGAAAGCGGCCTCAATGTCGGCCGGGGCGGGGCTGGAGGAGGCGATAGTCCGGCGCGCCTTGCCGAGATGGTATTCGGCGGCTTTCTGCTTGAGTATGCCGCACCCGGAGAGGGCGGCCGCCAGGAACAGCAGGGAAAGTTGCCTGAATTTCATTTAAAGTGTTCCGCCTTTATGATTTTCCCGAAGTAGAGCGTATGAGGGACTTCGCCGGGCTGGTAATACTTGGCAAGGGCCTGCGGCGACAGCGCTTCGCGGCTGAGCCCGGAGGCGCCATACATAGCGCACTGGTAGACCAGGGCGCAGCCGTCGAGATATTTCACGCCTTTCACGGCGCCGTCTTTCAGCTTCAAGCCGCAGACGCGCAGCTTGTCGTACTCGCGGCCTGACTTGGTGCCGCAAAAGGCCAGCTCTTTTTTAAGTTCGCCGGAACGCGGCACGCAGACGGAGAAATGGGTGGCGGTCTTGAGCATGTCGAAGGTGTGGCGGGAAGGGCGCACCAGCACGCTCATTATGGGTTCCCCCCAGATGACGCCGAGCTGGGCCCAGCCTATGGTCATGGCGTTCACGCGCCCCTTCGCGTCCTCCACCACGAGGAAAGCCCCCGCTCCCTCGAGCGCGGCGCACAGCTCTTTAAAATTATCGTCGTATCTCATAAGTTATAGCGAAGATGCGGTTTGCCCGGAGGTCCGGGCCGGGACATCCCCCACAAACCCGTTGGGGAAGGGGGGCCCCGCTTCGGGGGGGAACCGCGCAACGGTTCCCTGCAGTCCGGGTTTGAGGGGGATGCCCCGGCTTGGACCGACTTTGCATCCCGCGGTCCCGGCAAACCGGGAACTAGCGGATCGTAGTCCAGTCGAGGATGATCTTGCCGGATTTGCCGGAGGACATGATCTCGAAGCCTTCCTTGAAGTCCTTGGCCGCGAAGCGGTGCGTGATGACGGGCTTGATGTCCAGGCCGCTGGTCAGCATGGCGCACATCTTGTACCAGGTCTCGAAGATCTCGCGCCCGTAGATGCACTTGAGCGTGAGCGCCTTGAAAATGACGTTGCTCCACGGGATGGTGGTGTTGGGCGGCAGGATGCCGAGCAGGGCGAGCTTGGCGCCCATCTTCACGTTGGCGATCATGTCGTTGAAAGCCTGCGCGTTGCCGCTCATCTCCAGGCCCACGTCGAAGCCTTCGGTCATGCCGAGCCGCTTCATCACCTCGGGCAGTTTTTCCGTCCTCGAGTCTACGACCGTCTTTATACCAAGCCGGCGGGCCAGGTCCATGCGGTAGTCGTTGACGTCGGTGATCACCGTGTGGCGCGCGCCCACGTGGTTGGATATGGCGCCGGCCATAATGCCTATCGGGCCCGCGCCGGTTATCAGCACGTCCTCGCCTATCAGGTCGAAGGAGAGCGCGGTGTGCACCGCGTTGCCTAGCGGGTCCAGGATGGCGGCCTCGTCGTCGGAAACGCCCTCGGGCAGCGGGAAGACGTTCTCGGCCGGGATGGAGAGGAATTCGGCAAAGCAGCCGGGCAGGTTGACGCCCACGCCCTTGGTGTTGATGCAGAGATGGCGGTGGCCGGCCTTGCAGTTGCGGCAGTGGCCGCAGACGATGTGGCCCTCGCCGGAGACCCGCTCGCCGACGAAATGCCCTTTGACGTTCTTGCCGAGGGCGGCGATCTCGCCCACGAACTCGTGGCCCACGTGCATGGGCACCGGGATGGTCTTCTGGGCCCAGTCGTCCCACTGGTAGATGTGGATGTCGGTGCCGCAGATGGCGGTCTTCTTTATCTTGATCAGGACGTCGTTGTCGCCGTGTACGGGCTCCGGCACGTCCTCCAGCCACAGGCCTTTCTCAGCGTGTTTTTTTACGAGGGCTTTCATAAATTCGGTCTCCTTGCGGCGTACGGCCCGGGGCCCGGGCCTTTTTTACATTATACCGATTTAATATACATCCCAAAAGCCGGCAGGCGCGGGCAAAAATGCTAATCTGTACTCCTATGAAGCTCCTCGTGCTTCTCCTCGCCGCTCTCATTGGGACGCTCCCGGCCCCGGCCCAGGGCCGTACCGCCTCCATCTACTATATAGACCACGAATACGACCTCAAGAGCGACCTGGCCTGGGCCATGGCCGAGGTCATCACCTCGACCCCCGCCATGAAGCTCAACAGGGCTACTACGGAGATCACTTATACCAACGGCGCGCGGTTCGTGCTGGACCGCCCCGAGGACCTGACCGCCGACGAGCTCAACCGCACCACCGACTACGCCGACGCCGGCCAGGCGGAAATAATAGAGGGCGGCTACTCCATCCTGCTCCCGCCGCAGGACCTGCTGGACTCCTTCACCGCGGCGCTGGAGGAAAAAGCGCAGGCCTATTTCAGCGTGGAGCGCCGCCCGGCGCAGCTGCTCACCGGCACCTCCCCTTCCGGCATAAAGTTCACCGCGGTCCGCCTCCCCCACCTGGAGGAGAAGCCGCTCTGGGAACCGACGCTGATACTGCGTCACTTCGTTTCCCTGGAGGAGCGGCAGGTGGTTTTCACCAGCATCCCCATACCGCTGGGCCTCAACGGCATAAACAGGCGGACGGCGGAACTGGCCGCGGACAAACGGTCGGGCGCGCTGCTCAGCCTGGGGGCGGGCGGAACCCTGGCCGGCAGCGTTATCAACGCCGGCCTCCCCGCGGCTTACGGCTACATGAGCAAGACCGGCGCCGACATCGCTTCGCTGGAGATCCCGGACCTGAAGAATTTCTGGCGCTGGTCCCGGGAAGGCGGCATCAAAACCTCCACCGCGCCCATGGAGTTCATCTGCTCCAACCTGAAGGTCTCCGACCCGGACCTGGAGAGGATCATCAAGCCCTACGCCCTGCGCAGCGTCGGCGGGTCTGTGGTCGCTTTTATTTCCCTGGTGCCGTACAACGAGGCGGTACGCGCGGAACTGGCCGGCTCCCCGTTCGAAGTGACGGACCCCGCCGACAAGCGAGCGCTGCACGCGCTGATAACGGAGCTGCGCGGCGCGAAGAAGGCCCGGCTGGTGGTGGCTATCTCCTCTCTCGGCGACGAGGACCTGGGCCGCCTGATGAGCCTGCGCGGCGTGGACGCGCTGATCGGGCCGAAGACCTGGGACAGCGAATCCGGCAGGCGCACCCGGGTGGAACTGCGCAAATGGGAGAAGGAATCCCATACCGGGCCGGCGCTCACCATCTTCCCGGATTCGCGCGGCTCCGGAGAGCTCCGCGCCGAATTCGGCGCGCGCGGGACGCTGACCGCGCTGGAATCCCTGCCGCCGCCGCCGGACGCCAGGGAACCGCTGCTGTACCGGGAGAACATCTACATGAAGGAGCGCATTGTGCGCCACTTCATAGGGTCCGGCGACACGCTGCTGCCGGACATCAGCAGCCGCGGCATGGGGGTCTTTTTCGGCATCCCCGATTTTTTCAATATGGCGGCCGCCGTCACGCGCAAGACTTTTCGCGCCGAGCTGGCGGTGCTGAAGGTGGCGCCGTTCACCAGCGGCGTCGCCGGGGACACGCCGGCGGCCATGGTAAAAAGCTGGCTGGGCCCGGACGAGCCGCTGGCGCTGGTCCTGGCGCCCGGCTTTTTCCTGAGGGACTTCATAACCAAAAGGGCCCCGCCAAGCGAGCCCGGGGATTACTATTCTCCCCAGGCGTATTTTGAGACGGAGCGCTACGCGGTCTCCGGGCTGGACTCCGCCGGCCTGGTGGCCGGCCTGCCCCTGAACGACCCGGAACTGTACCTGGCCGTCATGCCCGAAAGCCTTATAAAGGACAGGCCGTTCATACGCCGTCTCAAGACGCCGCGGGGGGCCCCCGCCACGCTGCACGACACGGTGACCGGCGGCCTGAAGGCCATCAAGGAGGCGCACCCGCTGCACGCGGACTGGGAAGCCGCGGCCTGGGCGGAAACCAGGAACGTCACCCCCCCGCGCGACATCTGGCGCCTGAACCTGCGCAACCTCTCCCTGGAGGCCGTCAATACGTCCATCACCGGGCCGGCCGGTTACGCCAACGTAAGCGAGTCCCGGCTGAGCGCGGACAGCCAGACCCGCTTTCAGGGCTCGGCCAGGCTTTTCTCCGAATATTATTCCGGCAGGTTCAGGCTGGACGCCGGCATCGCGGCCGACTACGGCAGGACCGTGCTGCGCCCGCGCAACGCGCCGCGCCTGACCACGGAAAGCGTGGACCAGCTGGTTTACCAGGGCGAACTGGTATACCGCATGAAGACCTATAACGGCCGGCTCGGCCGCCTGCTGATAGGCCCTTACGCCTCGGCCGCCTACGACACCGAGTTTTCCCGGGCGGACGGGGTTCCGCTGAGGAAAGTGCTGCGCGGCAGCGGCGGCCTGAAACTTTTCGAGGGGGCGGTGCTGCAGGAGCTGTACGCCGGCCTCACCACGGAACAGGTTTACACCTATACCCCGGGGCGCACCAAGCACGCGCTCGAGGCCGGGTTCCGGCTTTCCACCCCGCTGCGCGGCACAGCGCTGATGCTCACCGCCGACGGCAATTACCGCCGGTTCGCCCGCAGCCGCTTCGACACGGTCTACGACCTTAAAGACAGGCTGGACCTGAACCTGAAGGTGAGCACCCGGCTCTACGGCGATATCATGATCAGCCCCTTCGTGAACTATTTCTACGCCACCGGCAAAAAGCTCACCGGCGCCGGCGCCAACCTGACCACCGGCTTCGCCCTGGAATACTCCCGCCTCTTCAAGCTGAAGCGTTAAATTTATATACTAGTTAACTCTTATGGACCTGCTTAATTTCGCGCTGATGAGCGCAGGGGCGCTGTTCGCCATCATCAACCCGCTCGCCGCGGTCCCTACCTTCTTTGCCATGACCCCGGAGAACACCGAGGCCGAGCGCCTGCGCATGGCCCGCACCGCCTGCATCACGGCCACCGGGGTGCTGATCCTGTTCGCGGCCACCGGCAACGCGCTGTTCAAAGTGTTCGGGATAACCATAGCGGCCTTCCAGATGGCCGGCGGCCTGCTGCTGCTGCTGGTCTCGCTCGACAACCTGCGCGCCAAGCGTTCCGGCGTGCAGGAGACCGAAGAGGAAAAAGCCGAGGGCGCGGCCAAGGCCGACGTCTCCATCACCCCGCTGGCCATCCCCATGCTGTCCGGCCCCGGCGCCATCACCACGGCCATCCTGCTGGAATCCAAGGCCAGGACCGCGGTCTACGACGCCGTCCTGTTCCTGCTGTTCCTGCTGGTGGGCCTGGCCTGCTACCTGATCTTCCGCTTCGCGATCAAGAAGGCCTCCAAGATAAATCCCATCGTCATGAACATCACCACCCGCCTGATGGGCCTGATGCTGGCCGCCACCGCGGTGCAGTTCATCATAGACGGCGTGAAGAAAGCTTTCTTCCCGCAATAAAAAAAACGGCCGGGCTGCCCCGGTCGTTCTGTTCCTACCCGCCAAAAACTTTAGACTATAGCCTCCAGCGCGCTGCGGAACTCCTCGGCGCTGCGGAAGCGGTTGGCCGGCTCCGGCGCCAGGCAGCGCGCCACCAGCTCGTCGACGCCCTTGGGCAGGCCGGGCAGCATGTCCGACAGCCGCTGGTAGGCCATGCGGGTCTTCTGCGTGTGGAAGTCCGGGCCCTGGAAGGGCAGCACGCCGCTGAGCGACTCGTACAGGCAGACGCCGAGAGAATAGATGTCCGACTCCACGGACGAGGCGCCCAGCTCCTGCTCGGGGGCCATGTAGGCGGGCGAACCCACCACTTCCTTGTTGGAGAAGCGGGCCACGGATTCCATCGCGCGGCGCGCCAGGCCGAAGTCCATCACCTTCACGCCCCCTTCGGTGGAGAGCATGATATTGGAAAGCTTCAGGTCCCGGTGCACCACGTTCTTGGCGTGGGCGTAGGCCAGCGCGCCCGCGGTGCCGGAGATGACGGAGCGGGCCTTGTCGAAGGAGAGGCGGGCTTCCTTGTCCAGGGTCCTGTCGAGCGTCTCGCCGTCCACGTGTTCGAACACCAGGTAAATGTTGTCTTCTTCCTCGAAGATGGTGTAGATCTCCACGATGTTCGGGTGGTGCAGCAGGGCCACGGTGCGGGCCTCGTCGAGGAAGCGCTGCTTCTCGCGCTCGTTGACCTTGATCTCCTCGTTCATCTTCTTGATGGCCACTTTGCGCCCCAGCGACTGGTCGGTGGCCTCGTACACTACGCCCATGCCGCCCTCGCCGAGCTTGCGCTCTATCTTGTACTTGCCGGTGGCCACGCCCTCGTAGAACACCGAAGGCGACAGCACGTCCGGGTGCGTGATGCGCGCGCCCGCTGCCTCCTCGGCGCGCCTGCCGCCCAGGATGTGGATCAGGCCCATCGCCACCAGCGCGCCGCCGGTGAGCGTAAAGAAAAGCAGCATCAGGAACCTGCGCATCGGGCTGGGGGCAGGCGCCGCGGCCGCGCCGGCCTCGCCCCGGGCGGCCGGGTGGACGGAAGCGTAGCCGGGCACCCGCGGCCCGTACTGCGCCACGGCGTCCTGGTAGCGGCTGGAATAGGCGCCCGAGAGCGCCGCCGCCTTCTTGAAATCGTCCAGCATGCGCTTGTAGTCGCCCTGCTTCTCGTAGGCCAGGGCGCGGTTGAACCAGGCGTCGGCGAAATTGGGGTTAAGACCTATGGCGCGGCTGGCGTCGGTAGCGGCGTCCTGGGAGCGGCCGTTGCGGTTCAGGGACCAGGCCCGCATGTTGAAGGCCTGCATGTTGGCCGGGTCAGCCTCTATCACGTGGGTGGCGTCGCGCACGGCCTCGTCGTAACGGCCCATGAAATTATAGGCGTTGGCGCGCTCCAGGTAGGCCTCGTTATTGGCGGGATCCTTCTCTATGGCCAGGGAGGCGTAGCGGGCGGCGCTTTCGTAATCGCCCAGGCGGTTCTTGGCCAGGGCGGTCTTGAGGTAGGCTTTGGACTTGGAAAAATCGGGCGCGGCCAGGTCCGCCGCCGACTCCGACTTGGCATTGAAAGACCCGGCCAGGGCCTGGCCGGAGCTGACGGCCTCGGCCCCTTCGTCCGAGGCGCCGAGGGCGCGCTTGATCTCGTCCACTGAAGAAATGGTCTTGAGCGAAGGCACGTCCTTGCGGCTCTCCAGCAGGGTGGACAGCAGCTTGGCCGATTCGTCCTGCGGGTTGATAGCCATCGCCTTCCTGATGTCCGCTATGGCCCCTTTGCGGTCCTCGAGCGAGGCCCTGGCCAGCGCCCGGGCCTTATAGGCGTCCGGGTCGGAAGAGTCCAGCGCTATGGCCGCGCCGGCCGCCTTTTCGGCCAACCTGTGGTTGCCTATCTTGTTGTAGGAATCGGCCGCGGCGCCCTGCACCCAAGCCGTCTCTGGATAATCGGCGGTCACCTTGGCCAGTTTATTTTCCGCCTCGGTCTTGTCGGCCGGCGCGCTCTCCCGGGAGAAGACCCGGGCGCTGGCCGTGACCATGGCGTTGACCGCCGTCTGCCCGTCGCGCTTGCCGCCGTCCGCGCGCCGTAAGGCGGCGGGCGGCTCGCGCCCGTCCATGGTATGAAAGCCCAGCTCCAGGATCCTGCCGGCGAACTCCTCGTATTTCTCGCGTGGGATACGCCCCTCGTCCGTGGCGCTGTCCAGGTAGCGGAGCATGAAATAGATGCGCCCGCCGTTCTCGTTGCTGAAAGCCCTCCGCTCCTCGGCGTTCATGGAGGAATAGGCGCGGTGGAAAGCTTCGAACGCCTCTTCAGGCTTGGCGCGCAGGACGCCGCGCGCGGTGAAGAACGCTATATCCTGCAGGCGCATCTCTTCGGTATAAGGGCCGCTCCCCACTTCCGCGGGGGCGACGTCGCCCTTCAGGGGGATGTCAAAAGAACGTGACGCATCCCCGCTCCTTTCCGCAAAGGAGGGCAGCGGCAGGGCCGCGGTCAGGGAAAAAAGAAGAAAAGCAGAAAGTATCTTCCTCATAAGGATACACTTATCTGTCGCTATCATAGGATAAAAGGCCGGCGGCGTTTTGTCAAGGGCCCAGCGGCCCCTGGACCCGGGCCCTTTACCGCCTCCCGCCTGGGACCTAAGGCGCTTGCCTTCCGGCGCGCTTCAGCTAAACTATAACCACGGAACCATTTATGAACGCACGCAACACCATTCTAACCGCAGCGCTGGCCCTCCTGGCCGCCGCCCCCGCGCGTGCAGCGGCCTTCGGCCTCAACCTTTTAACCTCCGAAGATATTAAAGCCTCCAGCTTCTCCTCCGGGACGCCCGTGCCCGAGGCCGTGCTCTCCGCCATGGGCGACGGAGAAACGGCGTCCTACCTGGCCGACAGGGAGCCCGGCGCCGGCAGCGATGACAGGGCGGCCGCCCCCGGGAGCGAAAGCCTGGGCGGCGACGGCACCGTCAAGCTTTACCACCAGTGGCACAGGGAAACCCTGGAGATCCGCTACCGCGACGAGCGCGGCCGCGTGATCCCCGAAGCCCTGGCCAGGGTCAGGCATTTCATGCGCTGCCGGCTCACCGGCCGCGAAGTCGAGATCCCCGTAAAGCTCCTGGAACTGATAGACGCCATACAGGAGCGGCACGGCGGCCGCACGGTGACGGTGATCTGCGGCTACCGCAGCCCCGAGCTGAACGGCGCGCTGGCTTCCGATTCCGGCGGCGTGGCCAAGAAGAGCCTGCATATGCGCGGCCTGGCCGCCGACATAAAGGTAGACGGCGTGCGCACCTCCGCCCTGCGCAATACCGCCCGCTCGCTGCTGGCCGGCGGCGTCGGCTACTACCCCTCTGACGGCTTCGTCCACGTGGACGTGGGCCCGGTACGCTCCTGGTAAACCATGACTACAAAAAAATTCGCCCCCCTCTTCCTTTCCCTTATACTGCTCGCGCCGGCGCTCCCGGCCCGCGCCGCGGCCCCCGACACCGACACCCGCACCGAACTGCTTGAAGAAACCTCCGTCCCCCTCTCCCGGGCCGAAGCCGCGGCCTTTTTCGGCGGTCCCGCCAAGGACGACAGGGTACTGGTGATCCCGGCCATCCTTATAGTCATGGCCGGGGCCAAGGTCTGGAACGTCATCATGGACAACCGGCCCACCGCCGACCTGGACTCGGCCTACGCCAGCGCCATCCCCGGCTTCGATTTCAACTGGGACGACCTGGCCGCCTGGCGCAAGGTCACCAGGCGCTACCGCTTCACCATCGACAAAAAACTGCAGGGCCGCGCGGTCGACATCGTCTACGAGGTCTCGTTCTACCACGGCGCCATTCCCTCCCCGCAGAACCCCGCCCTGAAAGGGCGCTACATCGCTAATTTCACGGTGAAACCCCTGGACATAAAGCTTAAATGGGGCTGGAAGGTCTCCCTGCAGGCCGCCATGTCCAACCCGATGAACATCGGGACGGCCGAGGAACCGGTAGCCTGGCTCAACGCCGACCTGACCTGGCGCTACGCCAAACCGCTCAGCACCGACCCGGAAATAGGCGTAAACTCCCTGGCAGTGGACGGCTATGGCAAGCTCGCGGAAGCCGCCTACGGCCAGTTGGATATTTCCCCGGTGCCCGTAGCCGAGTACAGGGAGGACGCCCCCGCCCTCGGCTGGAATTAAGGGACAGATAGGCCCAGACGCGGCGTAGGCCCTAAAGCCCTTGTGTTATTCCGGGGCTGAGCTAAACTATATACGTAAGGGATCAAGGAGAACTCGACTATGAAAAATATACTTCTCGCCGCTACCGTCCTCGTCTCATCCTCTTCCTTCCTCTCGGCCCAGGGGGCCGCGACGGATGAAAACTATTTCAAGACCGGCAACGTCACCGTCACCGCGGAGGAGACGGTACGCGACCTGACCGACAAGGATATTTTCCCCGCCCCGCTCGGCGGCGGCGAAAAGGTGGCCGCGGCCGCCATCGTAAACGGCGGCGTGCAGGCCTGGAACGTCATCAACAGCGGCGCCCCGGACGCCAACCTCTCCAGCTCCTACGCCAGCGCCATCCCCGGCTTCTCTTTCAACTGGGCCAACTTCAGCGGCTGGAAGAAGAAAGAAGTAGTCTACACCTACACCATCACCAACCTGATGCAGGTGGACGTGATAAAGGTAAAGTACGCGGTCTCCTTCTTCTACAACGGCCAGAACCTGGCTCCCGCCAGGGAAGCCACCGACCCCATCAGCTCTCTGGCCCAGCGCAACCAGATAAAGGGCCACTACATCACCAACTTCACCGTGCGCCCGCTGACCATGAACATAAAGTGGGGCTGGAAATTCTCCCTGAACGTGCGCATGTCCGACCCGATGAACATCGGCAACGCCGACAACCCGGTGGCCTACCTGCAGTCCGACCTGAACTACATAGTCTCCACCCCGTTCTCCACCAACGGCAGCATGCAGACCTTCGGCGTGGACGGCCTGGGCAACTTCAAGGACCTGACCTCGCGGGACGAGAAAATGACCAAGAGCATCCCCGCCATCGAGCCGGTCGACGGCTCCACCGTGGCCTTCAACTAAAGAAGGGGACGTTCATTCCTAATTCCTAATTGTTCGCCAATAGCAGACCTAATCGAAAACCCCGGGAAAACCCGGGGTTTTTGATTAGGGGACGCTCATTCCTAATTCCTAATTGTTCCCGGCCAGCAGCTCGCGGCCCTTCGCTATAAGCTTGGATATCCCGCTCTGCTTTATCTCCAGTTCATCCATTAGCTCCTGGCCGTTGGCCCCGGCCTGCTCACGGCACAAATAGCAGTAGATTGCCCGCGCCTTGGCCGCCGCCCTTATGTGGCTCGGACGGAGGATATCCCCGCAGGCCACACCTGTCAGCCTGGACGCCTCCGCAAGAAGCTCCGCCCGCGGCCGGAGAGGGCGCTCTTCAACCTTTTCAGCTTTTCTGAGAATATCCTCTACGAGATCTTTCGTCTCTCCCGTGAATTGCGGTATATGCCGGCGGCCTGCCGCCTTTTCGCGCTCCAGTTCCGCAGCCTTTACCTCCATAGCCGCGATGTAGCGCGCCAAGGCTGCCTCGCCGCCGCCGTAATGCTCCAGCAGTCCAGACGCGCAAAGTATGCCGTCAGGTTCGCCGGTAACCAGCGCCCTGTGGCCGCACCAGGGATAGTTCTCCAGGTCCCGCAGGTCCTTCACCAGCCCCGCTCTTAGCGGATTCAAGTGTATGTATGGCGCTGCCTCCAGAAAATAATCTTCAGAGCAGCAGAGGATGGCTTTATACCGGTTCTGAAACAGATGCCCGCACCGGTTGCGGCGCAGGTTGTATTTGACCGCGTAGCCGGTCATCACGTGATGCATAAGCTCGCTGAGAGGGCGCTCCCCGCGTAGCAGCAGGAAGTGGAAGTGGTTCGGCATCAGGCACCAGGCCAGGCACTTGCCGCCGCAGCGCTTCAGCCAGGCCTCTAACCGTTCAAGGAAGTCCGCGTAATCCTCGTCCTGCGAGAAGATCTCCCGGCGCTCTATCCCGCGGGAGATCACGTGGTAATACTGCCCCAGCACGTCTATCCTGGCTTGTCTTGGCATAGTTTCCCCCTAACCTATGCCAATAGCTTAGCAGACCAGCCCGACAAGGGCCTGTCGACTTCCAAAACAGAACCGCCGGGCTTCCCCGGCGGTTCAATTAGGAATTAGGAATGAACGTCCCCTATTCGCGCCTAGTGCTTCGTCTTATTAAGACTGTATACCCCAACTTCTTTTTTTGTTGCGGAATCATACCAGTAGACCGAATCGCTTGATATCTTGAAACCAAAAAAATTCAAATCAGGGCTATAAACACATCCCCCACTGCAATAACCGAAGCTGATAACATCAGAGTACGCATCGATCAAATAGCTTTTTACGATATCATCTTTAATATCTTCTGGTGGCTTGCTTAAAAAAGTCGCATCGGCGAAATAATTGAGACATATGTCTTGAAACGTATAAATATTTGGACAGAGAATATCAATCTTCGGATAGCTTGCCGATACGCGATTTTGCTTCAAATTATAGAGCACTACTCCAGCATATTCCACCGTGCTATCAAGGCGCAACTTTTTATTAAGAACTCTATCATACTTGCTATGCCGAACCTCGACCTTGCTCAGGTTCAATGACTCGGCATTGATTCTTTTAGCGGCAGTAGTATCTACCCATACGTAAAAACCAATCCGATTCTCATCGTCTGCAAATACAGGTTTGCGTACAGGAATACCGGCTAAATACTTATTTATTTGCTTAGTTCTGGTATCCATTACGGAAAGTCCGTCAGATTCCCCCCAAGCCAAATAGTTGCCAGTTTTAGAGAATGTGAAATCTAATTTCCCTTTGCGGGGGAAACTTATCAAAAGTTCTGGCTGATTCCCGGTATGCTCCAGGTAATAAAAGGAAGCATCTTGCGATGCCGGATATGACCCTATAATTCTGTCTTTTCCAATAGGGTAGATAATGTTCCAATTGGTCTTTTTAAAAACAGAAACAGGTTCATCAGCATGATAAACTTTCGTATCATAATATTCGGGATAAACATCAACCCCGGTAGGTATAGGACCCGCCCCGGCACCACTTCCAACATATTTTCGACCCCATGGTTTCCTGACAAAGACCACAGGCTTCCCATCCTGATCCCATCTCGCGGACCTTATGCTTTCAGTCCACATTTCTTCATGAACCCGCACGCAGGCGCTTAACGCCATAACCGCCAAGACACCAAAAAGAATCTGTGCTGTGATATGTTTCATGGGGACGTTCATTCCTAATTCCTAAAAGGGCGGTGCTGTTCTCGGCAAGTGAGAAATTTTAATAATTCCAAGACACCCCCCATGCCTTTATTATAGAGCATAGGTCCATGCAGATGCCAGCCCGGAAAGAGACAATTAGGAATTAGGAATGTGCGTCCCCTGCCAAAAAAAGAACCGCCGGGGAATCCCGGCGGCTCAATTAGGAATTAGGAATGAACGTCCCCCTCTACTTACCGCAGCATTTCTTATGCTTCTTGCCGGAACCGCAGGGGCAGGGGTCGTTGCGGCCCACCTTGGGCTCTTCCCTGCGGACGGTCTCCACCTTAATGGTCTCGCCGCCCTGCAGCACCTCGGGATGCTTCTGCATCCATTTCTTTACCTCTTTGTCGTCGCTCACGTCCACGCCGGCCACCAGCATCTTGCGGTAGATGCCGATGATCAGCGAGCGCATCTGCGGGTCCTTGGCCTGCGCCAGGATCTGCGGCGACATCTTGTCCAGTTCTGCCGCCAGTTCGTCGTCGGTCTTTTCCGAGGCCGGCTTATCTTTAGCCGGGGCCGGGGACGCCTTCGGGGCCGCCGGGGCCTTTGCCGCTTTGGGGGCGGCCGGGGCCGGCGCGTGGGCCGGCTTCTGCGCGGCGGGGGCCTGGGCGAGGGCGTCTTCCGGCCTCTTACCCTCTTCCTTGCCGCCAACTATCTTCTTTAAGAAATCCCATGACATAGACAATTCTCCTTATTTGGCCAGCACGCCGGCTTTGTCCTTGAGGTAACAAGCCAGGGCGATGGAATGCAGTTTGGTCATCGGCGAGTCCGTGCGGGACGGCAGGATGACTGGGATATTGGAACCGGCCAGCAGGGTGGCCGACTTCATTCCGGCGCCGAAGAAACTCAGGCACTTGTAGACCGGGTTGGCGGCGTCCAGGTCGGGGAACAGGGCGATGTCGGTATTGCCGGGCACCACCGCGCCCTTGATGCCTTTCTCGGCCGCCAGTTCCTTGGAGAAAGAGATGTAGACGTCGTAGGGGCCTTCCACCACGCAGTTCTTTATCCGGCCTTCCTTGTTCATGTTCGCGAGCGCCTGGGCGTCCAGGGTGCTGGGGATCTTCTCGTTGACCTTCTCCACCGGGCAGACCACGGCCACGTTGGGCTTCTCCACGCCCAGCATGCGCATCATGTCCACCGCGTTGTTGACGATCATGGCCTTCTGGTCCAGCGTCGGGGCTATCATGATGGCCGCGTCGGTGACGGCGAAGAGCTTG
>Ga0209212_1001530_pt1 | contig 36957 bp, 51 predicted proteins | sample RifGroC2_FD_183996 | JGI IMG/M metagenome (GOLD analysis project Ga0209212, IMG submission 183996) | Groundwater microbial communities from Rifle, Colorado, USA - Groundwater C2 (SPAdes) (version 2) | ecosystem: Environmental > Aquatic > Deep subsurface > Groundwater | place: Rifle, Colorado...
CATATACACCATGGCGCATGTATGTACTTTGCGTTAAGGTGTATGCAAATAGATAAATGCGTTGAGGTGTATGAATGCAGGGTGTAGAATTGCCGCTATGCTTAACGGTGTATGCCAAAGGAGGCGCGAAGATGGGCAGGAAGGTTGATCTAGAGGACGTAACTCGCACATTGCTGGACGGCGTGCGCGCTATCGATGGCGACGAACAACTGAGCCGAGGCGACAAAACGAAGCGCCTGGCGCGGCTCGCCGATCGCATCAAAAACGGCCTGTACGAGGACCGCCGCCGGAAGGACGCGGACAAGCTCGCGCCGGCCAGCTACCGCCGTTATCTGACCATCATCCGCAACGCGGTCACCGAGCAGAACTGGCGGCATCACTCGCTCGAGGAGTCCGTCGAGCGCATTGCGCGCAAGCATCCGAAGTGGGCCGAGGCGCTGCAGGCGATGCTCGATCACGCCGACATCAAGGATCTGCGATTCGCTCACCGCGACCTATTGGCCGAGGTGCGCCGGGCGCGCGACGACGACGCTTACGAGGCGATCCGCACGCTCAAGCTCGATCACGAGATCATGCGGCATCTGACCTTGCCAGCCGCCACGAAAGCCGAGCTCGCGGCCGAGGCGGTCGAGCGCCTCGAGGTCCAGGCGACGAACTCGGTCGAGATCAACTTTCATTGGCTGATGGCCACGATCAACGACCTGCTGTCGGCGCAGCAACTGCGCGGCGACGGCACCGTCGCGCCCTACTTCTCGCATCTGACCCTCGGCATCGCCCTGGCGACCGGCCGGCGCGAAATCGAGGTGCTCAAGCTGGGCCGGTTCAAGAAGGCGGGCGAGTTCGAGCTCGAATTCTCCGGCCAGGCCAAGCGCCGCGAGGGCGTCGATTACTCCGACAGCTATCGGATCTATACCCTCGTTTCGGCTGACCTGGTGCTCGCCTCGATCAAGGCCCTGCGGGATCTGCCCGAAGTCCAGGAGCTGCAGGGCATGGATAACGTCGCGGTGAACAATCGGGTGCATAGCAACCTGAACCAACTGACCAAGCGCGTATTCAACGACCCGCGCCGCGTGTTCAAGGACAGCCGCAAGATGTGGGCGCGCACCGTTTTCGAACTGCACTATGCGCGCGATGCGAAGTGGAAAAAGGTCAACGAAACCGTGTTCTGGCAGGCCATGCTCGGCCACGAGGATATGAGCACGCAGGAAAGCTACAAGGCCTTTAAGCTCGACTACACCAAGCCGGCCGAGGCGGTGGCCGAGGTGTCGGGCAAGTGGGCAAGCCGCCTCGAGGCGCTGCATTCGCTCGACGGGCACGAGCGGATAAAGGCGAGCTCGTCGCTGCACAAAATCCACCAGTGGGTTAAGGCAACGGTCAAGGCCGCGCCGGAGGCGCGGATCTCGCAAAAAGCGATTCAGACCAACGTCGGCAGCTACCGCCCCAACATCAAAGAATATCTAGAGATCGCGGCCGAGGCGCTGGCCACTCCGAACCGAGGCCTCGCCGAGGTCGCGGCGCCGGTACCGAAAGAGGTCGCCAAGGCGAAACCGCACCTGACCGTTCACCAGCTCGAGGATGGCCAGTGGCAGGCCGTGGCCCGCGTCAACGGCGTGGAGGTGGCCACGGGCGTCGACGGCGATCGCATTGGCGCGATGCGAAAGGCCTTCGAGGGGGCTAGCGGGTCAGCGTCTTGACGCTGGCGAGGTGAACGGATGCCGGGGCTTGCCCCGGCATTTCTTTTTGCGCGGCGACGGAATAGGCGGCCTCGTGCAACCGTTCGATCTGCAGCAGCTTCTCGCGCAGCACGGCCAGGCCTTCGGCTAGCTCTTCCTGGCTGAGCTGGGGTGCACTGAGCCCGAGCATTTGGCTGATTGCCAAGGCGCTGCGGATCCCCGCGCTGGTGTTGTCCATCATGTTGAGAATTGGCACGTTTCCTACTCCTTGGCTTACTAATGTCAAATGGCCGTGCTGGTTATGCGTACAGTATCATAGCCCGGGTTTTTGCATCAGCCGCGCCACGTACTCCAGTTCAAACCCGATACGCCGTTCGTCAGCTCCAGGTCTGACCCATCCCTCGAGGATGTCCCGTCGAAACGCCCCCACAACCTGCGCCAACGGGATACCGAGGGGTTTTGTGCAGCGAACAGCAACCGCGTAGATTTTTTCCACCAGGCTCAAGGGATACTTTTCCTCGGAGGCTTTACCCTCTCCCTGCAAAGTGTCCCTGTCGCGCTCGAGGCCGCCCTGCTGGGCGGGGGCCTCGCCTGCAGGCTCCTCGAGGGTTTTCGGCTCGTAGGGAGCCGCCGTCTCGTGTGTGGCCAGGGAGTGAACGCCAATGGCTGCGCGCTGCTCGACATAGGCCATGATGACCTGCCAGGTATCGGCATCGATCTCGAAAACATTGCGACCGTTCGTCTTGCGCTTATGCACGCTGACGCCGAGGCGCTCGATGATCGATTTGACGACCGTCGTCGCGCAGGCCTTGGCCGTCAGCGAAGGCAGCAGGCGCCCCAGCTTGAGGGCGTTGTAAAGGTCGAGGCTGGCTTGATCCGCGCGGATCTCCGCGAGGATCTGGCGGCACTGGTCGACGGTGAAGGATCCCTCGCCCGTGAAGCGGTCCAGGCCGAGCGTTTCGAAGGTCTTGACCAGGAACGCGCGGGCCGCCGACTTGTAGCGGTGCTGAGTCAGCACGACGCGCGCTTTGCGTTGCGCCTGGTCGTAGGCCTGGGCCTGCTCCTCGCTCGACTGCAGCAGCTCCATCGCGACGACGCGGCTGATGCCTCGGTCGTCATAGAACGCGACGTCGTCCGGGGTCGGCTCGTCGACGCCGAGCTGATTGGCCATGTGGTAGCGGTCGACCTGGGCGCTTTCGCGCTCGCTGCGCACCTCCTGGCGATTCAGGCGGGCGAACGTCTCGTCGTCCGGGGTCTCGACGCTGTTGATCAGATCCATGCGCTTTTCGAACACCAGGACGGCGCCGAGCTCGCGGTTTGCCCGCGATTCCTTGGTGCGCTCCGGGTCGTCCAGGTTGGCGCGATGGACCTGGTAGCCCTCGCTGATCAGCATCAGCAGGAAGTTGTTCGCGAAATCGTTCCGCGCGCGGTTCTCGCTGGTGGTGCTGGCCAGGTAAGTGATGTCGAAGGCGGTTTTCTTGCGAACGAAGCGGACCTCGCCCTCGGCCTCCTCGAAGCCGAACGTCTGCTCGTCGGCCTGCAGCATCCCGCGATAAAGCGCCTCGCTGTCGGTCTGGCGCTGCGCTGACGCGTGGCCAAGGCCGACCAGGTAGTGACGGGCTGTCCGATCGCGGCGCAGCATCTGGATCGCATCGGAGGGGCTGACGGTCTGGCCGCTGAATAGGCCGACGTGATGGTCGAAGTGCGCGGATCCGCCGAAGGTCATCGAAACGCCGGAGCTGATGGCCGGCGAGTAGATCAGGACGTCATATTTCACGGCCTCGCCGTCGGGGTCGCGCAGGAACGCGGCGACCTCTGGCTCGCCTTTGTTGCCCTGGTGGACGACCAGCATCCGAACGGGCTTGATCTCGCCCGCTTCCTGCCGTTCCTCGATCACGGCCGCGAGTTTCTTGCAGCTCTCGACCGAGTCGTTCGCCATCAGGACGCGTTTGCCGGCCGAGATCCAGTCGAGGGCAACCTGCCAGACGGTTTCGTCATCAGAGTGGTCGACGCGGATGTGATCGGCGCTGCCGGTCACTTCGATGATCGTGATTTTCTCGCCAGGGCGCGCGAGCTCGCAGAACTCGACGACGTTGTCGTTCGCGTCGGCATCGCACAGCAGCACGCGCTTCGCGTCGCGCACGGCGTCGATCAGGGCATCGTAAACGCGGACGCGACCCTCTACCGGGCCGGAGGCGACGTGGCTGATGACCTGGCCGGCCTCGTCGATGCAAAGGGTGTCCACGGTGGTGAACCAGGAGCGCTCGTCGGCGTTGTAGAACTTGGGGGCGGTGATCGAGTTGACGCAGCAGGCGAGGTGCGAGACGTCGCGCATCCAGGCGGCCATAACTTGCTTGTAGTGGTGGACCAGGCCGTCGGTTTTATAGCTGCCGTCGCGGTTGCGCGCGGCCTTGCCCTGGCTGTCAGTGACCCGGTTCAAGCGGGCCGCCGCGTCGTCGAGCAGCGAGACGCGGTGCGCAACATAGGCGCCCTTCGCCGAGTCGCGGATCAGTGGCGCGATGACCTTCTCGGTTTTGCCGCTGCCCATGGGCGCGCGCAGGATGATGCAGCCCTCGATCGACTCGATCAGGTGAACCAGGTGCGCGGGAATCTCGACGCCGCCATGCGCCTGGCGAACGCCCTCGATGCGTAGGTGCTGAATGTGCCCCTTCGCCAGGGTGGCCGGCGAGAACGACCGCAGCTCGGCGGCTTGGGTGATCTTCTGCTTTGCGAGCCACTGGCAGAACGAGCGCAGCTTCGGCCGGTCGACCTTCGGGCCTTCCGGGATATGCTCCATCACGCGCTTGAGGACATCCTCGCCGGAAAACTTGATCGGAACCAGCAACATGCCCGCGTTGATCGCCTGGCGCGCGGCCTTCTCGGCGGTTACGCCGGAGAACTGGAGGCGCTGCAGGGTGTAGGCGAACCAGTCTTTGTACGGCTTGAACACGGTAGCGCGGGCGCGCAGAGCCTTGGCCGTGGCCTTCAAGCCGAAAGCGAGGTGGTAGTCGTTCCAGTCGGTCGGGCCTTTCTTGTCGGCCTTGAACTTGGCGACCGCCTCGGCGCCGAGGGCGTCGAAACTGGGCACCAGGGCCGGCGAGTTGCAGTCGCGCGCGAGCTCGAGGGCGGCCAGCATGCCGGCATTGCCTGCGACCGGCTTCCATTGGTCATTGTCGACCGCGTTGCGGATCTGCAGATCGGGGCGGCGCTTGGCGTAGGCGGCGACGACTTTTTTCAGGTTGTCGACGTTGAACGTCACAATCACCGCGACGCTGTTGCCGGCCTCGTGCTCGGCAAGCCAGACGCTGGCGCCGGTGGCGAAGCCTTCGGCGGCATAGACAAGATCGGCCGTCTCGAGGTCGCCGATGATGCAGTGCGCGCCGTCCATCTTCACGCCGGTGCCCTGGAGCTTTTTGTCGGCGTAGAGGCGTTGCAGGCCGAGGAACAGGCCGTCGATGTTGTACAGGGGAACCGCTGTAAAATAACCGTGACTGTCACGCATACGCTTCATTTGAAAGCGTGACACGATCGCGCTGATGTCTTTGGCGACCAGGTAGGGCGCGGATCCGTCCTCGTCGCCGATCAGCTCGACGAAGCCGTCGCGGATCTTGCCGCCGGCTTCGTATTGGTAGGCATGGCGCCCGCCGCAGTGCCAGGCCGATTCGTAGGCCAGGCGCTCGCCCTGGACCAAGGCCTCGGCCTTGCGCGCCTTCTCCTCGGCGGCCTTGCGTGCCGCCTCGCGCTTGGCGCGCGCGGCTTCCTGGCGCTCGAGCCACTGGCGATGCTTCTCGCTGGGGGCGTTGCCGCCCTCGAGGCGGTAGAGTTCGCCCAGCGCGACCAGACCCGACCAGGACGAATGCCCATAGGCCGGGTTGTTGTTGTTGAAGGTAAAGAAGGGGTATTTGAAGTCGTCGGCGAGCTTGGTGTCGCCCCATGACATGACTTTGCCACGGTGGATTTTGTCGGTGACCGCGTCCTTACCCTGGGGGCGGGTCTTCTTGCCGTCGAGGGTGATGGCGTTGCGGATCGCTGACCAGCGGATGCCGACGTCGGCCGCCGCGTTGGCGATCTCGGCGTCGAAAAAGTCGATCAGTGCCCAAGGGTCAGAGCGAAACCGTTCCTCGTAGAAACGGGCCAGCGCGCTTGTGTTGTCATTCCTATTGTGCATTTTGTTCCTTTGCGCAAAAACGCAAAAGCACAAAAGAACATTCGCTGGACGCTCGACCGCCTGGTGCTACACTTGAGCTTCAACGCATACCGTTGGCTACAACTGAGTTACCTGCCCGCAAAACAGATAATTCGCCAAAAGTTGAGCTCTGTTGCAGCACCCTTTCGGGGTCGGCAACCATTCGAATAAGGCCCCGGGGTTTACCAGACCCCGGGGCTTTTTCTTTGGTGCCTTGCAAAGCTATTTACTGCGGGTCCGCCGCAGTCTACGTCATTTTTTCAGAATCCCGAAATCTTGACCTTTCCGTTTATCGAATGACCCCTTTTTCGATGATCATCCGCATGCCTGTCACTACCCCTACAACCTGGAAATTCCCGTCGATCGAGACCATCGGGAATTGAGGGTTTAGCGGTCGAAGGTACCGCTGCGCTCCGTCCTGGATCAACCTTTTAAACGTCAGTTCCTCGCCCTTGTGCGTATAGCCGACGACCAGGTCATTCGCCTCGGCCACGCGCCGAGGGTTCACGAAGATGGTCGACCCGGCTGGAAACGCCAAGCCGCTGGGCGAATGCATGGTGTCATCAGGTACGACCAGGGCGAACATCCCGGGCGTTGCATTCTCCGGTGGTAAAACCCACGGGGTATTTGCTGGAAGCCGCGTAATATCTGGGTTTAGCTTCCATTCTGCCGCCATGTGCCAGGGTACGACGGGCACCCTTTCGGCGTTTTCTGTTGGATTCCGAACGGCCCCGGGGTTCGTCGCTTCCTCGATCAGCGCCTCGACGGTGGTGCCGAGCGCTTTCGCCACTGCATAGGCGGCCATCACGTTGGGCAGGCTCATGCCGTTTTCGGTCGTCGACAGCGTGCTCGTATTGATCGCGTTTCCTGTGGCCTCACATAGCGCCGCCTGGCTCCATCCGCGCGCCTGCCGCCGAGCCTTTATGGCCGGCCCGATGTGCTGAATATCTTTCATTGGTGGCCCTCTCAGTCCCTTGCCTATTTTCCGTTCGGAATCGATAAGTATTCCACTCGGTATCCCGGATTTTAGTTGATCTTTTTCTTCGGAATCCCGAAGATGTCGCTATAACGACATCAGACACTTTTTGGGAGAAAAGGTGCTATGCAGGGTAGGACGGAGCGGGAAATCGTGCTGCGGCACACGAACCAATGGTTCACACAATCCGAATGGAACGTGGAGCGGTTCGCCCACGAGCTCCTAGCGCCTGCCCTGGTGGTCGATGGGCTGATCGAAGGGGCTCTCGAAGAGTCTGACGGCGCCGCTTATCTGAAAGAGCGCAAAGCCTGGGCCACTCGCCTCGGCCGGATCTTCAACGGAACAAGCCCGTTCCCGCTCGAGTGGAAGTGGACGTGGATCGGCTGCCTGCCGTCCCGTGTCGCTGACGACGTTCGCCGGGAGTGCATCGAGCTCGTCGGCGGCCTCGATATTCGAGTGCCTCGGATCCAGCACCCGCGCTCCGGTCCTGTCCCTGCCGACCTTGCCAGTGTGCTGCAGGAGTTCGGCACCTTCGTCGCGGCAGCGACCCCCGCCCACGATGGCAACTATTCGCTGCGCGACGACCCGCAGGCGGTCGACCTGATGCTGCGCGAAGGCCTCGACGCCGTCATGAGCATGGTCAGCGAGCTTATGTCCGTTGCGATGGGCACCGGCCGCAGCCTGCCGGATCTCGAGCGCTTGGTTCGCGTTGCGAAGGCGGTGGCCCATGGGTAGGCATGCGACCGTGATCCTGGGCGACGACGGCAAGCCGCTGGGGCCTGTCGAGCGGCAGCGCGAGCTCGCCCGCCGGCGGCAAGAGCGCAAGCGGCTTGCCGAAGGCGCGAGCCTGGTGCGCGCGCAGTCCCTCCCCTACAAGTTCGACGTATACCCGGGCACCCGCGACGACCTCGACCTGATTTGCCAGACCGAGGGTTTCGAGCAGTGGGCCGAGTTCGTCACCCTCGTGGCCCGCAATGTGGCCGATCAGATTAGGCGTGACTGTCACGATTACAGGCCGTTGATCGCCTTCCCGTCACGGAAAAAGGAGGGCGCCGAATGATCTCGCGCGTGCAATCGAAGTTGTTCAGGCCGACCGGCGACGTGAAATTCCGCATCACAAACGAGCGCCTGTCGGGCGTGAACCGCGTCCGCATCGAGGGCGAGGTTTTCGGCGCTCGAGGCTCGACGTTGAAGCACTTCGGATCGGCGGCCGAGCGCGACTTCCTGCACGGTGCTGGCGGATCCGTGCCGAGGGGTCTGCTCAATGCCTGACGCCTGCGATTTTATGACCGACCTGCAGCTCGAGATCGGCGCCGCGTTCATGGACGCCCGCGCCTCTCGCCTGGCCACGCCTGCCGACCTGGTGGTGCTCGCGCCGGCTACGCACTGCAGCGGCTGCGGCAGGCCGCTGAGCCTCGACCGAATGCTCGCCATGCCGGGAACCGAGCACTGCGCGCCCTGCAAGGCCTTCGCCGAGCGAAAGGAGGCGCGCCAATGGAGACGCTGAGTCTGTCGAGCCGTCCCGTGCGCTCCTCGGCAGGCCCTGTTTCCGGTGCGGTCTACGTCCTGGACCACACCGAAAGCCCGGCCAAGTCGGCGGCCAAGATCAAGCCCCGCCCCCTGCCCGAGGTGATCGAGCACGACCGCGCTGTCATGCGTGACCTCGTCCTCGGCGCCTTCCTGGGCGCGCAGCACTTCCGCGAGGACGACGGCAAGTTCGTCGGCCAGTACACGACCGAAAACACCCGCGAGGCCTTCCCGGCGCACCTAGAGGCGCTGCGCGAGTGCCCTGCCGAGGATGGTGTCCACGTCGGCCGCCTCCCCGCCGCATACGTCGCCAGCCTGGCGAAAGGAACGACCCGTGTGATCGCCAGCGAGACCCGTCCGAAAAAGAAGGCCTCGATTCCCCTCGGCCCGCTCGCCTTCCAGGACGCGCACGTCGTCCGCGCCGTTGCCGGCCTGCCGCCTGAGCTGCAGCATTGGATTCGCTACGCCTACGCCGACTCGAAGGTGTGGGACGACGAGGCGGGCGCCGTCGCGGCCCTGTGGGCGCGCCACGAGCCAACGCTCGGCAAGATCCAGGCGAAGACGCTGCAGAAGGTCAGGAGCCTGGCGCACCTGGCCGTTCAAGACGTCAAGCGGGCCGCGAACTGCGGCAAGGTGCTGCATCAGCCGGCCCGCCTGCAGCAGTTGCTCGGCGTCACGGTGGCCAATTGGGACAAGCATTGGGCCGGTCGCTGGCAGGCGCTGCGCGAGACGCTGCTCGAGGTCGATCGCGAGGCGCTGACGGCGCTTTGTAAGGCCATGCGCGGCTATGGCTTCGTTCTGCTCGATAGGGGGCTGTGATGGCCGCCCTTGCCTGCTCGCAGTGCGGCGCCCTTCCGGAGCGCCGTCTCGACCCGAACAGCGATATGCGGGTCTATGCCTGCACTGGCTGCAAGCATCGCGGCGAGATGACGACCTCAGAGTCGCGCGCGCTGGCTTCCTGGAATCTGATCAACGACCCGGATCTGCCTCGACACGGCTGCAAGGCTGCCCCGGCGCCGCGCTTCCGCCAGCGCTCCGGCCTGTGGGGGGCGTATTGCTCGTGCGGCTTCGATGATGCGGGTTATCACTCGCTCGAGGGCGCCCGGGCCGGCTGGGCGAGGGCGCTGCGATGACGCGCCAGGTTCTGCGAATCGATCGCTGCACTGATCCGCTCATGTGGTACCGCGAGCACGTCGGCTACCTGGTCGACTATCGCGGCCCGGACGGCCCGAGCTTCTACCTGTCGCGCGAGGCCGCTGGTTACACGAACATCGTTCGCAGGGGCGACGCCACGCTGCTCGAGCTGGACGACGCAGCCATAAAAGAACAAAAGAACATTTGCACATTTAGGCATTAGCGAAAAAGCGCAAAAGGGGTATTGCGCAAAAGTCCGGATTAAAGTCTAATAACTGCTCTAATGCGACACATGCAAACCAAAAGCCCGCCCCGTGCGGGCTTTTGCGTTTCTGGTCGAAGCGTCCACGAGCGGCGCACCTCTCCCTGATCCGCTGGCCCTCTCGCTTTCGGATCCCTTCGCCCCGCCATCGTGCGGGGTTTTTTATTCCTGGAAGCATCCCCGATGGCCAACAAACTGCAGCCGCTTGCCGAGCTTGGCGCCGTCGAGGGCGCGAAACTGATCCCGGGCGCGACCGGCTTCATGATCTACGGCGTGACCCTGCAGACCTGGGCGCTGCTGATCCCCGTGCTGTATTACCTCGCGCTGCTGGTCGACCTGGTCGGCCGCCGCTGGGTCGTGCCGCTGATCAAGATGCTGCGCGCGCGTGGCAAGCCAGCCGAGGGCGAAAGCGATGACGCTGGTTAAACGCATCATCGCCGCCGTGACGCTGTCGCTCGCCGCTGCGGGCTTCACGGTGAACGAGACGGGCCTGCCCGCCCCGGTCGAGCGGGCCGCCATCATCGCCGGCCTGATGATCCTCACGCCGGAAATGGAAGGCACCGAATTCGAGGCCTACCCCGACAGCGGCGGCGTCTGGACGATCTGCACCGGGCACACGAAGGGCGTTCGCCCTGGCGACCGGGCGACGCCTGAGCAGTGCGCGGCGTACCTGCAGGGCGACCTCGGCGGCGCCGTCGACTTCGTCATGCGCGCCGCGCAGAAGGCAACGATCTGGCAAAAGATCGCCATGGCCGACTTCGTTTACAACGTCGGCGCCACGGCTTTCGCGCGGTCGACGCTGTACCGCCTGACGCTGGCCGGCGACTACGTCGCGGCGGCTGAGCAGTTCCGCCGCTGGATGTTCGTCGCGGGCCGTGACTGTCGGCTCGTCGCGAGCAACTGCGGCGGCATCGTTACCCGGCGCGAGCTACAGCGCTCTCTCTTTCTGGTTGGCTTATGAACCGACTTTATGGACTGGCAGGGGTCGCGGTGATCGCGGCGCTGCTGTACGCGCTCGGCTGGCTCGGCGGTGTGAGCCACGAGCAGGACAAGGCAAAGCAGCTCGAGGCCGCGCAATTGCGTCAGGCCTTCGAGCAGGGCCAGGCGCTCGGCGTGGTTCGCGACCGCGTGGTGACGGAATACGTCGACCGCGTCCAGGTGATCGAGAAGGCCGGCCGAACAATCATCAAAGAGGTGCCCGTTTATGTCTCTGCAGAAGCCGATCGCGCTTGCACTGTTCCTGCTGGTTTTGTCCGGTTGCACGACGCCGCCGCTGCCGGCCTGCCCCCCTCTGGTTCTGCCGGAGCTGCTGATGCGCGACCCGCAGGCATTGCGCTCTCTACCGTCGCCGAAACCGTCGCCGGAAATTACACCGCCTGCAACGGCAACGCCGAGCAACTGAAAAGCCTGCTCGAGCTGCTGCGCGACTACCAGGTGCGAACCGGCCAGGCCGGCACCGTCGGAAAAGATCCCTGATCGAGTTGAATCGCGGATCTCGGCCGTTATACCCCTACGGGCAGCGCTTCCGCTGCATGTGCGCAAGGAACCAAACGCATGACCCCAGACGAACAGCAGATCGAGACGAAGATCGCCTCGCTCGGTCTCACTGCCCCCCTGATCACTCCCCAGCGTATCGACAGCCTGGTCGAGTCGCTGACCTTCGACATTCATCACATACCAGGCACGACCGTGATCCTGGCGTCGGCGTTGTTGCCGGGCGGGATCTATGTCGGGACCGGCTTCTCGAGCTGTGCCAGCCCCTCGAACTTCCGCTATGAGGTCGGCCTCGAGGCCGCGACCAAGCAAGCCCGCGCCATGGCCCGCGAAAAGCTGTGGGAGCTCGAGGGCTACATGCTCAAGCAGACGCTGTATCAACTGCGCGGCGTGAACGCAGCCGACGCCCTGGCCGAGATCCGCGCCGAGCTCGATAAGCCTCGCGGCGGCGCCTGATGCACCAAAAAGGAGCGCGCCGGGCCTTTTGGGTCCTCCCCCGCCCCCTCCCCCTTCACGGGTGAGGAACTCGCGGGATTCGAGCGTGTTCCGGGCTGGTTTTCCAGTCCTTTCTTCTGTTCTGAGGCCCTGCCCGACTGCATCGCTCGGCTGACCCCGCAGCCAGACGCGGCGGGGCCTCGACCCAAAACGCCAAGGCGTAAAAGCGGATAAGTTCAAAAGGACTTATGCGCTTTTGTTCCTTTGTTCCTTAACTCCTTTGGTCCTTTCTCCCTATGGGCAAGATCGTCAGCAAAAAGGAGTTCGGCGAACTGATCGGCAAGTCGCCGCGCTGGATCTCCAAGCTGATCGAGGACGGCCTGCCCACGGCAGGCGGTGGCGGTCGGGGCGTCGAGGTCCAGATCGACAGCGAGGCCGCGATCAGTTGGCTGATCGCCCGCGAGGTTCGCCGCGAAATGGGCGAGGAGGGCGACGACGAGGACGGGCTCAACTCGGCTTCGACCGAGGATCGCCTGCTCAAGAAAGCCCGCCGGGAAAAGCTGCAGATCGAAATCGACACGGCACGCGGTCGCCTGCTGCCGGCCGACGCGGTCGCGCAGATCCTGGTCAGCGTTGCCGCCGTCTACGCGACCCAACTTGACGCGCTGCCCTCGCGCTGCGCTGCCGACCTGGCGGTGATCGATGACCCTGCCACCATCCGAGCTCGAGTTTTTGAGGAAACGCGGCGTATCCGCGCGGCTACTGCCGACCGCCTCGAACGTCGAGCATCTGACCTCGCTGCGGACCTTGACCAAATCGATCAAGAAAGCGGCGAAGATGGTCCAGGCGCCGCCGCCTCGGACGGCTGACGAATGGGCACGCGATAAGCGGATCATGCCGCCGAGCGCGCCGATCCCCGGCCCGTTCAACCCTGACACGAACCCGTATATGCGCCCGGTCGCCTGGGCGTTTGCACAGCCTTGTTTCTCCCGCGTGACCTTTGTCATGGGCACGCAGATGGGCAAGTCGGTGACGATGGAAAACGTCATCGGCCACCGCCTCGACGAGGATCCGACGCCGTGCCTGTACGTGGCGCCGACGAAGCCGCTGATCACTGGCACCGTCGAGCCGAAGTTCATGGCCATGTTCGACGAGTGCGAATCGCTGGCCTCGAAATACGAGGCCCGCAGCACGCAAACCGTCAAGTGGATCGGCGGAACGAAATTCCGTTTCGCCTGGGCTGGATCCGCGACCGAGCTGGCCGCCGACTCTGCCGGCCTGGTGCTGGTCGACGAGGTTGACCGGATCGTGAACACGGGCGAGGGCGACACGACCGAGATCATCGAGGCCCGGGGCGACGCCTACGCGGACTCGAAAGTCGGTTACACCGCCACGCCAACGCACGGCAAGGTCGAGCGTCGAAAGGACGAGCGCACCGGCCTATGGCATTGGGTACCGGCCGAAGTCAAAAAGATCGGCTCGAAGGTCTGGCAGCTCTGGCAATCGGGCACCCGTCACGAGTGGGCGGTCCCGTGCCCGACCTGCAGCGAATACTTCGTGCCCTGGTCGGGCCTGCTCTGGTGGCCCGGCAAGGGCTCGAAAGACGAATGCACCCCGGACGAAGCGTTCAAGCAGGCGCGCCTCGTGTGCCCGTGCTGCGGCGATATGATCGAGGACAAGTTCCGGCCCTGGATGAATGCCCGGGGCGTCGCGGTAGCGCCAGGCGAGTCGATCGCCAAGGGCGGCAAGATCGAGGGCACGGCCGACACGGCGGGCTTTACGCACTTCTCGTTTTGGGTCTCCGGCCTGTGCTCGTTCGCGGTGAAAAAGTCTTACGGCTTCCTCGCGAAAAAGCTGCTCGCTGCCCTGCGCGATGGCGACCCGGCCAAGCTGCTGGCCGTTTACAACACCGGATTCGGCGAGATATACGCCGAGGCCGGCGACGTGCCGAGCTGGGAAGAACTGCGCGCGCTGTGCTGGGGTTACAAGGCGGGCGAGCTGCTGCTCGAGCCGCTGAGGATCTACTGCACGATTGACGTCCAGAAAAACCGGCTCGTCTACGTGGTGCGTGCCTGGTTCCCCGGCCTCGGCTCGATGCTCCTGGAGCATGGCGAGCTGTGGGGCGAGACGGATCAGGACGCCGTATGGGATCAGCTCTCGGAGCTGATCGACACCGAATACGGCGAGCACGGCATCAGCCTGACCGGCATCGACATCGGTTACCGCGACGACAAGGTTTACACGTTCATCAACCTGCACAAGGGGCGAGCGATCGCCCTGCGCGGCCGGGAGAAGCTCGACAAGCCGTTCCGAAAGGAAGTGGTCGAGGTCAACAAACAGGGCAAGACGCGCAAGCGCGGCGACGCCCGGTGGGCCTTCGATTCACCCCTCGCGAAACGCTGGGTGCATAGCCGTTTCGGTCGGCCTGACAACCGCCCGGGCTGGTGGCTGCTGCATCAGCAGGTCACCGACGACTATTGCAAACAACTGGTCGGCGAGGAGTGGCACGAGTCCGACGGCGCGTTCCACCAGGTCGGCGAAAACCATTACCTCGACTGCGAGGCGATGCAGTACATCCTCGCGCTACGGGACAAGCTGCACAAACGCAACACCGGCGCCCTGACGCGCGCCGAGCTGCTGCAGCAAGTGCGTCCCGAAGCGGCCCCCGTTTCCCTGCCGGCCCCCGCTGCTGCGGATCCTGAGCCCGCCCCCGAACCATCCGAGACGCCCGACGAGGCGCCCCCGCCGAAGCCTGCACCGCGTGCGCGTCGTGAAGACGCGCCCAAGGCCAAGGCGCGCGCGGGCCGCTTCAAGGTGATTCGCAAATCACGATAGGCCCCCAATGGAACCGACAACCCTACATGCCGGCGACTCCGTGTCCTGGGAACGCTTCGAGCCCGGTTATCCGGCTAGTGCGGGCTGGTCCCTGCGCTACGTCTTCACCGGCCCCGAGCGTCACCAGGTCGACGCCATCAGCGGTGCGCCGTACCGCGTCGAGCTGTCGGCCGGTACCACGGCCACATGGGCGCCCGGGCTTTACCGCTGGGTCGCCTTGGCGGTCAGCAGCGGCGACGGGCGCGTGACGCTTGGGCAGGGGCGGCTCGAGGTTTCCCCGAACCTGGAAACGGCCGACCCGCTCGACGCCAGGACGCACGCCGAGCGAATGCTCGACCTGGTCGAGGCCGCGCTCGAGAAGCGCATCCCGAAGGACCAACAAAGCTACGAGATCGACGGCCAGCGGCTCGACCGGATCCCGATCGAGCGGCTCAACGCCTTGCGCCTGCAGTACCGGCGCGAGATCCAGCGCGCCCGAAGCAACCGCTGGCCGCTGGGTCGTCCGATCCGGCGCATTCTGAGGTAACCCAATGAATCCGCTGAAATGGTTCGGCTTCGGGGGCAAGCGCTCCTCGCCGCCGCCGAGCGAACGCCGCGAGCCTACGGTTCGCAGTCGTTCGTTCAAGATGGCGGGCGGTGGTGGCCTCTCTGCCGCCTGGACGCGCCGCTCAACCAATGCCGACGCGAATCAGGCGATATTCGGCGACCACGAGACGCTAAGGCAGCGCGCCCGCGAGCAGTCGGTCAACACGGCCACGCTCAAGCGCTTCTATCGCCTCTTGAGGCAGAACGTCGTCGGCCCCTACGGCATCCGCCTGCAGTCGAAGGCGGTGCTGCCCGACGGGCTTCCCGATCGCGTCACCCGGCGCCTGATCGAGAAGGAATGGCAAAAGTTCTGCAAAAAGGGGCAGTTCGACGTCACGACGCGTTACTCGTTCGTGACGTTCATGTGGCTGTGGATCGAGACGCTCGCCCGCGACGGCGAGGTGCTGGTCCGCATCGTTCGCAACTGGTCGAACCGCTGGGGCTTCGCCCTGCAGATCATCGAGGCCGATCGCCTTGACCTGACGCTGAACACCCTGCTCGACAACGGCAACCGCATCCGCATGGGCGTCGAGCTCGACGATTGGGAACGCCCGGTCGCCTATTGGCTGCTGCGCGATCACCCCGGCGACGTCATCCGCCGCGCCGAGGAGCGTTATGACCGCGTGCCGGCGAGCGAAATGATCCACACGTTCGACCCGTGGCGCCCGCATCAGTCGCGCGGCTTCACCTGGACGCACGCCTCGGCCCTGGACGTGCATCACCTGGACGAGTTCCGGCAGGCCGCCCTCGTGAAGGCGCGGATCTCCGCGTCGCTGACGGGGCACTACGTCCAGGACGCCGAGTGGCTGGATCCGCCCGACGAGGACGATGACCCGCCGATCGAGGAGGAGATCACCCCGGGCGAGGGCAAGCTGCTGCCCTACGGCGTGGACTTCAAGCAATTGAACACGCAAGGGCCTGGCAGCGATTACGCGGCCTTCGTGAAGGACGGCAACCGCAACGCGGCGGCCGGCCTGGGGCCGAGTTATCACCGCCTCGCGCATGACCTCGAGGGCGTCAGCTTCTCGAGCCTGCGCTCCGGCGAGCTGGACGAGCGCGACTTCTACAAGTGCGTCCAGGAGTTCGCGATCTCCGAGCTGCTCGAGCGCATCGGCGAGGAGTGGCTCAACTCCTCGATTCTCCGCAACGTGATCAAGATCGCCCCGCGCGACCTGGAGCGCTCGACCGAGCTGGTCTGGCAGGCACGCGGCTGGGATTGGGTGGATCCGCTAAAGGATTCGAAAGCCGCCTCGGAAAGCATCGGCAACCGCACGAAATCCCGCTCTGAGTACATCCGCGCCAACGGCGACGACCCCGACGAAGTGTTCGCGGAAATCGCAGCCGAGGAGGAGCAGCTCCGAAAGCTCGGCTTGGCGCCTATCCACAAACCATCGAACGAGGAACCGCCGGATGCCAAAGCCGACGACGCCCCCGACGACGACTAGCGCCCCGCTGCCGGTCCTGCGGACGCTCCAGTCCGCGCCAGTCACGCGGGCGCTCGGCGTCGACCTTTCAACCCTGGACCAGGAAAAGCGCACGGTCGAGATCGCCGTCTCGAGTGAGTACCCCGTCCGGCAGTGGTTCGGCATGGAAGTGCTCGACCACACCGACGCCGCGATCGACCTCGAGCGCATGCGCTCCGGCGCGCCGGTACTGATCCAGCACGAGCGGCATTCGGCCTGGTCGCAGGTCGGCGTCGTCGAGGAGGTATGGCTTGCCGCCGATCGCAAGTTGCGCGCGCGGATCCGCTTCTCGAAAGGCGACGAAGGCTCGCGGATTTTCAACGACATCGCCGACGGCATCCGCCAGAACGTCTCGGTCGGTTACATCCCGCTCGAAATGGTCCTCGAGCGCAGCGAAAACGGCCTCGATCACTACCGCGTCACCCGATGGCAACCGTTCGAGGTTTCCGTCGTTTCCGTGCCCGCTGACCCGTCCGTCGGGGTAGGGCGTTCCCAAGCTGAAACCACGCACACCGTAATTGTTAGAGGTAACACGATGCCCAAAGAAAATACCCCGGCGGAACCGACCACCGTCACCGCCGATCCGCTCGTCGCGGAACGCGCCCGCGTCGCCGACATCATCGCCCTCGGCGATCGTTTCGGGCAGCGCGACCTCGCGACCGAGGCCGTTGGCCAGGGTCACAGTGTCGACCAGTTCCGCGCGCTGCTGCTCGAGCGCCAGGCGCCGGCCGCGCCGAGGCCGGTCACCATCGCCGCGCCGAAGGATGGCGAGCGCGACCTGCCCGGCTTCGCGAAAGACGTCTCCGCGCGTTCCCTCGGCCTGACCGAGAAGGAAATCGGCGAATACTCGCTAATGCGCGCCATGAACGCCTACGCCGAAAAGGACTGGTCGAAAGCCGGCCTCGAGCGCGAGGTAAACATCGCCCTCGGCGATACCCTCAAGAAAGAGGCGCGCGGCTTCTACGTGCCGCACGACCTGCTGATGGCCGGCTATCGCGCCGGTATGTCGAAAGGTGAAGTCGGCAAGGGCGGCGAGCTGGTCGCGACCGAGCTGCGCATCAGCGAGTTCGTCGACATCCTGCGGAACAAGACGGTCATGGCCCGCCTCGGCATGCGCCTGCTCGGCGGCCTGGTCGGCGACCTGGATCTGCCGAAAAAGGTCAGCGGGTCTAACTTCTACTGGCTCGGCGAAGGCCAGAACGTGCCCGACAGCTCGTTCGACCTGAGCACCGTGCCGCTGTCGCCGAAAACCATCGGCGGCGCGATCCCGGTGACCCGCCGTCTGCGCAAGCAGGCCTCGAAATCCATCGAGGCGCTGATCATCAGCGACCTGATCGACGGCCTGGGCGTGGCGATCGACCTGGCCATGCTGACCGGCACCGGCGCCGACAACATGCCGCTCGGCCTGCTGAACGCTGCCGGCATCCCGGCCATTGCCTACCTGGCCGCCGGCATCGACTTCGATGCGGTCGTCGAGATGGAGACCAAGGCGGCGACCTTCAACGTCGAGGGCGATTCGCTGGCCTACCTGACCAGCCCGACCCAGCGCGGCGCGGCCAAGCGCAAGCAAGTGTTTGACGGTACCGGCGAGCGCGTGTGGACCCGTGACAACGAGGTCAACGGCTACAAGGCCACCGCGAGCAACCAGGTGCCGGCCGATACCTGGGTTTACGGCGACTTCTCGCAGATCGTCTGCGGCATGTGGGGCGTTCTGGATCTCAAGCCCGACCCCTACGCGCTGGCCGGTAGCGATGGCCTGATGCTCCGCGTCTTCCAGGACGTCGACGCAGCCATCCGCCGCACCGAGTCGTTCGTCATCGCCAAGAAGGCGGCGGCGTAAATAGAACCTGATGCGGGCAGGTGAGGGGGCTTCGGCCCCCTTTTTTATCTGACCTGCGGGAGAAGAACATGGGAATGCAAGTATTGACGGCATTCGTCGTCCTGCTGACGGACATCATGCAGCACGGCGACCTGATCCCGGCCGACACGACCCTCGAGGTCGAGAAGCGCCTCGCGGATCAGTGGAAGGGCTCCAAAATCGCCCGCGCTGCGACCGACGAGGAAATCTCCGAGTATCAGGGCGACGCGGCCGAGGCCGAGGCGCTGCTCGATGATGTCGACGCGCTGTCCGGTCAGAAACGCGCCCTCGAGGTCGAGCTCGAAAAGCTCCAGGAGCGGAAAGCCGAGCTCGCCGGTGATCTGCAGGCGCTCGAGTCCGACGTCGCCGACCTGGGCAAGCAGAAAGAAACCCTCGCCGCCGAGGTCAAGGAACTGGAAGCGGCCAAGGCTGCAGCCGAGAAGCCGGCTAAGGCCGCGAAGTGATCGGCGAGGACGACCTCGAGGCGATGTTCGATCCGGACGAGTTCGGGCTCCGGCTCGTGCTGATCGAGGCCGGCAAGCCGGCGCGCGAGGTGCTCGGCATGCAGAACCCGCGTGATCGATCCGGGCCGCTGTACCGCTCCGGCATCGATCCCAACGCGGCAAACCTGCGCGTTCGGCCCGACCAGGTGAAAGTCCAGGTCGCGACCCGCGACGTGCCCGAGCTCTACCGCGCGCAGCGCATCGAGCTCGACGGCGTCGCCTGGTCGATCGCCAATGTCGAGCCGCTCGGCCGGATCCGCTCGCTGATGACCCTCGTGCCCCACGGGGCGCGGGAATCCAAGCCGGAGCGCGGCACATGGCAGGCTACGAGCTAAATCTGCAGGCGGACGGCTGGGCCAGCGTCGAGGAGATCCTCCGGGACGCTCCGAAAAAACTGGATCTGGCCGCCGCCCGTGCCCTGCGCAAAACCGCGCAATGGCTGCGCACGCACAGCACGCGGGAAATCGCCCGCGAGCTGCGCATCACGCAAAGCCCTGTTCGGCACCGTTACATCATCAACACCAGGTCGACCGCGCACGAAGTCAAATTGTGGGTCGGCTTGAACCCGATCAGCGTGCATTACCTGGGCACGCCGCAGCAGACCCCGACCGGCGTCAAGGTCGGGCACCGCGCCTACGACGACGCGTTTATCTCCCCCATGAAAACCCGGCATCGCCTTGTTTGGCGGCGCAAGGGCCGCGAGCGCCTGCCCATCGAGCGCGTGACGGAAGACTGGGACGGCCCGGCCATGGACGTGCTGTCGCGCTGGGAAAAACGCGCGATGGAGCGGTTCGCCGAGCTGTTCGAACAAGAGGCCCGTTATGTCCTCAGTCAGTAAGGTTTTCCGGCCGCTCGACAAGCTGTCGGATCTGTTTTTCGCGATCGGTGACGCCATCCATGCCGCCGGCCTGGGCGTCAACGTGGCGAATTACGAGGAGTGGGACGGTTACGTCGGCGACGCGACCGTGCTGATCGAGCTCGAGCGCACGTCGCCGAGCGAGCGGCAGAACGACGGGCGTTATGCCCATGCCGTGAGCGTGACGCTGCATGCAGTAGTCGCCCGCTCGCGCAAATTTGCAGCGCTCGAGGCGAGCAACCTGGCCACATGCCTCGAGCGCCTGGCGGATCTCAACCGCTGGGGATTCCGTGGCCTGAACTGCGAGGTGCCGTGCGACCTGCACAGCGGCCCGTCGATGTTCCAGAAGGGCGACGACGGTTATGACGCCTGGGGCGTGACGTTCCGCCAGGTGATCACGCCCGGCCTGCCCATCGAGGAACCGCGCATCACTGGCATGCCGCTGGTTTCGTGGCGGCTCGATGACGATTCGCCCCGCACCGAGGCCGACTTCGTACCGCTCGAGGGGGCGTAATGTTCGACGCATACCTGCGCCTCGCCCTGGCGCCGATCCTCGATCGGCTCCTCGAGCTCGAGGCGGAAATCGACGACCTGCAGCGCCGCGCCGAGGGGCAGGCCCGCCTCGGTACCGTGGCCAGCGTCGACACGGCGTCCGGTACATGCAAGGTCAGCCACGGCGAGCTGACGTCGCCGCCGGTGAAGTACTTCAATCCGGCCGCCGGTGAAGTCAACGAAACCCGTCACCCTTCGGTCGGCGAGCAATGCCTGCTGATCAACTATGGCGGCGGCGATGGCAGCGCGCAGTCGGTCGCCTTGTGCGGCCTGCCGCGCGACTCGTTCCCGCTGGCCTCGACCGCGCCCGAGCTGGTCCGCCGCACGTATCCGGACGGCACCGAAAGCAGCTATGACCACGCCGCGCACGCCTTCAACTGGCAGAACGGCCCGCTGTCGGTGAAAGCCGATCGCGAGGGCGTCGTCGTGATGCTTGGCGCGGTGGGCTTCAAGGTCACCGCCGCCGGCTTCTCGCACATCGGCGGCGCCGTCGATCACGACGGCAAGAACATCGGCAAGGATCACAAGCACCTGAATTCGGGCGGGCCGAGCATCGGCGGGGTACCAGCATGATCGGAATCGACCGCGACACGGGTGCAACGGTGGACGATTGGCCGCAGTTCGTCCAGCGCGCGACCCGCGCCCTGACGACGCCGCTCGGCACGCGGCAAAAGCGCCCGCTGTATGGGTGCCGCCTGCCAACGCGCCTTGCCAAGAACATGGGCGACGGCCTGCTGATCCTCGCGCAGGGCGACGCCATCGACGCCTTTTACAACCAGGCCAACGGCATCAGCGAATTTAAGCCGGAGACGGTCGTCGCGACCCGCGAGGGCGCTGGCCTGCGCCTGCGCCTGGCCGGTACCTGGAAAAACCGAAAAATGTCGTTCGAGGTGGTCACGTGAGCACGATGCTTATTCCCGGGCTCAACCAACTGGCCGAGCCGGAGATCGTCAAGGTCGAGCAGTTCGAGACGCTGCTCGAGGAGTTCAAGGCCGAAACGCTGGCCTACATCCAGGAGCGCGACCCGGAGAAGGCCGCGCGGGTCGCCGAGTCGCTCGAGAACGACGGCGAGCTGCTGTCGATGATGCTGCAGGCCTTTACCGTGCGCCTGCAGACGCACGAACGGCGCTACAACGCGCGAATCAAGCAAATGCTCGCCTGGTGGGCCGAGGGCACGAACCTCGACGCCCGCCTCGCCGACATGGGCCTCGAGCGGCGCGTCATCAGCCCCGGCAACCCGAACGCCTTCCCGCCGGTACCGGCCGAGAATGAGTCGGACGGCGACGCGCGGATCCGCTACTACCTCGCGCCGCACGCGCCTGCCGCCGGTTCCCGCCTGCAGTACCGCCGCGAGGCGATGACCCTCGGCGAACGCGCAAGGGTCAGCGTCCAGGCGCCGACCGCGAACCAGGTGATCGTCACCTACACGTTCGGCGCCGACAGCATGGCGGCCAAGGTGAAGGATGCCAACGGCCGACAGACTGCCCCGGGCGAGGTGGCCGTCACGGTACTGGCTCGCGAAGGCGACGGCACGCCCTCGGTGGCGCTTCTCGACGCGGTTCGCGCGCACTTCGCCCGCGATGACGTGTGCCCGGAGACGGATCTCGTGACGGTCCAGGCCGCCGAAATCGTTCGGTACCGGATCCGCGCGATCGTCTACATCAACGCCGGCCCCGACTCGGCGCTGACGAAGGACCAGGCCGAGGCCGCGCTCGCGTCCTACGCAGGCGAGCGGCACATCCTGGAGGGCTACGTCGACCCGAGCCGTATCGACTACGTGCTGCACGCTGCAGGCGCCGAGCGCCTCGAGCTGCTCGAGCCGATTCTCCCGATCGAATGCACCGCCAGCCAGGCGCCCTTTTGTGAGGGCGTCGAGATCGAGGTCAGGACGCTATGAGTGACGAAACTCCGCGGCTGAGTGTGCTGCCGCCGAACCGCTCGCTGCTCGAGGCCGGTCTCGACCTGGCGTTCGACAAGCTGCTCGAGCGGATCCAGCCGCCATTTCCGGAGCTGATGGATCCGCAGGCCACGCCGGCCGAGTTTCTGCCCTACCTGGCCGCCGATCGCGGCGTCAGCGAGTGGGATCCAGCCGCCCCGGAAGCCGAGAAGCGCGCCACGGTGGCGAGCATTTGGGCCATCCGCCGACTGGGCGGCACTCGCAAGGCGCTCGAGCTGGCGGTCGAGTCTATGGGGCTGCTGCCCGAGGTGATCGCCTGGCACAAGGAAGCGCCAGCCAGCAGCCCCTACGGGCTACGCGTAGTGGCGCGCGCGCTTGGCACCTTCGACGCCGAGTCGAATCGCCGGCTGTCGCTGCGCCTGGCGGATGCCAAGGCCGAGCGCGACGTGCTCGCCCTGGACATCATCAGCGAGGTGCGTGGGCAGCTCTATTACGGCGCGGCCGTGAGCACCGGCGGCATCACCACTGTTTACCCTTATTCCGAGCGCGAAAGCGAAGTGCCCGGCCCGCTGTACTACGGCGCCGGCCTCGTTGAAACCTCGATCACTACGGTATATCCGCAATGACCCCAGCCGATCAGATCTACTCGCTGCCCACCAATACCGGCGCGGCAAAGCTGGCCTATGCCATGGCCAACAACCTGACGGTGCAGATCTCGCACATGGCCATCGGCGACGGTAACGGTGCGGTGGTCAATCCGACTGCCGCCGCCGCCGCCTTGGTCCGCGAGGTGCATCGCGCGCAGCTCAATCAGCTGTATCAGCACCCTGAAAACCCGAATTGGCTAGTGGCCGAGCTGGTGATCCCCGCCGAGGTCGGCGGCTGGACGATTCGCGAAATCGGCCTCTATGACGTCGACGGCGATCTGATCTTCGTCGGTAACCATGCCGAGCAGTACAAGCCGGTGCAAAGCCAGGGCAGCGACGAGACGAAAACCGTCCGCATGGTGATCCTGGTCTCGAGCGTGGCAGCGGTGACGCTGAAAACCGACCCGACCACTGTCATGGCCACGATCAAATTCGTCAACGACACAATGACGGCGCACGGCGCCGCAACCGATCCGCACGCGCAATATGCCCCGCGTGGCAAAGTTACGGCCCTTTCGGCCAATACCAACTTGGCCAAGGTCGCGCACGAGGGGCTTTTGCTGCTCGATGCCGCTGCAGGTGCTCGCACCTTCACGCTGCCGGCGGCCTCTGCAGCGCTTGGTGTCGTCGAGTTCGTATTGCGCCGCACCGATGTCACCAGCAACGCGTTGGTGATCGCGGCCAGCGGCGCCGACAAGATCATGCTAGACACCACGGCCGAGGCCGCCGGGCAAGCTACGACCGAACTGCTGTTCGCCGGCGACTTCCTGCGGCTGCGCAGCGACGGCGCCGGGAAATGGTGGTGTTTGGGGCAGGCGCAGCTACCAGGATCCATAGCGTCTGGGTTAATCGTATTTGCTGATGCAGGTATCCATACCTTTAGCGTCCCGGCAGTTTTACGAGCTGGCCGGCGGCAGCCAAAAGTGACTGTTATTGGCGGTGGCGGTGGCGGCGGCAGGTCATCTGCCGCTGGTGTCGGGTCTTCCGGTGGTGGGGGTGGCGGCGTCGCCGAAAAGCGCTGCAATTTAACCGGGGTTACCAGCGTGACTGTAACCGTTGGGGGTGGTGGTGCTGGCAAAACCGGAGTTGGTGGGTCGGGGAGTACGGGTGGCACATCCTCGTTTGGGGCCTATAGCAGCGCTGACGGCGGCCAAGGTGGGTTGCCTACTACTGCCGGGGCGTCAAGCGGAAAGGGTTTCGGGGGAGATTTCAATTCCGGATTGGGTTGCGGGCATTCCAATGCTGGCGCCGACGGTGGCCCCGCCGGAGGCCCTGGGAGCCGGGCCTCGCAAATTGACGGCCCGGGCTCGAATGGGGCAGTACCAGGCGCCGGTGGATCTGGCGCGCGCTCTGGATATGACGGTGGCAGTGGTGCCTCTGGTGCGGTAAAAATTGAATGGTGATGAATATGTGGGCACGAATCGATAACGGCGCCGTGGTCGAAATCACGGATATCGACCCCTCCGGTCGTTTTCACCCCTCGCTGACCTGGGCACGCTGTAGTTCAGCGGTCGCGCCGGGCTGGACGTATGACGGCCAGACCTTCGCCGCTCCTGCTCCGCCTTTGCCGCCAACCCGGGGGGAGGTCGAAGGCGCTCGGCTGCGAGCCTACGCCGACCCGCTGCGCGGCAGCGATCGCTACTTCGCCGAGGCGCAGCGCGAAAGTCTGCTCGGCAATGCCGAAGCCGCCGAGGTAGCCAAAGCGCTCGGCATGGCTCGCTTCGCCGAGATCCAGGCCGAGTTTCCCTGGCCGGTTGAGTAAGCCGCGCCGCCACTCCTGAAAGCCCCCGCCCTGGGGGCTTTCGCGTTTCTGAGGATCTCCAATGCTTGAAACAACCCAACGGGGCGCCGGCTGGCTCCTCGCGATTCTGTTCGCCTCGCTGCAGTGGCTCGCGCTCCTGGTGGTGCGCGGGGTGCTGATCCTGGTCGGCCTGCCGGCCGTTGCGCTGGCGATTCCCTTCTCGGTGATCGGTCACTCGGTCAGCGATGGGCGCCTGATCGAGAACCTGCCGCGCTGGGCGTGGCTGTTCGGCAACGATTACGACGGCCTGCAGGGCGATAAGCGCGGCTGGTGGGACGACAATTGCGACGCTGCGGTGCTGTTCGGTTTGCTGCCGCTTCTGCGCCGGCTCGGCGTTCCGCTGGATCCGCTGACTAAAACGGATTGGCTTGCCCGCTGGTGGTGGGCTGCGGTGCGCAACCCGGTCAACAACCTGCGGCTAGTGGCTGGCTTTAACTGCCCGGTCAGCGAGTGCGTGATTCGCTTCCTGGGCGGGTCTGTCGTCGAGGATAAGCCTGGCTATTCCGGCTGGCAGTTCGTCGCAGGCGGCACGCTGGCGGCCGTTCCCGGTGGTACGGCTTCTATCTCGTCCACCAATGGAACACGTCCCGCGCCTTCGTGCTGCGCCTGGGCTACAAGATCAAGCCCGAACACGAGGGCAGCGACGAGCCCGGCAAGGGGATGACGTTCAAGGTCAACCCGTTCAAGGCCATCTGATCCGCCCCCATTCCTGACCCTTTCCCGAAGCCGCGCGAGCGGTTTTTTTGTGCCTGGAGATTGAGCACACATGGCAAAGCAAACCAAGCGTTACCAAGTCCTGCGCGGCTATCCGGCCGGCGGCGGCCATTGGACGAAGAAAGGCGACATCGTCGAGCTGATGGACGTCCAGGCGCTCGCCCTGGTCCAGGCCGGGCGCATCGTGCTCGAGCCGGAGCCGGAGCCGGAGCCGGAGCCGGTCGCCGAGCCCGACGCAGCGATCACCGAAGCGGAAGCCGCCCCGGCCTCCGCAACCAAGAAAACCACGAAGTAAGGAGCCAGGCGAATGGCTGAGGTAACCAATTTCGAGCACAACGGCGTATCGGTCGAAGCGACCGAATCGCCCGAGGCCATGGGCGCGCTGGGCGATAACGTCATCGGCCTGGTCGGTACCGCCCCGAACAAAGCGGCCGGCGTGCCGCTGAATGCGCCTTTCCGCATCAACTCGCGCACCCTGGCCGCCATGCTGGATCCGACCGGCGCGCAAGCCGGCTCGCTGTTCATGGTGGTGGACCAGATCCTCAAGGTCGTGACCGTGCCGATTTACGTGATCGTCGTCGAGGAGGGCGCCACGCCGGCCGACACGATGAACAACGTCATCGGCGGCATCGATCCGGCGACCGGCCAGATCCTCGGAATTCCGGCGCTGGCCACCGCTGCCGAGGTGCCGACCATCATCGGCGCCCCGGGCTTCTCCGATCAGCAGGCCGTGCATAGCGAGCTGGCCAGCTTCGGCAAGCGGATCCGCGCGCGCGTGGTGGTCGACGGCGTCGACCTGGACGTCGAGGGGCAAGTCCTCAACAGCCAGTCGATCGGCGGCGCCGAACTCGGCTATGACCGCGTTTACCTGGTCCACCAGATGCCGGCGGTCTACTCCAAGGCGGCGAAGGCGAACGTCTTCCTGCCGCCGTCCTCGCTGGCCATCGCGGCTATGGCTGCGGTGAAGCAGTGGGAAAGCCCGGGCAACCAGGTGACCCATGCCGCCGACGTCTCGCGGACTGTCGAATACAACATCATCGACAAGTCCACGACCGGCGACCTGCTGAACCGCTACGGCGTCAGCTACTACGCCCGCACCACGCTCGGCGGCTTCTCGCTGATCGGCAACCGCTCGATCACCGGCAAGTTCATCAGTTACGTCGGCCTCGAGGACGCCATCACCCGCAAGCTCGTGAAAGCGGCGCAAAAGGCGATGGCGAAGAACCTGACCAAGTCGTTCATGGATCAGGAAGTCAAGCGCATTGACGATTGGCTTCAGACGCTCGTGGCCGACGAGACCATCCCGGGCGGGCGGGTTTACCTGCACCCCGAGCTGAACAGCGTCGAGAAGTACAAAAACGGCACCTGGTACGTGTGCATCGATTACGGCCGCTACGCGCCGAACGAGCACATGATCTACCAGCTCAACGCCACCGATGAAATCATCGAAGAGTTCCTGGAGGACGTCCTTTAATGTTCACGAACCGCGTTAGACAAGCGATCGCGGCAACCCTGCAGGGCTTGCCACTGATGCAGACCGTCGAGGAGTTCGACCCGCCCCTGATCGAATTCGAAATGGAGGAGTTCCAGGGCGGCCGTTTCGTCGGCGAGGAAATGGCCAAGGGCCTGAAAGCCTTGACCGCGAAACTCACCCTGCAGGGCGCCGGCTTGCCGATCATGACCGCCCTCGGCGTCAGCGGTGGCGATAACGTCCTGCTGACCGTCCAGGAGGCCGGCGAGGACGGCGACGGTAACGAGTGGGTGAGTTACCACGTGTGTTCCGGCAAATTGAAGCGCCTCGAGGAGAAGACGCTCAAGATGAAGGACAAGCCCGTCACCATCCTCGAAATCGCGCTGATCACCTACACCCGCGCCGAAATGGGCGTGCCGGTGATCGACATCAACACCCGCACGCAAAAGATCGTGATCAACGGCGTTGACATGATCAAGGGTGCCCGCCGCCTCGTCGGCATGGTGTAACCGCTGCAACCCTCCTAAAGCCGCCTCCGGGCGGCTTTTTCGTTTCTGGAAGGAAAACCCGCATGACCTGGACGCCTAAACCGCTGCCGCTGCATTGGCCGATTCAACTGCCCGACGGCTCGACCCTCGACACCCTGAACCCGCGCGCCTTCAACGTGGCCGAGCATCGCGCCGCGCTCGACCGCGCCGGCACCGACGAGGATGCCCGTTTCGAGGAACTGGCCGTCCTGGCCACCGGCCTGCCGCTCGAGACGATCGAGGAGCTCAAGCGCCCGGACTACGTCAGCCTTTCCGCCTGGCTGGCCGAGTACGTCAACCAGCCGGCCTATTTCTTCACCGGCAAGAAGCCGGAGAACCCCGACGACGTGCCGATGCTCGTACCGATTCGCAGTTTCGGTCAGGTCATCGACCGGATCCGCCTGCAGGTGCCGACGATGAAGGCGACGAAGGTGATGATGGCCGAGAAGGATCCGGCCAAGGCCGCCGAGTTCATCAGCTCGCACTGCACCGGCATTCCGCCGGCCGACATCGTGAAGCTGTCGCTGCCCGACTGGCACCAGTTGCAGGGGCGCCTCGACGATTTTTTGAACAAACCGGCGGACTACTTTCGGAACGCGACATCGAAGTGATCCTCGATGTCGTGCCCCTCGTTTACCACGTGAGCGAGGCGGAAATTCTGGAGTGGGACGCCGGCAAGGGCTTGCGGCGCCATGAACTGGCGCTCGCCCGCCTGGGTGTAAAACGGGGGTAATGGGGAATGGCCGAATCGAAGTATTCCCTGCGGCTTGCCGCCGTCGACGCCTTCTCGAAGACGTTCGGCGATTTCAGTAAGAAGGCCGGCGAGCTCGAGGAGGACATCAAGGCCACGCGCTCCGAAATCTCGAAGCTCAACAGCACCGCCCGCGACGTTTCGGGTTACGTGAAGCTCGAGGGCCAGCTCGGCAAAACGAAGCTCCTGCTGCAGCAGGCTCGCGTCGAGCAGGCCAGCCTCGGCCGCGCGCACGTCGAGGCGTCGGCCAAGGTCGAGCGGCTCGCCGTCGAGTATGCGTCGGCGGCCGCGACCCTCAAGACGCTGGAGGGCGCGACCGGATCCAGTACCGCCGAGGTCAACAAGGCTCGCGCCGAGCAGCAGCGCCTCGGCGCGGCCCTGGCCGGGGCGACGGCCGAGGTCAAAAAGCTGGAGACGGCGCAGGACAAGAACACGGCCAGCGTTCGCACGCTCGAGGCAGCGCAACGCGCGGAAGCGAACCAGCTCAAGCGCCTCGAAACGGCCTTGACCGGCGCCGGTGTGGATACGGCGAAGCTCGCGGCCGAGCAGAAGCGCCTCGAGACCGCGACCGAGCAGGCGAACGCGGCGCTGCAGGCGCAACGGGCACGCCTGGACGCGGTGCGCCAGGCGCAGGGGCGTATCGACGGCAACCGTGACGCCCGCGCGGATCTGCGGGGGCAGATGGTCGAGACCGCTGCCATCGGCTACATGGCCGCCAAGCCGGTCGCGCAGGCGATGGAGCTGGAAGTCGCCATGGCCGACGTGGCCAAGGTGATCAAGTTCGAGGGCAACCAGCGCGAGGAAATGTCGAACGCGAACCTGAAACTGGCGAGCGACCGGCTGATTTCCTCTGGCGGCATCACCGCCGTCGACCTGGCAAAGATCCAGTACGCGGCCGGGCAATCGGGCATCGGCAACAACGAGAAGACGTCGGAAGGCAAGCAGCGCGCGGTAATGGAGTTCACCCGCGACGCGGCCATCATGGGCGGCGCGTTCGACCTGGGCGCCGAGGAGGCCGGTTCGATCATGGCCGGCTGGCGTGCGTCCATGGGCCTCGATCGGGAGAAAACGCTCGACCTGGCCAACGCGACGAACCACCTCGGCAACAGCTTTAACGCCACGCCTGCCGACATCGCGTCCGTCGTGAAACGCTATGGCGCGGTGGGGCAGGCCTCCGGCTTGAGGCCTGAGCAAAGCGCGGCGCTGTCGGCGGCGCTGCTCAACCCGGGCACCGAGAAGGAAATCGCCGGTACCGGCATGAAAAACTTCCTCGCGGCGCTGACCAAAGGGTCGGCCGCGACGAAGGGCCAGCGCGAGGCCTGGGAAAGCCTGGGGATGGATCCCGAGGATCTGGCCAAGCAGATGCAGCAGGACGCCCCGGCCACGATCATGGAAGTGCTGCAGGCCATCAAGGCGCAGCCGGTCGAGGAGCAATCGGCGCTCGCGACGCAGTTGTTCGGTTCGGAGTCGATCGGCGCGATCATGCCGATGCTGCAGAACCTGGGCGAGGTTGAGCGCGCGTTCAAGATGGTGGCCAACTCGGCCGACCGCGCGGGCTCGATGATGACCGAGGCCGAAAGCAAGGCGAACACGGCGCGCGGCGGCTGGGATGCCTTCGTCGCACGCCTGACGCGCCTTTCCACGCTGGTCGGTAACGCCATGCTGCCGGCGTTGAATGCCACGCTCGTGCCGCTGGGCGCGCTGGTCGACGGGATGTCCTGGTTCGCCGAGACGTTCCCGATGATCACCTCCGGCCTCGCCGTGGCCGCTGGTGGCCTGGCCGCGCTCAAGGTCGGCGCGCTGGGCTTGAAGTTCGTCGGGCTGATGGTCGGCCAGGCGTTCAACCGCGCCGGCCTGGCTCGCGCCAAGCTCGACGCCACGACCTTGCGCTCGGCTACCACGGCCGACGCTGCAGTGCTGCGCCTAAACGCTGCCATGGCTCGCCTGGGCGCTGCTGGCGGCCTTGGCGGCGCAGGGGCAGGGGGTAGGGCCGGGCGCGGCGGTCGAGGCCTTGGCGGCAAGCTGGCGGGCCTTGCTGGCCGTGGTGCGGCGCCACTCGTGCTCGCGGCGGGGGCGATGAACCTGGCGAGCGTGATCAGTGACGGCGGCACCGGCGAGGAGATTGGCGGCGCGGCTGGCAGCACTGCGGGCGGGCTCGGCGGTATGTGGGCCGGCGCTGCTCTAGGTGCTGCGGCGGGATCTGTCGTGCCGATCGTTGGCACGGCGGCCGGCGGCCTCATTGGCGGCGCTATTGGTGGCTTGGCGGGCAGCAGCGCGGGCGAGTGGATCGGCGAGAAGCTGGGCACCCTGGTCGACAAGCTGAGCTCGCCCGAGACGACCGCGAAAGAGATCGTGAACACCGACAACCGGCAAACCACGTTCGCGCCCGTGATCACCATCCAGGGCGCCGACCATGCCACCTCGCAAGCGCTGAGCGACTCGATCATGCAGCGGATGAAGGCCGAAATGCTGCCCATGATGGCCATGGATCCGCTGGCGGTTCGACGCGGCGCTGCACTGACTGACGGGAGCAACTGATGCCGCAGCAATTGGCACTCGGCGAGTTCGTGTTCGGGCTCGCTACCGGCTTTCCCTACGACCGCCTTGCGCGCAAGACATCGGGCGGCTGGGTCGACCTGGACATCATCAGCAGCAAGCCCCTATCGCATAACACCGGCCAGGGGCTCGAAACCGTGCGCCTGAGCGGTAAAGCGCAGTGGGGCGCAGGGATGGCCAAGGTCGACGAGCTGCGCGCAATGGCGAACAGCAGGGCGCCGTTCACGCTGGTGGACGGCCTCGGTCGCAACTGGGGGCGCTGGCGAATCGACGGGGTAAGCGAGGATCAGGAGCGCGTCATCGATGACGGCACCGCCTCGCTTTTGAACTGGACGCTCGAGCTATCGGAATTCGTCAATGCGTAAGGTCAGAACGATCGCCGGTGATACGGCGAACACGCTGCTATATCGCGAGCTAGGCCGGTCGGATGACGCGGCCGAGGAGGCCTTTTGGCTGGTCAATCCTGGCCTCGCGGAATACGGCACGGCGTTGCCGTCCGGCGTGCGGGTCGCGCTGCCTGAGCTGGCCAACGCGCCCGCGCAGGCGGCGCCGCTGACGGCGTGGGATTAAGGGGGAATCATGGCGGATAAGCCGAAGTGGATCGACTGGAACGAGCTCTCGCGGCTCGGCCTGCTCGAGCGAATCAATCGCGAGATCCTGCACCCGCTGGGCTATGCGGTCGCGCGTGACGTGGAATCCGGGATCTCTCCGGGCGCCCTGGTCTCGCCTGACGGCGCGTGGGCGTATCCCGAGGATCTCGAAGGCGGGGGCGAGTGATGGAAGTCGGATATACCCCGGCCGTCGAGGTCTACGGCGCGAACGCGGCGCTGATCAACGCTCGGCTCGTGGATTGGGAGCACGTCGACGCCGCCGGCATCGAATCGGATCAACTGAAATTGACCGTCAACATCGAGGGCCTGGAGGGCCTGCCGAGCTTCGACAACAAAATCGGCCTGCGCGTGGGGTACCAGGAGACCGGGCTCGTCGACAAGGGCGAGTTCACGGTCACTCGCGTGACGCCGCAGCTATTCCCGGCGCTGATGCTGATCGTCGCCACGTCGGCGCCGTTCACGGTCAAGGATCCGACCGGCTTCAAGGCCCGCCGCTCCGAAACCTACGCCATGACCACGCTCGGCCAGGTATTCCGCCGGGTGGTTGGCCGGCACGGGTTTACGCCCCGCGTCGCGGCCGACCTCGAGGCGATCGCGATCGTCCACATCGACCAGTCGAACGAGACCGACGCGGCGTTCCTGACGCGCCTGGCCAAGCGTTTCGACGCGGTCGCGAAGCCGGTCAACGACCTGTATGTTCTGGCGCGTCGCGGGCAGCTCAAGACGCTAAGCGGCAAGCCGATGCCGAAGGTCACGCTGTCGGTGACGCAGGACAACCGGCCGGGCAGCAAAGCGTTCATTGCGGCCAGCATCGACAGCGACGCGCGGATCCGCGTCAAGGGCGTTAAAACGGCCTGGTGGGACGGCAGCAGCGGAAAGGAGATCATTGTCGAGACGGGCAGCGAGCCGTTCCGCAAGGTGCGCCAGCGCTACCAGGATGCGGACGAGGCCAAGGCGGCCGGCGAGGGCGAGCTGCGCAAGGCCAAGCGCCAGGAGACGAAACTCCGGATCGACTGCCCGGGCAATCCGGCATTCGGCGCCGAGGGCCTGGTCGAGCTCGATGCGACGTGGCCATCGTTCATGCGTGGCGACTGGTCGATCGACAAGGTGACCTCGAGCGGATCCAGGCAGCAGAGTTACCGTTGCACGATCGAGGCGAGTTATCCGGACGGAAAACAGGAGTGACGCGCGCCCCATGGCTTCGGCTGTGGGGCGTTTTTTTGTGCCCATGAAAAAGCCCCCACTGCCTCGCGGCGGTGGGGCTTTCGTCGTTTCTGGCCTACTGCAGGCGCTCGAGCACGGCGGCGGGCATCGATGGCGAGCCGTTGCCGACGACCAGGTTCGGCAGATCCTGGTAAGGCCCTGGTCCTTTCTGCTCGAGGAGCTGCACGACCTGGCGGCCCTTGCCGTTGGCCGTCGCCCAGCCGTCGCCGGTCTTGATCCAGGCGCTCGGCGCGCCGGCGTATTCGCAGACGGCCCACGTGTTGCCGTTGTCCTCGATCGCGTCGCAACTCGGCTCGAAGCCGGCCGCCCGGTGGGCGTTGGCCAGCCCGCGCGTTTCCTTGCCGCTTAGATCCATCACCAGCGCGCCGAGTATGCCGAGGGCGATCGCGCCCCCGATTACCGCTTTTTTCATCCTGCAGCCCCTCCTAAGTTGGCGGGCGCAGGGTAACAAAAAGCCCGCCGATGGGCGGGCTTGTGGGTGTGACGACATTCAGAACGGGAAGGTTTTCAGGATGATGGCGGCGAAGACGGCGCCAGCGGCGAGGCCCTGCCAGGCCTGGCGCTGTGGCTTGTCCGAAGCGCCTATGGCGCAAAGCGCCCCGCTGGCAAGGAACGCCAGCGATAGCAGCACCAGGACTGCCCAGCCAAAGACGGCAAGCGCTTGGGGCATGGGCTACTCCTCCTCGTCGCGAAGTCGATCCTGCTCCTGTTCCCATTCGCACATGCTGACGTGCTCGAACCAGTCATCCTCGTCGCGGAACTCGTGGCGGTCGCAGTGTGGGCAGTCGGCGTAAAACGGTTCGGGGTCGTGCATGGGCTCTACTCCTGATCTGCGCGTTTCTGGCCGCTGATGCGCCAGCTACCGGGCGGCAGCGTCTCGTCGATCACGACCTTTATCCCGCCGATCGTTAGTGGATCTGGCAGCGCATCGATCGCCGCGTCGGTCTCCGCTTTTGTCTTGTGGAGCTCGCCGCCGGCCATGAATCGAAGGCCGGCATGCAAGAGCTTGCGATATCGGCTCGCGTCGGCCGCGTCCTGGTCGTCGTGGCTCGAGTTCATCAGTTCGGCGACCTGGTCGGCGCTGAGCGTGGCCAGCGTCTCCGAGCAGTGGTTGCAGCCAAGGAACCATTGGCACTCGATGTCGCTCGTTCTGAGCCGGCCGTCCTGCACTCCTGAGCGGTTGACGTTGTGGGTCTGCCAGGTCAGGTCGTCGGCGCCGCATTCCTTGCATTTGACGATCCTCGGCGGCCTGACGATCAGCGGTCGCCATCGGGCGCCGGTACCACTGGCCATGGCCAGAATGACGCCTCGAGTGGTCAGACAGTCGACCTCGGCCCGGTGCTCCTGGCCGTTGATCTCGACGCCTTGCTGTGCCGCTGCCTTGGTCAGGCGCTGCCGGCGCACGCTGCCGGGCTCCTCGCCGGGCTCCTGCCAAAAGTGCTTATAGACCGACTGCGCGCACTCGGCCTCGAGGGCGGGTGCCTCGACGCCGTGCGCGGCGGCGCTCTGCTCGATCAGGCGCAGGTCGTAGTCGGCGTGCCAGATGACCAGTTGCCGGCCCTCGAGGATCTGCAGAAGTTCGGCCTGCACTTCGGGCCAGCTTGGAGCGCCCGCGACCATGGCGTCGGTTATGCCGTGGATCTCGGTCACTTCTGGCGGGATCGGCTGCGTAGGCTTTACCAGGGTCTGCAGGAGCGTCTCGCCGCTGCAGGAGACGACAGCGATCTCGACGATCTCGGCTGACTCGTCTAGGCCGGTCGTTTCCGTGTCGAGGATTGCGGCATTCTGCGCCAGCCAGCGCCGAGCGATTGCGTGGGATGCTTGGTGCATGGGTTAGGCCTCCTCGAGCTCGACGGCGTCGAAGCATGGGGTATCGATCGAAGCCTCGACGCAGCGGATCCCGCACCAGCCGAACGGGCTACCTTCCACGGATCCGCCCCAGCCTTCCTCGTCGTGAAGGTCTTTAGTCCAGATCGGCCCCGGGCTGTCGTCGAAAAATGGGCCTCTGGTCTTCTCGGTGAACTCGGTGCCGCCGTTGCGCAGCATCATGTTCATCAGGACTGAGCCGGCGAAGCGGATCACGGCGCGCACGACGTCGCCATCCTCCTCGGCGACGCGCTCGTCGTTGTTGCTCCAGAAGTCGTTAATCATCTGCGCCCGCTCGACGGTCAGGATCGAATGATCGACCTCGAGGGTGACGCTGTAGTCCTTCCACGATTCTTTGACGGTGTAGCGCTTGATAGTGGTCATTGCTGGTCACTCCCTTGTGTTTGCTGGTCGTCATATTCGGGTTTTGCGGTGTAAACGCGCCAGATGAACGCGCCGATCGCCACCAGGGCGCCCCCGAGGAGGCCGAGCAGGATCTCGATCGAGCTGGAGCTGCTGCGGCGGCTCATGCTGTGGGCTCCTGTCCTGGGCGGGCGTAGTGCGGCACCGGGGCGCCCGCGACCTCGCCCTCGAGCCAGGTGCGGAAGGGCACGCCGCCGACCTGGCCGTCGATATGCAGCGGCAGGCGCCCCGGCAGGGCGCGGACGTAGTCGGCGAGCTCGATGCACTCGGTCTTGCAAGTGCGAACGAGGTGCTGCAGTCGCGCCTTCTCGTGGTCGGCGCCGGTGATCGCGTCCAGGAGCGGGCGAACGATCTCGTCGGCAGCCGTCACGATGGCGACGATTTTCGGATCCGGCTTGCGCACCTGGCCGAGGTAGTGGTCGAGCATGCGAACGTCGCGGTAGTCGCGACGCATGGCGGCGGCAATGCGCTGGGCGGCGGCCTCGAGGGCGCGGGCTTGGTCGGTCGTCATCATGCGGCCCTCGCGATAGCGGCCAGCGCATCGACGCGCAGGCGGGCGGGCATGTGCTGCAGGATGAACGCGCACGCCAGGGCGCGGGCCTTGGGGCCGGCGATGCGGGCGAGCGGTAGGTTTGACGCAGTGGTATAGTCGTTCGCTGACATGGGTTAGATCCTCGCTAGGGTTTTGCTTGTGTCTGCCTGGTCAGCGGTTGCCGCCGCTGGCCGGGCGCCTCTCTCAGTTCAAGGCGTCCAGGCGCCGTTTCAGCTCGGCGACATTGCCGACGTCGAACCGCCCCTCGCCGCGCTTGTACTTCTCGAACAGGTCGTCGATCGCCTCGAGCAGCAGATGCTTTACCGGCGTCTCGCTCATGCCCTTAATTTCCTGCAGGCCCTGGTGATAGCGCTTCGGCGCCAGCAGCGGGATTTTCTTCTCGGTCGGGTCGTTGGCTACCGCCGCGCGGGCCTTCTCGACGTGTGCCGGTGTGGCCTGTGCGTTGCCGCGCTGGCTGGGGCGTTGGGTGCTAAGGCTCATTGCAGGATCTCCAGAACTTCGGTGGTCAGTGCCTCGATCTCGACGCGCGCCTCGTCGGTGGGCCGCAGGTCCATGACGCTCCGGCCCTTCGGCACGCCGTCGACGTAGGCGACGCGCTGGTGCGTGCGCGCCTCGAGGACGGGCAGCTCAAGGCCGGCGAGGGCGTCCGCGACTTCGCGCGCCAGGCGCGTGCCCCATATCGCCCGTGCTACCAGTAGAGCGGCGTGCGGCTTGCCGTCTGCCAGCTCCTGCCGGTCTTTCACGAGCTGCACCAGGTCGCCACACGCCCAAATGTCGTACTGGCTAGGCTGGACGGGGATCAGCACCAGGTCGGCCACCTTGATCGCGGCGGACGTCAGCTCGCTGACCTGCGGAATTCCGTCGATGATCACGAACTCATAAGCACCCGCCACGCGCGGCAGGTCGCGCGCCAGTTGCTTGCCCATGGAGATAACCGGCACGTGCCAGGCGACGTCGTTGCCGTCCTGGGCGGCGGCCCAGTCGGTCGCCGAGCCCTGGTCGCTGTTGAGGTCAACGATCAGAACGCTATGGCCACGCGCTGCGATGCACGCGGCGAGGTTGGTGGACGTGGTCGTCTTTGTGGTGCCGCCCTTTTGGTTGAGCACCGAGATTATTTTCGGCATGGCTGGATTCCTGGTGATGGGTTTGTCGGTCAACGAATGCAAGAATAGGAACAAAAGAACAAAAGAGCAATGGGACATTTGCACAAAAGATCATAAACAAGCGGCGCGCTAGCGCCTTACCTTGTCCGCCTGTACTGGCTTGTCCCTTCTCCGCAGCCTGGAGCCCGCCAACGGCGCGGGTTTCCCGCGCCATAAACGCCAGCGCGAAGCGCTGAGTCCTTTTAGGGTATGCCATGCCCAAGCCATCCGAGTGGCTTCTCGCCCTGGGCGATTCTTGATCCATCCAAGCAAGGCCGAGCGCCAAGGGCGACACGTCGCCCAAGGTGCAAAGGTGTATGCACACTATAAGCATACACCCTAGTGCATGGCTCAATATACACCCCTACGCACATGCGCAAAGGTGTATGCACCCTTTGCGCCTTATATACGTATATAAGGCGCAAAGGGTGCATA
>Ga0209212_1001532_pt1 | contig 36942 bp, 40 predicted proteins | sample RifGroC2_FD_183996 | JGI IMG/M metagenome (GOLD analysis project Ga0209212, IMG submission 183996) | Groundwater microbial communities from Rifle, Colorado, USA - Groundwater C2 (SPAdes) (version 2) | ecosystem: Environmental > Aquatic > Deep subsurface > Groundwater | place: Rifle, Colorado...
TGAAACATGAATTCTCCCGTAATGGATTGATATTTAAGGAGAATTGCACCAAAACCCGCCCCGGAAGTCAAGGGGAAAGTGATCGAAAAGCCAAGAAAATCAGCCGGTTGTCAAAGAGCGACTTTTTGCGAGGGCGTCAACATTGAGTGGGTAACGGGATGTTGATCTTGCCGGCGACGCCGAGTGACCAGCGGTTTATAAGTGATGAACCCTTGTTCGAACACGCCCAACAGCCTCAAGCAGATCCGACACGGGGCGAGAGAAACACAAAAAATCAACTATCTGACGTTGTTTCGCGAGCACTTCATCAAACCGACCTGGATCTTCTTCGAACGACCGGATTCGTTCGATGAGTTGTGCTCGGCTTGTCACGCTAGTCTCCGGAAGCATCAAACTCTTGATTGCAAATTCAGACGGGTTCCCGATTGCAAGACACCCGGCCGAAATGGCTTCGATGGCTGCGTTTCCAAGATGCCTGCGACTACCAAGCCGGACGTAGTATTTGCTCCGCATAAGGGCCGTCAGAATTTCCTCAATGCTACCCTGCGCTATTTCGACAGCCCCAAAAGATCCCAAACACATCAACTCTCGTTTAGAAAATTTGCTTGCGGTTTCTTGCTCCAGAACAATTCCTTTTCGGAGTGGGCCCTCTTCGCAACCAAGGTCGCGAAAGCATCCGACGTACTGCAGAAAATACGGAAACTCAATCACATGCATCGGGGGACGCAGCGATCGTTCCAGACACCGAAACTTCTGATTCAAGAATAGATCGTAACCCGTGACCGGGCGACTCAGCGAGCTAACAGCAGAACGCATTCCGGGTTCCCCGATATAATAACACCAGACAACGTTCGGGTACTTCCGTGTGAGATCAGCCGGCACCGGACATTCGATGCCAATGACAACATCGTATAGGCCCCAATTGACATCGTACACCGACACGCTGAAATCTCCCTGAGGTCTCGTGTGGCCGCGAGCGCCCTCCATGAAGACCGTCGTTTTCAGCGACTCGTAGTAGCTCAATGGAAAGTGGCGACAGTCGAACCACTTCTCCTTCCAGATACTGCATTCCGGCTGAGGCTCGGTCTTGACTGTCCAGAAATCGGCACCGAGTTTTGTGAGCAATGCCACCGGTCCCGATCTCATCAGGGATGACAACACGGCAGTTCGGGCATCGGGACAGTTCGGGCAGCAGTAAAGGTCTTGGTAAACATCCTGCTTGACCAGTGCGCACCGCATCCCTGCCGCACGCCGCACCGCTTCCTCGACAGACACGAGCGCCGTGCCGACGGTCATCGCTTGCCACGAAACCTCCCCCCGAGCAGCAGCTTCCCGAATAGCACGATGGTACACTCGCCTTACGGCGGCCCAGACCGCACCCACGTAATCCGACCATCCAGGGTCATCCGGTAGATATCCGAGGAGTCCTCTGGTCCGCTTTATAAGCCACTGAAGATTCTTGATTGCGCCTAACATTCTGTGCGCCGATACTCCATCTGTCTTCAACTCCATCTATCTTCAACTCCGCCTACTCCCTCGTTGCGACCATCAGCAACTCTTCATCCGGCAGCCAGAGGAATTCTGGCGTATCACCGTCGTAGGGGGCCACTGCTGAGGAGAACGCCTTGCCAACTTTGGCAGAGGAAAAGAGCGGATTGAAGCCGTAGTGTCCGATGTTCCGCTGGAACCAGGCGGCATCCAAAGCCAAATTATGCTCGCGACTGATCATGTATGGCCATACCCCACGCCATTCTTGGGCAAATCGGCAACCGGAGTTGGGTACTAACACCACGAGTTTCCCCCCTTGCCGGAGGAGTCGGCTAAATAAACGCAGTGTACGGTCAATCTGCGGCAAATGTTCCAAAACATGGCTGGCGACCACAAAGTTAAAACTGGAGGAACTGAAACTCTCCAATTTCGCGTGGTCCGTAATAATCTCCACGCCCAGTTCGAGCGCGCCCAACGCTGCCTTCGGCTTCGAGATCTCGAAGCCAACAGCGTCATAGCCGGCATCCCTAAACTGCCGCACACCGTAACCCCACGAGCAGCCATAATCTAATAAGCGCCCCCGATTGAATGTCGTCAAGAGAGCAGTCAGCCGGCAGGCATCATAATTCGTCCCCGCAAACCTATTATTCATCAGACTCCGCACCACCTGAACATCGGGCAGATCGTCTCCCGATGTATCCGTTCGTTGCTGGTAGAACCATTCGCTCCACCCTTCCTCCTGCTTCGGATACCTGAACTTCAGGAGACATTCCTCGCACCTCATGAGCGTCAGAACGAGTAACCTCCTCCCGAGTGCAGTCGTTCGCGAACTCCCGCAGTGAGGGCAAGTACGGGGCTGCCTCAGCGCTCTTTGAAGAACGGCCCACGCGATGAACGCAACCGCCGAGCCCAATAATCTCGGGTTCTTCGCATAGGACGCAAGTTTACGCGCCACCCCCATTTCAACACAACTCCTCTCGGAAAAAGACACAATCGCATTGCAGCAGGTGTCCAGTCCGAGGATCGGACATGCCCTCCTCGATATTCACAAGGCGATACCCCTTGCCCAACATCAAACCGATCATCTCGTGCGCAAGCGCCTCACCTTCGTACATCTGCTCCAAGGACAACTCCATCTGAACACCTGCGATGCGAGGAAGAGACTTTTCTGCGCCGCGGATAACCTTTGCTTCGTATCCTTGCGTGTCCACCTTCATGAACACGCGGTCTCCATCTCCACAGTAGTCGTTGAAGATGTTGTCCACCGTCTTCACGACAACTGTTTCCTGACTCGTATAAGCCGTATTTGGCGCAAGTTCAAGATGCTTGGAACGCATAGCTGCGAAGGAGCTTGAGAGCGTAAATGCCCCAGAAACATTGATGTCCATTTCTCCATTCTCGTCACTAATCCCCATGCGCTCTACGCTCCAGTCCGGTCGTCGCGCAGCGTTCTTGCTCAGTTCATTGTACGCAGACTGCACAGGCTCGAAGGAAGCTATTCGCCCTTTATAACCGTAAATCTGAATATTCATTGCAAACTGGCCGCTGTTCGCGCCGATATCAAGCAGCAGGTTTATACCGTGGGTCTGAAACAGCTTCATCAGCCTGCCCATGGGGAAAAATGTCATGGGGTGAAGTCCGTATCCAAAACGCGCTAAGATCCTGCGTATAGTGTATTTCACCGTTGCGTTCATTGTAAGCGTCTTCCTTTCCAGAAAATATATTTCGTTGACCTTTAACTCCAGGTATACACACTTTGATTTACTAAGTGAAATATGAATCCATTACCTTCGAAAAAATGTTTTAAGTACAGCCAGAATCTTATGAACCAGATCATATATAAAAAGTAAACCATTCATTGTATTCCCAACACCGATATCCTTTCTTATCCAAAACATCTGAATGACTGATGCCATTAATGAAGAGTTAGAACTAGCGCCACCCGTTCTGAAATTAACTAATATTTTATCCAAATAGGAAAATTTCTTCTTGATTAATATCAATTGTAGCAGAAATTTGAGATCTGCAGCTGTCGAGTAATTGATATCAAATGAATAATCTAGATAAACGTCGCGCGTTACAAACGTAGCAGGATGATTTATCTTAAAGATACCATATTTAACAAGCGGCCAAGAAATATTAGGTTTTACCCTCACAAATTCAGATGAATTTTTCCAGATCATCATATCGCCAGTGACTACATCACAAGCCTGAGCGACAAAGGTGGCAACAACTAATTCAACAGTATCTGGCTCGTACCAATCATCTGAATTTAGGATCCCAATTATGGACCCTCCCGCCAAGTTAATACCTTTATTCATGGCATCATATATTCCATTATCTGACTCACTAATCCATAGTTTCACAGCAAATTCATATTGTTTAATAATCTCTAAAGTCCCGTCAGTTGAACCTCCATCAATGATGATGTACTCGATATTTTTATAGCTCTGGGATATGATAGACTCAATGGCACATTTGAGGTATTTCGCCCCATTTCTCACAACTGTGACTATGGTTACAAGCGGGAAATTCGAAATCTTCTCACTTATGCAGGATGAAGTTACACCATCACTGCCTTCCTGGCTGCATGGAACAACTAATTTATTGCTCATCCAGTTCATGCGTCCCTTGAGTTTAAAAGAGTTGGCTTACGGCCCAATTGTTCCTCACTATTTGTTGGACTTGATAACACCCCTGCCGCGGATCCGGCAAATAACACATAGAACGGAGCCACTATTGAAAAGTTCGCGTGAACCAGAAGACAAAGCGTGATGAGAGGAAATGCATGAAGAATCGCCAATTTGTCAGAAGACTTCCATATATTTTTTAACGCAACATAAATTACACCTAATAGAAAGCTGAAAAAAACAATAAAGTTGAAAAATCCAGTTTCCTGCAATACAAGAAAAATACCGACGTCAATAATATAACGATCAGGCACCAATTCATATCCACTTGAGAAGATAGCTGGACCTGTTCCAAATAAAATAGAATTCAGATTAACATTTGAAAAACTTTCAGTCATCACGTCATAAGCTATAGGCATATAATAATTAATGGCCGAAGTATCGTTGATAATTTCAACTTTATAAATAGCATAAAGTAAAGGTAATGTGCTTAATAATAACAAAAGTGATTTGAAAAGCGATTGCTTCCTTTTTGGGAGATTCAGTAACAATATAAATACTGAGATTGGAATTATGACAGACGTAGATGCTGATAATAAACCAGCAAAAAAACACACGAAACCCATCACATAGAGCATTATGCGGTTAATGCCAGAAATAAGACCAGCAAAGCACAGAATTGAAACAAGTACGAAGACTGCTCCAGATGATCCGATACCGCCGCCTGTTAGTAAATTAATTCTAAATACATCACCTAATACTATCACGGCGCGACTAGCGTATCGTAAACTTCCTTCTTTATTCCCAGCAGATAAAAATAATGGTTGAAGATATTGTTCATTAGACGGAATTTTTATAATACTAAAGTATTGTGATAAAGCCAAACACGCAACAAATGTAATTGAGATCACAAAGATCCGTAAAGCATGTTGAGGCAGCATGCCATCATCTAAAGAAGCGCGGATCATTACAAAAAGGAATAGTAATGGGAGAAAATAGGTTCTTATTAAAATTGGAATATACCCTATGTCAAAAACATGGAAATACAATATTAGCGCTGAGAAAAAAATGTGCAACAAAAGTAGCACTGATAAAGCTAATCTTTTACGTCTCATTGTCAGTTTTGTTGATAATACTTGGAGTATATAGATAATAATAGTGGTAAGAACGATAATATCAGGTAAAACGACAAGAAAAACTCCATCAAAATCAGGTGCTCTTATCACAAACTTAAAAGGAAAAATAGCAAATGGATACAATAAGGTCATATTTTTATTATGTGCTATGTGCACGAGGAATACGCCAATTAGTAATACGAAGCACAACCAACCCGGAAGACCAGCAAATATCACAACAAAGATTAAGACATAAAATATAGTAAAGAACAGAAAGTCTGTTTTTGTTAAATATATATTTTTACTTATCATATTTTATAAAAATCATCCCGGTTCAGTTTTTCTAATGACGATCTCCATCGCATATTATTGTTAGGCCATGGATTGATCCGATAAGATTCTTAAATGTTTTACGTAAATCATACATCGCCCTGATTTGTGCATTAAAACTGCTTTTTATCGTAGCCTTTGTTAATGATTTATCTTTCATATTACTCAACAAAGATAACTTTATCAATGACTTTGCAAAATTTAAATAAATATTAAGCAAATGTAATAACCAATTTTTATAAATTGTTTTTCGTACAAGTCCTAAAAATGATCTGGGCGTTACCTCTGCCAAATATATCCTAAGGATCGGTGCCGCAGCCGATACACCAGATGCCGCATCAAGAATAAACTTTTCAGAAAGCCTAGCTTGGGGAATGAAGTGCTTATATTTTAAGCTTGGCTCATACCAAAGTCGATAGCCAACCAATTGAATCGCAAAGCATAGCTCCGGATCCTCCCCTCCTATAAATCCTTTCTTAAATTGGGTCGATTCTGCACCGCGTGTGGGGTTTAATCTAGGTACAAATCCTCTTCTCTTCGCTTTTAACCAGGCCTCTTTTCTAATAACCGATCCGGCGCCCCAGAACCAGAGTCTTCTCTTGTCTTCCACATAACCCGAATCCTTCCCTTGACTCCCGACGGCGTAGCTGCCTTCATTTTCCGCAAACCAATGTGGCGGTTCAATTTCGCAATGAGCCTCCCCGTATGCCCCTATTACACCTATATCAGGATGACCCTGCAATGTGGTGTGCGCTACAAATACATAGTTCTCAAATACCCAATTATCATCATCTATAATGCAAACCGCAGTGCCGCGTGCCGCATTAAGTCCCGTTTCCAATGCAGGTGTTTTCCCTGGCTTTGTCTCATTGAGGATATGCAAAGATATCGGGTAGTCTTCCCAAACTCTTCTTGCTATATTTGCAGTATCATCCGTTGATAAATAATCTACTATTAAGACTTCCCATGCGATGTTCTCCGTATGTTTCTGGTTCTTTAAATGCTGCAAAGTCTCTGGAAGTCTGACAGCAGAATTATACGTACAAATGAGTATTGTGAGGTCCATATATTTATCGGGAGTTTAAGAGATAATCAGTGATAGGTCCATAAAGGCGTTGGATATGGGTTGCGCTCCTGATTGCGCATTACAAACAATACCCCGCTTTTTGGGCATCGCTGTAAAACAGTTTCACCGTATCCAGCGAATAATCACCCAGTTCCTTCCCGACCAGCGGCAATTTCTTCAAAATGTCATTTGTAACGGTGATTATGTGGCAGCCAATTTCATCTGCCTGGAAAATATTGAGTAGTTCGCGCGGACTCGCCCAGATAAGCTCCGCATTCGGCACGTCTCGCAGCAACTCCACCGCCGCCGCCATAAGCGGCACGGGATCGCGTCCCGTGTCGGCAATTCGCCCTGCAAAAACAGATACGTAAGCCAACGCCCCACCAGTCAGGCATTGGCACAAATCACGCACCTGACACAACGGCAGCATTGCCGTAACATTCAATTTAACGCCCGTGCATGTCAGACGGCGGATAAGGTCATACGCAGGCTCACGTCGAGTATTGGTGATTGGAATCTTAACGTAGACATTCTGGCCCCAGCCGGAAATCTCGATCGCTTGGCGCTCCATTTCGGAAAACTCATCGGAAAAAACCTCAAACGAGATTGGACGGTCAGGGATTGCTTTCAGGATATCGAGCGCGAAAGCACGATAATCAGCGACGGCCGCTTTCCGCATCAGCGTCGGGTTCGTTGTGAACCCCTTGATATAGGGTTTTGCATACATTTCCAGCATTCCGTTCCGGTCTGCACCATCAGCAAAAATCTTCACTTTCAGATCCTGGATGGACTTCACCCGGAAACCTCCCTTGAAGTCGTTCTTATAGTTCTCGTTTCGTCCTCGACAGAACCCAACTTGTCGCCTCAGAGAGAGAACAAACGCACACGTCCGGCCTGTCGGGTCGTCTCTCCTCGTACCCGGCGTCGATGAAAATCGTCGAGCAGCCCGCCCGTTTCCCCGCCTCGATGTCCCGCCAGCGGTCGCCCACCACGAAGCTGTTCGATAAATCTAATCGCGCGTCGCGGGCGGCATCAAGCAGCATACCTGGCTCTGGTTTCCGGCAGTTGCAATGGTCTGCATCATCGTGATAGCAGACCCGAAATTCGTCGATGGGCAGTTGATTGCGGAGAACTGAGTGGATTGCCTCCACCGACTCCCTTGACTGTCTTCCTCTCGCCACGTCCGGTTGGTTCGTGACCACGACAAGCCGAAACCCTGCTGCCGACAGCCGAAAAAGCGCCTCCGGGACGCCCGGGAGGATCTCCAATTCCTCCGGACCAGACGGAGGATACGGCCTTCCGTCCCGGACGGAGGCGCGGTTGATCACCCCGTCCCGGTCGAGGAAAACCGCACGATGGGTCACTTCACCGATTCCCACTTCGTCTGTGCGACCTTCAGCGCCGGGTGCGAGACCAACAGGTGGCCGATGACCGACTGGAACGCTTCGGTGTGTGGTGTCACGTTTCCCGGGTTAACGGAGGGAACGATGACGCATGCGTCGGCGACCTGGGCCGTGTAGCCCCCGTCCCGCCCCACCACGCCCACGATCTGCGCCCCGACCTCTTTGGCATACTGCAGGGCAGTAACGAGGTTCGGGCTAACGTTCTTTTCGAGATTTCCGCCACCAACTGATAAGACAAAGATCATATCCCTGGCTTTCAGCCGGCTCCCTTTGAGCCACTCGACGAAAACGCTCGCCCAACCTTCGTCGTTTGTTCGGGCCGTAAGTTCCGACACATTGTCGGTGGGCGTATACGCCTCGATACCCGCGATTTTCCGGAAGTCGTTCACTGTGTGGGAGCAGTTCGCAGCGCTTCCTCCGACCCCCAGGAAGAAGAGCCGCCCTCCCCGCTCGCGCAGGCCGACAAGAAGGACCGCCATCCGCTCGATAGCGTCGCTATCGAGGGTCGACAGGATCCGGATCGCCTCTTCAATGTGTTGTTTCGCGTAGTTCATCCCTTCGCTTCCTTCCCGGACAGATAGTTTCGCGCTTCTTCCAGCCCCTCGTGGGAGCCGATTTCGTAGAAGCGGCGCGTGACCTCGAACGCGGCCAACTCGCCGCGCGCAAGCAGATCCCGGTAGACAGCCTCCAAGTCAATGTGCTCTCCGGCGGGGTAGGGCGCGAACACGTCGGATCGAAGTGCTCCCAGCCCGTAGTCGATATGCTCCATATCGGGCGTCCGGTTCCTCTTGTCGTAGTTGATGATCTTTCCGTCCCGGTAGACCACGTTGCTCCGGTCCCACTTCCCTGCGTTGCGGAAGACCGCCATCAGCCCCGCCTTGCCGCTTTCGAGGAAGGTCCGCTCCACAGCCGCGTAGTCGCACTCCAGGTAGGTGTCGCCGTAAATGACGAGAAACGCCTCGCCGAGGAAAGGTAGGGCGTTCCGCAGAGCACCTCCCGTACCCAGAAGCTTCGGGCCATCGAAAGAGTACTCGATCCTCATCCCGTGACGGAGGCCGATCCCAAGGGCTTCGCGGACCTTTTCTCCCATGTGCCCGATGCAGAAGACCACCCGGGTAACCCCATTGCGCCGCAGCAGCTCCAGTTGGTGCTCTGCGAACGGTTTCCCCGCGACTTCCACCAAAACCTTGGGAATCGTTTCTGTGATCGGCTGGAGGCGGGTAGCAAGTCCACCTGCCAAGATTGCTACCGGAAGGGTCATGCCAAGAGGATCTTGGTCCCCTCGAAATCGAAGCGGAAGCGGACTTCCTCCAGCCCTGCCCGCGCCATCGCGTGGCGGAGCTTGTTGCGGTCCTGTGCGTAGAACATGAGGAACCCTCCGCCGCCGGCACCTACAAGTTTTCCGCCAACGGCCCCGTTGGCTCGCCCAAGCTCATACCATTCGTCCACCTGCGGGTTGCTCATCCCACTAGACCGCTTTCTCTTGTGAAGCCAGTGCTCGTGCAGTATCTCGCCAAACTCGGCGGAACGGCCGGATTCCAGTACCTTCTGGCTTCGGTAACCCAGTTCCTTGACGTAATGGAGGTTGTTCAGCATCTCAGCGTCCGCCTTTCGGCTCTTGTCGTCCTGGTCCTTGAGGATGCTGCCGGCACTCCGGGCGTAGCCGGTAAAGAAGAGCAGGAGGTTGTCCTCCAGGTCGAACAGGGTATCCATGGAGATGTTGAGCGGGAACGCCTCAACCTCGTCGTTTCCGTTGAACCGGAAGCAGGTGATGCCGCCGTAGGCGGCGATGTACTGGTCCTGCTTTCCGATCGGTTCCTTGAGCCGGTTGATCTCTATGTCGCACGCGATTGCGGCCAGTTCACTCGGGTGGAGCAGTCTCCGCCGATGGGCGTACAATGCCTTGAGCAGGGCGGTGGTGAAGCTCCCGGAAGACCCGAGGCCCGTGCCCGAAGGGATGTCGGCGAGGGTCGTGATCTCCAGTTGGGGCGTCTTAAAGTCCAGAATCCGGATCGCCTCACGGATAATCGGGTGGTTCACCGCATCAACTTGTTCCACGTGCTCGAGCTTCGAATACTTCAGGAATATGCCGGGCACGAATGGACGCATGATGGTTACGTATACGTACTTGTCGATCGCCGCCGCGATCAGGAATCCCCCATGCTCGCGGTAGTAAGAAGGGAGATCAGTCCCCCCCCCGCCGAGGGTAATGCGCAAAGGACTACGGGCGATGATCATACCCGGACCCCGTGTAGATATTTTCGACGATCGAAAGAGCTGCACGGGCGTCTAACAAACTCGCCCGAGGTGTCCGGCCCAGCCGAATATCCTCCAGGAACTCGGCGAATTCAACGACCCACGAATCGTCCGCTGTCGGGTACTCCCAGATCGTCGTCTCCGGTGGGCCCATCTCCGGGAGCATCTTGTAGAAAGCGATCCGCTCGACCCCGTAGCTGCCTCCCAGCCCCTCGATGTGAAGCTTTCCGTCCCTTCCGTAAATCTCCAGGGAGAAGAGGTTCTTCCACTCTGTGCAGCTCACGTGCAGAAAGGCAGATTGCCCTCCAGGTGTTTTCAGCAGGAGAAAGGCGTTATCATCCACCGGCATCTTCCAAAAGTATGTATGGGCAGACCCCGATACCTCGGTGAAATCGCCGAGGAAACAACGAGCGAGGTCGATCAGGTGAACCCCCTGATCGATCAACTCGCCCCCACCCGACCGCGACGGGTCGGCGCGCCATTCTTTTTCATAGCCTAACCTGCCGCCGTGGCCGTACCGTCCACGGACAAACATCAACTCCCCCAGTGCCCCCCCCTCGAACAGTTCCCTCGCCTTGCGCAGGGCGGGGTGGTACCGGTGGTTGAACCCTACCCGAACCAACTGGCCATAATTGCGGGCAGCTTCCATGATCGTGTCCAGATCCCTGACATTCCGGCCGGCCGGCTTCTCCACCAGAACGTGCTTCCCGGCCGCAAGCGATGCAATGGACACTTCCGCCAAGGCGTCGTTCGTCGTGGCTACGATCACAATGTCCACGTCGTTGCGCCGAACCGCGGTGCGCCAATCCGCCTCCGCGACGGCACCGGGAACCGACCCGACGAGCGCCCACGCCCGGTCCATCGAGAGGTCGGAGCAGACGATAAGCTTCGCTCCGGCAAGGACGGCGGCGCGCTTGCGACCGATCAGCCCGCAGCCGACGATGGCTACCCCCACCGGACGGTCAGTCATCACCATCCCCCCAATGCATTCCGCGGTCCTTCGGGATGATACGGCGCAATGTGTACACATCCGTCTTCTGAAGGTCGGAGAGGTGGTTCGGGAATTTCTCCCACGGATCCCACGCGGCGCTGATCAGCTTTCCCGTGATCCCGTCGCTCCCCGCCGATCCAAGGAACACAGTCAGCGCAGCGCCTCTCTCCAGCGGCGTCCCGCCCTGTTCCTTTAACTTGACCATTCTTTCGTGGAAGACGCTCCCAACCTTTTCCGGTCCCGCCGCCAGAAGTTCGTCCAACATTCGCGTGTTCAGCGCCCCGGGAGCAACGGAATTCACGTCGACCCCGAAGGGAAGCAATTCCTCCGCGAGAGTTTCGGCGAACCGCACCACGGCCGCCTTGGAAGCCGCGTACGCGCTGATCCGCGGAAGCGGGTTCGTCGCACCGCCCCCGGAAAGCTGGACGATCTTCCCGTATCCATGCTGCCGGAAATGAGGAACCACCGCGCGGCACATCAGCACCGAACCGAGCAGGTTGATCTCGATGGCCTGAATCCATTCCTGCCAGTCCACTTCTTCGGAAAGCCCCATGGGGCCGTAGATGCCGGCATTGTTCACCAGGATATGCAGACAGGGAAATGTCCCCAGCGCTTTGGCGACGATCTTCTCTACATCCGCCGGTTTCGAGACGTCTCCGGCCTGGGCGAGGACGATCTGGCCCGGCGCAGCCAGGGAGAGTGCCTCTTCCCTGGCCTTCTCCAAAATGTCGGCATTGCGGGCGCAAAGGAGCACGTTCGCACCAGCCTGCACATAGGCCCGGGCAATCATCAGGCCTAGCCCCTGGTTTGCCCCGGTGATGATCGCGTTGCGGCCCTCTAGTGGTAGACTCATGGCTGCGGCTTCCCCACCGCGATGTAACCAATCCGCGGTTCCGAACCCAGAGTCTTTACCAGAAACCGGTTCGCGTCGATCACGATCGGTTCCTTCATCTTGCCTACCACGGTCTTCGCTTCGATCGACAAATACTCAGGCCACTCCGTGGAAACCACCAAAACGTTTGACTTCTCCAAGGCATCCGCCGGAGTGGGGCAGAGGGTCAAGACAAGGGCCAGGTCGTCAGGTAATGCTTTCACAGCAGGATCGTGAGCTCTGACGGACGCGCCCTGTTGAGCCAACCAACGGCACAACTCCACCGATGCGGAACGGCGCAGCGTGTCGGTGCCCGGCTTGTACGTCAACCCCCAGACGGACACCGTCTTCCCCCTCAGGTCTCCGAGGAGGTTTTGGATTTTCCTCTGCGGCCATTGCCTATGAGAATCGTTGCTGGTCTTAACCGCAGAGAACAGGGGGGTCGGCTGGTGCCGAGTTGAGCCGATTTCCGCCAGAAAGGAGATGTCCCGCGCAAGGGTCCCTCCCGCAAAAGCTCCCCCCGGGGAAAGATACGCCTTTGGGCCGATGCGGGGTTCGGTTTTCAGTCCCCGCTCGACTTCCTTTGCGTCTGCCCCGACGAGTTCGCAAAGAGATGCGAGCTCGTTGGCAAAGGCGACGGATGTCGCAAGGAAAGCGTTGAGCGCGTGCTTCGTCATCTCCGCGGACTCCACCGACATCCACTCGATGCGGTCGGTGAAAGGCGAGAGAAGATGAGCAATGCACTTTCTGTCCGCAACTGAGCGGACCCCCGCCACCACGCGATCCGGACGGGTGAAGGCGGTAATTGCTTTCCCAAGCCGAAGGTTTTCCGGCGAATAAGCAAAGGAAACCCTCTTCCCGGGGCAGGCGGCACGGCACATCGTTTCGAGGCGGGCGGTCGATCCTGCCGGCAATTGGGAAGAGATCAACACCAACGTCCCCTGGTCGATGTGTGGAAACAGCCGGGCGACACGCTCCATGACGAATTCCACGTCGGCCTTGTCGTCATCATCCACGGGGGTATCGTACGCAACCCAGACGACCGGAGCCCCCTTCACTGCGGCAGGAAGGTCTGTCGTGAAAGAGAGTTGCCCTCCGGACAAACCTTGCCGGACCAACTCCTCGAGCCCCGGCTCGAAAATGGGGGGAACCCCCTGTTGGAGACGATCGACAGTTTCCTCGTCGAAATCGATGCCTGTGACATTGTGGCCGGCCTGTGCGAGGCAGGCAGCGGTGACTGTGCCAAGGTGCCAAAGCCCGAGTACGCAGGTGTTCATCCTCGGGCCTCGAGCACCCACGGGTTCGCCTTAAGGTATTCCAGCGTCCGGAGGATTCCTTCATGGATTGTCAGCTTCGGTTTCCAACCCAACTCTCGTATCTTGCGGCAATCCAGGAAGATGAAGGGGCTGTCGCCGATCCACCCGCGCACGCCGCCGGTGTAGCTCCGCTGCGGTGATAGCCCCAAGTGCCCGGTAATCCAGCCGATGGAGTCGTTCACCTGGCAATACTCATCCGTACCCAGATTGAAGATGTTCACCTTGTCCGCCGCCTTCTCCGTCGCCAGCAGCATCGCATCCAGGCAATCCTGTATGTACAGGTATGACTTGCGCTGCTGCCCGTCCCCAAGCACGCGGAGCTCTCCGGGCTCCCGCAGCAGGGATTTGTAGAAATCGAAGACATGGCCGTGGGTATACCGCTCCCCCAGGATCGACACAAAGCGGAAGATGTACCCCTGAAAACCAAAACCTTCGCAGTATGCCTGAATCATTGCCTCGCCCGCCAGTTTCGAGGCGCCGTAGAGAGAGGTCTGCACGGGAAAAGGCGCCGACTCCGGCGTCGGGAATAAATCCGGTTCGCCGTAGACCGAGCCTGTGGAGGAGAAGGCGATTCGTCGAATCCCGTTGACCCGCATCGCCTCCAGAACGTTGAAGGTGGCCAGCGTGTTTTGCTCGACATCCCGGCGCGGGTGCTCCAGGCCAAATCGAACATCCGCATTGGCGGCAAGATGGAAAACAAATTCTGCCCCCTCCATGCTCTTTGCCATATGTTCAAGATCGAGGACATCCCCACGAACAAGCCGGAAAGCGGGAAAACGCAAGGCATCCTCGAGGAAACGATTCTGGCCTGTGGAGAAATTGTCGTACGCCACAACAGAGTTGCCCCCGGCCAAGAGGCGGTCCGCTAGGGTGCTACCAATGAACCCGGCCCCGCCCGTGACGAACAATTTCATCTTTTCCTGTCTCCCAAATAAGCAATCACAGGATATGCGAGAGAGGGGAGCAGTGAACCTTGTTTTCGATCATATATGATACGACAATCTTTTTATGTAATGCCTAACGGCTCCTGGAATCATCTTTGAGAGCAACTTCCCTACCATATTTTTTTCACTTGTATTTTGCTTAAATCTACTGATTCTACTTGGGTATAACCCTCTGGACTGAAGGCTATAACCCGGAATGTTTTGGTCATCATCTATGCAAGCAAATAACTCGTCTTTTGCAATCGCCATTCTCATTGGCAACCAATGGAAGTCCTCCCCTGACTTTTCAAAATCGAAAGGGGTATCTTTGGGCCATCTTCGAAGTTTTGGGTCATCCTTATTTATAATCTTCAGAAACAATTCTTTCGAAAAAATTGATGGGAGTGAAATTAGGAACGGTTTATTACCATTAAAGTTAAGATTTTTCGCTTTATGCTTATCTAATTCAAATGTATCTATAAACTTACATTCACGTTTTTCAATTCCGTCATAAACCCTTCTTGTCTGTCCCAAGAACCACCATGTATAATTGAGGTACTCACTCCCATTTTCAAACATTTCCTCAATGATATTGCTGTAAATCGCTACATCTCTTAGATTAATATGATCTTCTACCCAAACCATAACAAAGTCTGTTTTTATTTCACCAATTAATTGCCTGCTGTCGTGAAACCATCCCTTTCCACTTTCCAGAATATGAGGCGATAACTTATCTCCCAAATGTTCTTTTAGGAAAATAATAGTATCTTGTTTGTATACGCCCCGAACATTAATTACCCACTTCTCTGCAGATATACCACGAAATGACATAAACGAATCTTTCATTCGAATAAATCGTTCCTCATCATTGATTCTAATATTTGCAAAAACAGTTAATGAAGGCATATGCATAGAGTATATAATTACACTAAAAAAACTAAACTAATATCCCACTGACTGTATTGATAGCCTTTTTAGATATTGCAAACATATTCACCAAGTTATATTCATTGATTGTATTTTCCAATTCATTCCCAGAAAATAACATTTGGATTAATTTTGTTAAGAATATCTTCCTTGATTTCATTGTTGTAAACTCCCGCCCGCAAAATAACCACAGGGTTATCTACATCTTGAAGAATTTTTGGCGACTGAACCATAAGATTTGAGCCATAAAGGCGTCGTCCCTGCTTATATGGATCGTTGTCCAGAATACACTGGATGCGTAACTCATCGAGACCGAATCCCAGTAAATACTGAGCGAAGATATGGCCCCCGAAGAGATAAATATCGCCGCACTGATTAAGCATCTTATTGTTTAGTCCCTTAATCAAGTCAATATGGGATTGGATATAATCCATATAGATTTCCCGGTTGTGTTCGTATTCATTTGGCAGTCGGGCGATGCTTGTCACAGTATCATCACGAATCGTCGCATAAAAGATTGAATGATCGTCAAGAAAATAGCGTTTTTCTTTGACCATGAACCCGTTGCATTGCAGGATGTATTCGATAAATGGCTCGGTAAGGAAGACGGTATGCTCAAAATTGATGCAATTGTTATATTTTCGCTCCAGCATGATCTGCAAATTAGGAAACGAGAACAGGTGCTTCTTGCCCTGCCTCAGGCTACGCGATACTTGGGCCATAAACTCAAGAGGCTCATAGATATGTTCGAGTAAATGCGAATGGACAACTGTATCTACCTCTCCATCGATGATAAATTGTTCATCGAATAGCTGTCTAATGACACGGACCTTAGAATCAGGCGGTAAGGTGGGATTCGGTTCAACAATCGTCCATCGGACGTCAGGGCTAAGTTGCAAACAGTTCTGAGCGAGTATCCCGTGTCCCCCGCCAATTTCCAAGACACGGCCCGGGTCATGTTCGCAAACAAATTTAGCGAATTCAGAATGATGGCGTCCCCATAAGGAACCAACAGAACCCGCGCCGTGCGACTGGCTATAAAGCACCTTTATGGGGATCAGCGGGTTCAATTGCAGGCTCCCTGTGGAGCGACTGATCCACCAGGACATTTCCGCACATGCATCAGCCTCCTGTGCATGGTCGACGCAGCCCATGAAAACAGGAAAATTTTTGAAGGTGTATAAATGTTCCAAGTCTCTTTTATAAGAAAAAACACAGAAGTCTCTTTGCACCATATCCAATATATTTCCTCCTTAGACAACTAATTACAATACATATCATTAACAATGGTGCTTATTTCTGCAATGTCAGGTTTAAATCCCATGTAATATTCAAATTGTTTTTGCAGTTGATATTTACACATTTCAATTCCACAAATCGCTTTGTAGTTACGTTGTTTTGCCTCTACAATAAAATTTGTATCATAAGGAGAAACAACTAAATCAAAAACTTTTTCAGTTATATTCAATAATGAAAATAATTGATGTTCTCCTGATTTTATACTTGCAGGGGTCGCATTTATAATAAGCCCGTAAGAATCATCAAGAATGTTTATATCTTTTGCAATTACTCCGTTTTTTTTTGCTGATTCGTTTGCTTTCTGAAAAGATCTTGCCGTGACTGTAATATCTGTAAACCCCAACTTCTTAATAGAAAAGATAATAGAATTTACAACCGAACCAGCGCCATAAATCAATACAGTACCTTTCTGAACGTTTTGAAGAACTTTTTCTATGCCATAACAATCAGCATTATAACCAATCAAATAGCCACTATTATTAACGATTGTATTTACAGACTCGGTTTTTTGAGCAATTTCATCAATAGCATCCAAATATTCAATAACAAGGCCTTTTAAAGGCATCGATACACTACACCCCATTATATTCATTATTTTAACTGCTTCTATTAGTTTTTTGGCATCGGAAAAAACTCTTGGTATATAAATACAATTCATCCCCATTTTTTTAAATAAGTTATTATATACAGTAGCACCAAAATTACCAGGCTTTGCTGATGCAGAAATATATACTTTTGTTTGGTTATTTATTTTCACTATTCAATTCATTTGAAAGCATCAGTCTTCCCATTGAATACAACATTTTATTAAATGGATCATGATGCAACGGAGACATGTTTAAATAGATAAGTGGGACAAGCATATGTACTTTTTTGACATCCCAGCCGTTACTAATTACAAATTCATCTAAAATCGATAGATAATCGGAAGTGAGAAACCTTTGGGCAAAATCAAATGTTATTTCATTGCCGGTTTCATGGTAGTAAAGAAGATTGAGTTTAATAAAATCATAATTCAGCACAATACCACCATAGAGTTTAGCAAGATCATAATACAAGTCACCCCATTCTACATGCCCACCAAATTCCTGCCTCCAATCCAGAAGAATAAACGTATCTTTTATTTTGTTATATAGAATATTATCAAACTGTAAATCTCCGTGAAAAAACACAGGTATCCCGTTAAAAAGATTTTCCCAAGGAACGCGGGATAAAAGTTCCTTTGTTTTGCCAAGTTTAACACCGTTTACAACAGTCTGCTTGTCTGCAATATTGCACCGGTTGTATAATAATTTAATTCGTTCCACGGTTTTATCATAATAGAACTTTTTACAGGTACTTCTTACTTCGTCAGTGTTTATTTCAACATTAGTCCAAAGATGTTCTTTAAGCCAAAATAAAAGATTTCTAAATATTACTTTGTCATTGTAATTATAAAGTGTAGTCCCCTCGACAAAATTATAACCGTAGAATTGCCCATAAATCTTATCGATCAAAGGGAAAACAACTGGCTTTAATTTTGATTTTTGAACTCGTTTTTCTGTAATAGAGCTGTCTGAGAAAAATTTTACAACCTTCTTTTCGACTATATACAAAAATTCATTACTTTTACTGAAATCATAATTCTCATATTTACTAATTAAATCCTGATATTTTCCCTTGTCCCCAACATCGATCCAATCAATATCAACGGCTTTTGTTTTTCTTGAAGCTATGAGCGCTTTTATTCCATTTGAAACCTGGTGTTCTCCTTTAATAAAATTTTTTAATTTTAAACCTTCCCAGAAAATATCATGGTCTTTTATATACCATAAGCCTATAAAAGCTTTATATGGCGGCCATGTCCCCGCTTCTTTGTCTAAAACATCTACTGCTACATCACCATGTTCTACTTTTATGTTACAGTATCTATAGGATTCCTCATAACTAACAGTAGATAATCCAAGCCAATTTTCGTCCAAATCCATGTCAATATTATTATTCCACAAAGTATCACAAGAGACAAAATAAAATGGTTTATTTAAATGGAGCTTACAGCAAATCATGGAATATCCCGGTCCACTCCCCGTTCCCTCCCAATTATCAACCTCAACAAATTTAATATCTCTGTCCCCGTGTACGATATTCAAATAGTTTTTTACCTGATCTTTCATATACCCAAGAGCAATTACATATTCGGAATCCTTTGGAAATTTGTCCATAATATGGGATATAATTGCTTTTTGCTTCACTGGCAATAAAGCTTTATTAATAATTTCTGAGTATGTACCCATCCTGGTGCCTTTGCCTGCGGTCAATATGCAAACGGTTGCACGATTTATGATCATCTTATTTATGCTCATCTTCTATTCTGCCATTTTTTCTATTTCGATCATCTGAAACGCGAATAACATCATTTAAATATGGCGTTGAGACTTCACAAAGAACAATATCGCTAATTGATTCTATTCTATGCAGAACCTTTGGCATTATATCAATTATGGTTGAGGCCTTAATGTTCACCATAGAAATATTTGAATCTTTAACAATATCGTCCATTATATTCTTATTACTTTTAAAATACAAATTGGCGTTTCCTTCAAGGAGAACGTTTGTTTCTCTTTTAATATCATGATATTGCAGGCTTGTTCGAAATCCAGCATGAATATGTATTTTCTTAATTGCATATCCAGGGTGTTCTCCGTTAATCCACAATTCGTATCCCCAGGGTTTTGAGACTTTCTTAATCTTTTCATATTTTGTAATACGTAAGGAAGAATCCGATATCGATGATTGCCTAATGCCGGCAATTAGCAAATCAACATTTCCGCCATCAACCTTTATTCTTAATGAGCTGTTTTCTACCTGAATCGTATCGTTACATTTAATGTTTTTGTTCTGGTTTGCAATATTTATAACTGTTTTAGCATCCCCTTTATAAAACAATACAGAAAATGATTTTAATTCATTTATAACAATTTCTTCTTGGTCTTTAGCCTTGTAAAAATAATACACATACGCACCATCCGCAAAATGATAACTACCAAAAACATTAGGATCAAAAGTAGTTAAAAGATTCCCCCCGTAATTATTACAGTGTGAATTTGGCTTTTTCCCCATAGAAATAACCTCTTCCTTGCTCCAAGGTTTATCAATCACACGCATATTGCCGCCTCAAATTTGGTAGCGTTCGTATTCCGGATGAAATTCAAAAAACTGGTCGTAGAAAAACTTGACATAACGCTGCATCGACCAGCGGCTATTAAAGCCGTATTTACGTCGCATCCAGCTTCGTCCTTCTTCAAGATAGAGCCGGAGATTTTCCTTATAGGTTTCAGTTCGGATCAGGTCGGCTTTGGTTAGCAAGTGCGTCTCATTCTCCTCGGCCCATGCGCGGGTGGTAATGGCTGACGCCCAATCATTTGCATATCCTTTGGCGATAACTTCGCTTTCTGCTCCATAACCCCTGAAGTTGCTTCCGTCAAAAAGGAAATTCATATGGTTTGGTTCTTCTTTCTCCATGATTGATTCGATGAATTCTCTACGTAAGAGATATGCAGTATTGTGTATGTACCAGAAGTAGCGAGTGTCAAGTTCAGTCAACAACATTCTTTCACCCCAACGCCGTGAGCAGGGGGAAAGAAGTCCGACCTGCGGATGTTCTGATAACACCTCCAGTAAAGGTGCCAGAATCGGTTCTTCACCAAATTCAGTATCGTTGGTCAATAAAAAAAATGCATCGTAATGATCAAAGCGCCCTTCATTGTAAAGCTGACTAAGCGCATAATTCATTCCTCTCTGATAGCGGAGGCCATGTATACGGGCTTCCGGCCAATCAGCGAGCCAAGTACAGTGACGGGATAATTGATTATCATCGGAACCCGCTTCAACAACAAAGACCTCCGTGAGATCACCGTCAATTCGTTCCAAACGGTCACATAGCGCATCCGTAATATCAGGTAGATTGCGGTTCAGCACGATCGTGGCGATATGGCTCATGCCGTCCTCACAAGGCGGAAATTTCGTAAATATCTCATGATACTTTCTTTTACACGCTCCTTCAGGAAATTATCGAGGTCGATATTCTTATTATGAATTCTCGATTGAACCTCAAGTTTGATCTCATTACATTCTTCCGTAGAAAACACATAATGCCCTGCAACTACTGCACAATCACGGTCACGAATATGATTATCTGGAAGTGTCCATTTACACCACTTATTGGAGTCGTATGCTAATCGAATAAATCTCTCAGCCAGGTCTTCCATGCCTTGTTCTTCCATAAGTTTGAGTAGTGCAAGTGTTTCTGCGACACCAAGTTCAGGGGCAACGTTTGCAGAATGGATACCCAAGCGTGGATACCATTGAAGTGCCTCATCTGAGAGGTAATCAGTATTGTGTGCCTTCATGAATATATTATAACGGTTGCATATCTCGATCATTTTAGGCACCTGAATTTCCGCGGGCAATTCATCCATAATCCTTATCGGCGAGTCGAAAGATCCAACGTTTCGTTTTTCTATCACCCTTGTACCCGTTTGGACCACAACAAAGCTTGGAAAAGGGAGCGTATTCCGGTCGCAGAAGCGACGCATCGACATAAGGGTATATTCTAACTCTTCCTGGGTGTTAGTGCTTCCGCTCTGCTCTTCTGTTCCTATCTCGAAGAGGATCTTTACACCCAACCGCTGTGCTTGTGCCCAGCAGTATTCGTATAGTTCGCAGATACGGTCGAGCACCTCGCCTAATGTGGGCGTTCCATGGATATCTATACTTGGATCAATATGGAGTACCTGGAATCCAGACTCAATGTCTGCCCGAAATGAACTTTTAGCCGATTCCATAGCCCTTCGCAGGCTTAATCCCGCCTCTTTTTCACATGCGTTCTGCCAAGGTCCACCATGATCTCTTGCGAGAATCACACGGCCGTTCTTGTCATTATCAATAACATGACTGGCAAGCTGTCCAGTGGTCCAATTGTTGACGTAACCACCACCAAATTTTTCTGAGTCGATCTGCCTCCTGCTGGCGATGAGTATTATTGGCACCAAATACTCATTAGCCAATTCAATCACTGCATTAACGCAGTTCAAACTCATAGGCCCTACTCCGAGAAGGGTACAGCGTTTATGGAGAACTGACTCAAGTCGCTGTTTGATCATACGGCCCATTCTCCAGAAAGCTTTAATTGATCGCTTGGAAGTGCATCAGGATTATAGGGTTGAAAGAATTTCTCAAGAATGTGCAAGCATGCCTCTGCGACGGCACGATCCCCCCCCTTTCGATCCGTAACATAATGCGCAACCTTCTTGGCCAACGGGTCTGCATTGGCGGTTGCTATGGCATAGCCTACTTTCTTCATGACATAATGATCAAAAATGCCATCGCCCATATAAATGACGCTTTCTAATGGATAGCGTTCTTCGATCCATTCAATGCGCCTGATCGTGCTAACAATATCTAATGGGTATTTCATGTCGTCAACAATCCTTTTTTGGGTGATTGGGAATCCTTTTTTATCTCCGGTGATAAAACGAATTTCGATATGGGGTTTCAATAAAGATAATCCATCATTGTCATCGGGACCAAAGACTTTCATGGTTTTTCCATCGGCGGTGTAAAAAAAATGACCGGTTGTCATGACACCGTCAACATCAAGAATGAATGCTTTTGGTCTTAATATGTTTTTTCTCTTGCTCGCTATCATCAAATTTTCCTCTCGTCTGATAACCTTGATGCCCTCGCAAAAAGTCGTTCTTTGACAACCGGCTGATTTTCTTGGCTTTTCGATCACTTTCCCCTTGACTTCCGGGGCGGGTTTTGGTGCAATTCTCCTTAAATATCAATCCATTACGGGAGAATTCATGTTTCACGTCCGGGACCGACGCACAGGCTCTTTTTGACCCGTGGGCGTACCTGGGACCCAAGCGGAGGAAGCTCCTCGACCGATCCTGGGCCGGGCTTTTCCGCAAGGAGATCCTGCCCCACTTGCCGGTCGAGGCGATCATCGCTGCATCTCACGCCCGTCTGGGTCGCCCTTCCAATTCCAGGCGATGCATGACACAACCGACGAGGAAACCGTGCGGCAACTGGCCTTCAACACCGAATGGCACTACGCCCTCGATCTTTCCGACGAATCCGACGAGGGGAAGTACGTCTGCCTGCGGACTCTGTGGACCATGCGGCAGTTGCTGGCCGAGAAGAAGCTCGACCGGCTTCTCTTCGACACGGTGACGAAGAAGCTGGCCTCCGTCTTCTGCGTGGACACCAGCAAGCAGCGGCTGGATTCGGTGCACATCACCTCGGACATGCGCCGCCTGGGCCGCATCGGGATTTTCGTCCGCGTGATCACCGGATTCCTTACGAACCTCAAGAGGCGCGAACCGAAGTTGTTCGCCACCCTCGATACTTCGTTCGGTGAGCGGTACCTTTCCTCCAAGGGGCAGTCGGTCTTCTCGATGGTCAAACCCTCCGAGTCGGACCGTACGCTCTCGCAGGTGACCGAGGATCTGTTCGTGCTGGTTCGCCGGTTCGAGAAGGCGGAAGCGGTCGCTTCGATGAAGACGTACTCCCTGCTCTCTCGCGTGTTCTCGGAGCAGTGCAACGTGGTCATGGAGAAAGGACGGGAGACAGTTTGGGGTGCCCGAAGAAGAAGGAGTGTCCGATCAGGCCGGTGAGAGGGGTACGGGTTCCGCTATACGGAGTCGGCCTTGCGGTTGGCCAGACGGCGCGCCGCACAGAAGACCACGGCGTTCAAGGACCGCTACCGGCACAGATCGGGCGTGGAGTCGACGATGTCGGCCTTCGACCGGCTGACAAGGGTAAAGCACCTGCGGGTCCGGGGGATGAAAGCCGTGCGGTTCGCGGTGATGCTCAAGGCTCTCGGTGTCAACCTCTTCCGGGCCGCAGCGACGTGGATGACCGGGACGTCCCGGCACCCGGGGGAAAATGGTGTCCCCGGCTGCGAAAAAGGCGCCTTCCCGGTGGCAAATGGCGAGTTGGCGGGCCTTCATGCGGCCTTCGAGTCGGTTCTGGTCGAATGTACCAACCGGTTCATCGGGTTCAACACGCCAAGCCTCCACGAGGATGACTTCGTCCTCCAACAGGCAGCGTGACTTCTTGCAGGGGCGTCAACCTTGTATCAGGTCAAGTTCACCGCAATACGCATCATAGGCTTTGGCTGAAGATATTTTCCCATAATTTACCTCCAGAATATTCTTCAATCCATCGACGATGTGCAGCCATAGATACTTTTATACGTTCTTCATCGTTACTGAGATACCACTTGACCTTTTCAAGCAATTCCTTCATTGAAGCAAAGCGTATGAATTCTTTCCCTTCCTCAAAAAAATTTGTGATCGGATACAAGAAATCAACAAACAATAGCGATGCTGTAGCGACGGCTTCTGCAATGTGCCCCTTCATATGGACGTGTAATTCATCGTAAGCAGTTAATGTAACTATCCTTATTTTCGCCCGGCACGAAATCAAAAAATATTGATCGTAGGACATTCTAGTATTCCCGGATTCTCCACCTATCATCGTTACTTTTTGACCATTATTTTGTAAATAATTGGCTATATCCAAACGTTTACGGTATTTAAAGCCCGCAATTAAAATATCAATATCTCTAGAGATTGATAGGTTTGGTTGGATAAGCCTTTCGAAAGTATGCTGAGAAATAACACTTGGTATTGGCCCAATAAGCTTGGAGTTTCTTGAACGAAATCTTAATGGTGCATCTAACCCAACAATCATATCTACGTCATTTTTTATGATGTTTAAGAAATAAGAATCTCCCATTACAATACTATCGGTAGCAATAATTATCTTATAACTGTCTATTTTAGGCAGAAAATCTTGCATCTGCTTACAAGTCAAAGGATGAGGACCATATAGATAAACAAAATGCGATGGATTAGCTGTGATTATACGTTTAAGGTAAGTTTTTTTGTCATCTAATGATTCATCCTCATAAAAATAAATACATTCTACTAAAATATCGGGGTATAATTCTTTAAAACATAAAACAAGTTCTTGACTTAGTTCATACAGATTTTTCACGCACACATACTTAGGTAAAAGAAATATTATGCTCTTTACCGTTGGATTTTTTTTCAAGATACCATGCGATTTGCTTAAGAAAAATTGAGTGTTCCCCAGGAAGAAATAAAATTGATAACAAATTAACCTCAAACGTTTAAGCCCACTACTTTGGAAAATAAGCCAGATTAGAAATGTTTTCACGGATGGGACTTTGTTTAACCATTTTATAATAATATTGCGCCGCTCCAAACTTGGATTCCTCCGCTTAAGCCGGCTGCCTCAGCAAGAAAGCTCACAAATGATTCAATCTTTGGCACAGTGCCTCTATCTTTTCCTCTTCCAGCCCCGGATAATTCCCAATATACCAGCCGAAAAAGTGGACATGATTCACATTCGGATAGAGCTCAAATTCATTGCCCATGATTCTGCGCAGATACGGTTGGCGTAGCTGGTTGCCGCCGCCGGAAAGACCGCGGCGGAATTCGACGCCATGTTGTCGCAGCGTATGTTCAACGCGATCACGTAGCGCTGTCTCAGGTTCGTTGAGCACCAGAGTAAAAGCATAATTGCAACTGCCCTCGACTGCAAAATCAGTCTGGTATTTGGACGGGTCAAGGCGAGAGAGGAACAGTTCAAGGTTGCGCTGGCGCATCTTGTTATTCTGATCCAGTCTCTTGAGTTGCGAACGGCCAATTACCGCGCCAATCTCATTGGGGCGCATATTGTAAGCAGGGAAGGCAAAGATAAAATCCGGATTCAGATCTGGATGGTTTGTTATGTACGAACTCCTGATTTCGCCTAACGTCGATTCACGCACCATGCCGTGTGAGCGTAACATGCGCACAGTTTCATAGACAGTACGATCGTTGGTGCATATCACTCCGCCTTCGATGGTGGTCATGTGGTGAGCATAGTAGAATGAAAAATTGGACATCAGTCCGAATGTGCCAAGTTTGCGCCCATTGAAGGTCGCACCGTGCGATTCGCACACGTCCTCAATCAAGGGGATGTTGCGATGCTCAAGTTCATCCAATAGTTGCTGTGTGAGGGCATTGTAGCCAAGGATATGCGTTATAAATACAGCGCGAGTGTTTGGGTTAAGCTTGTCCAGCACATGAGTTGTGTCCATACCTAAAGTGCGCCGGTCAATATCCACAAATACGGGTGTATAACCGTTTTGAAGCACTGCGGCAATGTCGGACACCCACGTCAGGGGTGGAACAATAACCTCTCCGGGCCCAAACATCTCCTTGAGAGCGGTCATGGTCAGAAGATTGGCAGATGCGCCTGAATTGACAAAAACGCTGTATTTGACACCAAGCCACTCGGACCATTCACGCTCAAAGTCAAGCGTCTGCCTTGAGTGGGTCAACGGCGGATCGTCTTGTGACAGATAAGCAATCACCGCGTCCAGGTCGGTGCGGGAAATATTGTTTTTCATCAAAGGCATATTCAGGTTCTGTTCGGTTATCATTTGCAATCGCTCCAAATAGCTCTTTTCTTTTTCGGCATTATCAATCTACATTTCTATACCAGTTATATGTGATCGCCAGCCCCTCTCTCAAGGAAAAGTGAGGAGACCATCCCAAATTTCTTATTTTACTGTTGTCTAGGCTTTTTATGGGCATCCCGTCCGGTTTGCTCGCGTCATATACGATCGATCCATGAAACCCTACGGCCTCGCGAATTGATTCCGCCAGGTCCCGGATGGAAAAGACCGCGCCACTTCCCAAATTAATGGGTTCCGGTTCGTCATAATTGTCCATAATAAACAGGCATGCATCGGCCAGATCGTCAATAAAGATGAATTCCCGCTCGGGATTCCCTGTTCCTCAAACGTCCACCTGTTTTCTATTATTTTCTTTTGCCTCATGCATTTTACGGATCAGGGCATCCACCACATGGGAATCTTCCTCGCTGAAATCATCGCCTGGTCCAAGGACATTGGCTGGAATCCCTACAATGAAATCGGAACCATATTGCGACCTGAAAGCTTGGCATAGCTTGATGCCGGCAATTTTGGCTACGGCATAAGCCTCATTGGTCGGTTCAAGACGGCCTGCGAGAAGAGAAGCCTCTTTCATAGGCTGAGCACAATCTCGTGGATAACTGCACGAACTGGCAAGATAGAGCAATTTTTTAACACCGTGGCGGCGAGCACATTCTATAATGTTACATGTGATTAAAATATTATCCAGCATTAGGTCTGCAGGATGCTTTATGTTCGCAGCGATACCACCGGTTTTCCCTGCCACAAGGAATACGAACTCGGGTTTTCTTTCACGAAAAAGTGCGTCAATCTGCGTGACATTTTTCAGATCTTCGCCTTTTTCGCTAAAAGTATTACAGTAGCCATATTTTTCTAAAGCTCTCTGAATTGCCGCACCAATCAGGGTGTTACCCCCAGCAACATATATAGAACTATTTGTGTTCATTGCGTTTTCGCTCAGTCCCCAAGTAATTTTCGTTTAATTTTAATTTTCGTTAAGTCTTCAATATTATTGCGTTGCTCCTTTCCGAATTTTCGTTGAATAAGGTCTAAATATTCCGTGCGAGTATGGTACGTTTGCCATGCTTCATCGCGAAACTTCAGAACATCAGCAGCGCTAATATAATCTGTAGGTAACGGCAGGCAGTCATAAGAGAAGAAGGCATATCCTTCGTAAGAATCAGGCAATTTCCAACCATTATTAATTGCTTTTAAATATAATGGACTGCCGGGCAAGGCCATACATGTATAGAAATTAGCAAAAGCGGTATTCAATTCACATGCCAGATCAAGCGTTTGTTGCATGGTCTTAAAATTGTCGATTGGAAAACCAAAGATGTAATTTGCGGCAACATTAATCCCATGATCATCAATTAATTTAACTATTTCCCTAATATCAAGTTCATTAAACTTGCCTTTCGAAACTTCTTGTCTTACAAGCTCATTGCCTGCCTCAAAACCAATTGCCAACCATTTTATCCCCGCTTGCCTAAACATATCCAAATATATTGGCTGTATAGTATCCACACGAGTATAAGCCCATAATTTTAAGTCATAATCACGCTCGATTAACCCTTTGATCAGAGGTTCAAAGTGCCTTTTGTTCAGGAAAAACATTTCATCCGATATTCTTATTGTCTGCACACCCATTTCGACAAGTTTATCAAATTCACGTAACATAAGCTCAGGGGTCCAATATCGAATATGAGACGAATTTGATGAAGTTACATCATCAGAATTATCCACCCTATTGAGGATATTGATCATGCAGAAATCGCACTTAAAAGGACAGCCAAGTGATGTGTATAGGGCAGAAAAGGGGGTTCGTTGTTCATGATTGTAGTTCGTATGCCAGAAGTGCGAACGGTAAAGATCTAATGGTTTATTATTGTAGGGCAGCAAATCCCAAGCATAGCCAGGCAAGTCATTGTCCATTTTGTTATGCGGCACAATTTTTTGCGGTGGATTAAGGACAATATGGCCGTCTTTTTTATAACCTATACCGTTAATTTTATACAGATCGTCGTTCAAGTCAGAACGTAATAGATCGTGCAATGCATACACTCCTTCGTTAAGAAGGACCATATCTATAAAAGGATAAGATATCACCTCTTTTGGTAATGCGCTGACGTGCGAGCCCACAAAACAAGTTGGATACTCCGGATAGGCTTGCTTAAGTTCGGCGCACAGGCGAGTCCCACCAATCATGCTTGTCGTACCGGAATTAGGATTCTGACCATATAATACAAAACATACCATGCGGGGATTAGCATCACGGATTCTTTGTATAGCTTGTACATCGGTTAAGTGTTCCGCATTACAATCCAGGATAGCAACGCCAAAACCTTTGCTGCGACAGGACTGGGCGAGTAATAGACTCCATGTTGGAGTTTCTATCGCCGAATATGTCTTACTTAGATCTTGATAAGCTTTTGCCGAAGAATCTGGTTCAACAAAAATAATATCTAAGCGACGATTTAGGGTGGCCATACTCATGCGCGTATTTGAAAAATCTCGCGGGCAGTATTTAAAATATCATTGCTGCCAACGTAGAATCCCTCCTCTAAAGTAAAACCAGAGGGGGTCGGCACGTCTGGACATGCAACACGGCGAATAGGTGCCTTTAAAAGCTCAAACCCCTTTTCCGCTACCATCGCAGATATTTCTGCCGTTATTCCTCCAGTTTTCCAACCGCAATCAGCAATTAATAAGCGGCCTGTTTTTGACACGGAATTCAGGATAATTTCTTCATCTAATGGGCGGAGGGTTCTTAGGTCAATGATTTCTGCCTCTATACCCTCCCTTGATAATTCTTCTGCTGCGCTGTAAGCTTCCGTAACCATGTGTGAGATAGCGACAAACGTAATATCCTTCCCCTTCTTTCTGATGATTCCTTTACCAATAGGTACACGGTAAGGCTCTTCTGGAACACACCCTTTATTGCGAAAGTTCAAACGGTGTTCGATGATCAAGACCGGATTGTTGTCCGCAATCGCAGCAAGCATGAGCCCCTTGGAATCATAACAGGTACTTGGCATGATCAGCTTGAGCCCCGGAATGTGCATGAAAAGACCTTGAAGCGCTTGAGAATGCTGCGCGGCAGAACCCCATCCCCTGCCTATGCATGCCCACAAGACAATCGGGACATTTACCGCACCACCAAACATATAAAACCACTTGGATGCATGGTTCACCAGTTGATCCATCGCTAAAAAAAGAAAATCAGGTCGGTTGTGAAAATATACTGGGCGCATTCCACCCATGGCAGCGCCAGTGGTAATACCTGTGAGGGCATTCTCGGCTAACGGGGTATCAAATACTCGCTGGCTCCCGTATTTCTTGTGGAGATTTAACGTTGTGCCGAACATGCCACTTGGATCATCCACGCCTTGTCCCATGATGAAAACTCGCTGATCCATTCCCAGCGCTTGATCCAGAGCTTCACGTATAGCCTCTGAATAGGATAAGCGTCGAACGTTTTCGCTCGATTCGAAATAGTAATCAGGCTCATTCACTTCAGCTTTATTTTTTGTCCAAGGCATCTTCTTAATCGCAAAAAAGGTATTTTGTCACATCTTCCGGTTTCGGCAATGGACTACAAAGTGCAAAACGGAACGCCTCATCGATCTCACAATCAATGGTCTCCTGCATCACTTGAATTTCTGTCTCGTTCAATACCCCATTACGAAGAAGTAATCCCGAGAAAGTTCGCACCGGGCACTTTGCTTCCCATTCACATATTTCCTCAGCCGTTCGGTAACCGAGTTTCTCATCTGAGCCCGCCCCAGCATGTCCCCGAATACGGTAAGTCTTGCACTCTATAAACGAAGGACCTGCTTTTTGCCGTGCGCGGGTTACAGCTTGTTGTGTTGCCTCATAAACTTCCATCACAGAATTTCCGTTCACTGTTTGTGAAGGCATAGCGTCATTGGGTGTCTTATGAAATATTATTTCTCCAGCCTGTCGTGCGGACACACGGGAACACACCGCGAAGTTATTATTCTCATAAACAAAAACAACAGGTAGCTTTTTAAGGATTGCAAAATTAATGCTTTCATAAAGGACACCCTCCTCTGCCGCTCCATCACCAAAAAAGACAACACTAATCCTGTCTTCTGCCTTCATTTGGATAGCAAGACCCAAGCCCGTACCAATGGGTATACCACCGCCCACGATAGATGAACTTCCCATGTGCCCCACCGAGGTATCGACCAAGTGCATCGACCCCCCCCTGCCCCTTGAGCAACCCGTTTCCCGGCAGTAAAGCTCGGCAATCAAGGCTTTCAGGTCACCACCTTTCGCCAGATAGTGGCCATGACTCCGATGGCTGCTTGAAATGTAATCGTTTTGGCGCAGGTTCGCGCAAACACCAACAGCGATAGCCTCCTGCCCGATGCTCAAATGAATCGGGGTCTTCATTTCATCCAAATGATAAAGGGATTCAATATGTAACTGGACCTTACGAATCCTGAGCATATCAAAATACAACTTTACAAGTAGTTTATGTGGATACTTTTTGAGATCCATAGTCACTGTTTAATGCTTTTAACTTTCATTTCCTGAAAAGGATTAATTAGGTTCTTCCCACGCTTTTCGTCCAAGTCAGGGTGATTATCCCGAGGATCATAAAATATAATTTGACTTCCAGCATATTCAAACTGAAACGGAACGCAAATCAGCTTATTAAATTTTTTTATAATTTTTTTCTGTGCATCCGGCGGCACAAAAAGCAGTAAAAATCCACCGCCGCCAGCTCCAAGAAGCTTACCGCCTATGGCCCCCATTTTGCGCGCCTGGTTATACAGGTCATCCACGTGACCGTTTGACACTTTTTCACTCAGCCCTCGCTTGATCTGCCATGCCTCATGAAGGAGTTCCCCAAAAAAAAGGATTTTATTACTTCCATTTAGAAGTGAAATTGCTTCCCCAACAAGCCTTTGTAATTCGTTCAACTGTTTCCCACGTGATTCTATATCGTTTACATAACTTTCAGCTACATGTGCCGCCGTCCGTTTGATCCCTGTATAGAAAAGCATCAGATGTGAATTAAGTTCCTCCACCCTCGTTCTGTGGACGGTTATCGGCGTTACAGAGATTTCGCCATTAGGCAAAAATATGATATGGTTTAGTCCGCCATGGGCTGCCAAGACCTGATCCTGCGAACCTACTATTTCATGAAGTATTTGCCGCTCAAGGTAAATACTTTCTCTCGCCAATCGAGGTTTATCAATGATCTGGCCCTTGAGAGCATATAAAGCATGCAAGAGGCCAACTACAAATGAAGAACTTGATCCAATGCCACTACGTGCGGGAAGATCACCATCGTGGTGAATTTCGACACTTCTATCAATATTTAGAAAACGTAACCCCTCCCGGACGGCAGGATGCTGAATTTCATCGATTGAAAAACAACTTTCGATTTTTGAATAGACAATTCTGATTCTATGTTCAAAAAATGGTGGCAAATAACGGCAGGTTAGATAGCAATATTTGTCTATAGTGGTCGCAAGGACCTGGCCACCATTTTTCAGATACCAACCCGGATAATCCGTACCACCACCAAAAAACGAGATGCGATATGGGGTTCTAGTAATTATCATATTTGTTTAAAGAAGCCTCCTGCCTTAGCGAAGTCGTAAGGTGTACCAATATCTAAAAAATGGCCGTCATTCATGAAACCATAGAAGTCTTTTCCAATCATAGAGGGGAAAATTTCTTTTTCCAACGACACAAATCGCTTGTCTTGAATTTCAGAGATGATCTCTCTTTCCATTAAATAGATCCCAGCATTGATCCATCCAGGGCCTGTAAATGATCCTTTTTCTTCAAATACTACAACATGATGATGATCATCCATGCTAATGCGGCCGTACCTGCTGCTATCGCCAACAAAAGTCAAAAGAATAGATGCCAAGGCCTTATTATGTTCATGGAAAGACCAATATTCATCTAAGTTACATTTACAATAGGAGTCGCCATTCATTATTAATATGCTGCCAGAGTTTAAAAGATCATTCGCATTGCGGAGCGCCCCACCTGTACCAAGTGGTTCACATTCGTATGAATAGCGCACAGACAGGTTTCTATATGTAAGTCCGATTTCTGATTCTATGTATTTTCCCATGTATCCCACACAAAGAACAACATCCTTCAAACCTGCATCGTTTATTTGATCTAAAATGTAGGTTAAAAAAGGCCGACCATTAATCAACGCCATAACTTTGGGGCGATCATTAACAACAGAGTGCAACCGTGTCCCTAGGCCACCCACAAGTATCGCCACATTCATATTCGAAGGGATAATCATTGTGAATTTGCGATTTATATGTTCTTAAACGAGCTTCTGCCAAGCATCCGATAGCCCTTTAATAATTCCTTAATCCCGTCATCGATGGATCTCTTTGCCTCAAAACCAGCTTCCCGCAAACGCTGATTTGAAACAACGTAATTTCGCTTATCCGGATCGCTGCCCACTTCTGAAAAATGAATGAAGAAATTTGGAACATAATCTTTCACCTTTAGCGCCAATTGCTCCTTGGAAAGATTTGCCGCATCAAGTCCAACGTTATAAGGCCTGTCTTTCATTTTGCCCGCGTTCTTAATACAGTAGCAAAAACAATCGGCCACATCGCGAATATGAACGTAATTTCGTTTGAAGTCTTTTTCGAAAACAATAATATAGCCATCTGTAACAGCAGCATATACAAAATGATTCACAAGAAGATCTATGCGCATCCGGGGTGACATGCCAAAAACGGTGGCTAATCTCAGTGTAATAGTGTTTGGGCTGTTGAGTAGATCCAACTCCGCATCGACTTTCGTCTGCCCATAACGCGTTATGGGTTCAAGCGGCGTTTCCTCTGTGCAGAATACATCTCCAGTTTTGGTGCCATAACCACTATTTGTAGTAGGATAAATAACCAATTGCGACTGGCTTCGAAGTCGGTTTATCATTCTTATTGCATCAAGGTTGACGGACGTAGCCGCCCACGGATCACGGTCACATGCTGGTGCGCCTACGATAGCCGCCAAGGGAATTATGACATCAACATTCTTAATAAGTTTATCAATTGTTTTTTCATCCCGTACATCTCCCCGAACGAAATGAAACTTCTCGTGCGCACAAAGATGAAAAAGCGAACCCTGCGCATGAGCAAGATTGTCAAGCACGGTAACACTGTAGTCATTTTTCAATAAATGCTCACAGAGAATAGAACCTAAAAATCCCGCACCACCGGTTACTAAAACATTAATTGACATCTTCGATCCCTTTTATTGAGTAATATTATGTTCTTATTGTTACAAATATTGCATGAATGTCTAGTCAATTGCATGAAAAGACTGTTTAAGGATACATACCCCTTCCCTGTACGATGGTATCTCCCAGCTCATTAAAAAAGGTTGGCATTCAGTAACCGTAAAGGCAATTGCGTTTTCCCAAGTATCAACTCGTTCATGTCCAGCCATCAAACTTAGCGAAATCCTATACCTTCCGCTGGTAATCGTAAGAGGACCAATTTCTATCCTCAGCCTTCTGACCTTGCTACTAAAATACTCACCATGATAAGGACCTGACGCGCCAACAGAAACGAGTATACCCAACTCATTATAGATGTAGAATTCTCCGCTGAACACTCCACCCATCATTTGGCCGCCAAGGCTTACATTCAATACAAGTACTTGACCGTATATGAACCTGTCAGCATGCACTTCTTCGCTATCCAACACTTCAGCATGGCTAAAGTGCAACCCTGAACCCTTGATATATGCAGGATCTCGCACTGCAACACAGGGGGATTCAGTAAAAAGCCCAGTAACACTCTCTTCGTATTCACTGATAATTTCGTTCGTTCTGCCTGCTTTCAGCATATACCCATTATCTAACCACATTGCGTTACCACACAAACTGCGAATGGCACCCATATTATGACTTACAAATAAAACCGTCTTTCCTCCCATCGCCACATCACCCATCTTGCTCAGGCACTTCTTCTGAAACGCAGCATCTCCCACCGCCAAGACCTCATCCACGACCAATATTTCGGGCTCCAGATGCGCGGCTACGGCGAAAGCCAAGCGCACATACATCCCGCTGGAGTACCGCTTTACCGGTGTGTCAAGGTATTTATCAACTTCTGCAAAGGCTACGATCTCGTCAAACTTATGTTTAATTTCTACGCGGGTCATTCCCAGAATAGTGCCGTTCAGATAGATATTCTCCCGCCCGGACAGTTCCGGGTGAAAGCCTGTACCCACCTCAAGCAGGCTGGCGACGCGGCCCTTGATGGTCACCCGTCCGGTTGAAGGCTCGGTAATACGACTTAAAATCTTTAACAGTGTGCTTTTTCCGGCCCCGTTGCGGCCGATGATGCCTACGGCCTCTCCGCGTCGGATCTCAAAACTCACCTCCTTGAGCGCCCACATCTCTTCCATCGTGTCGCCCTGTATGATGGGCTTCCCCGTTGCCAGGTCTTTTGTCTTGCTCCATAGGGTTCGGGCATTCTGCATCAGCACATCGCGCAGAGCCACATAGCGGCCGTTTTCAGCTTGGTGGCCGATGGTATACATTTTGCCAAGGGTTTCAGCTTGGATGACGATGTCGGACATGATCCCTTTTTCTAAATAAGATCTGCAAAAAATTTTTCCATTTTGCGGAAATGGGTTACGCCCAGGTAGAGGAAGAGGGCAATGATGGCGAGGCTGAGCAGGAAGCCGGGCATGTAAATGGGGCTATTGCCACCCAGGATGCACCAGCGGAAACCGTCGATTACCCCTACCACGGGATTGAGGCTATAAAGCAGCCGCCATTGTTCCGGAACAATCTTGCTGCTGAATCCTACGGGAGAAACATAAAGACCGAACTGCACCACAAACGGGATGATATAGCGGAAATCCCGGTATTTCACGTTGAGCGCCGTTATCCAGAGACCGGGGCCCAGGCTTGCCAACAAGGCCAGGATGATGAAGCACGGAAGCAACAGCATGTGCCAGCCGGGTGCGAATTGATAATAGATCATCATTCCTATGAGGATAATGAAACTGATGAGGAAATCTATGAAAGCGGTCACCAGGGTCGCTGCGGGAATGATCAGTCTGGGGAAGTAAACCTTGCCGATCAGATTGGCATTGCTGATCAGACTGTTGGACGATTCACTCAGTGCGTTTGAGAATAGAGACCAGGGGAGCATGGCGGCAAAGACCATCAGGGCGTAAGGTGCGTTTCCATCGCTCGGAAGTTTGGCGATGCGGCCAAAAATGGCGGTAAAGACGACCATCGTAAGGAAGGGCCTGATAATGGCCCAGAGAATCCCGATGATGGTCTGCTTGTATCGTACGGAAATATCACGCCAGGCCAGGATCAGAAAAAGTTCACGGTAGCGCCAGAGGTCGGCCCAGTAGTTTTTCTCAGTGCGGCCGGGCTCGATGATGAGCACCGGTTCTTGTATATTGGTTGAAAACGATTCAGTCATTTATCCAAGAAGGCCGAGCTAGATTTTTCTCGTACAATGAAAAATACGCATCCCGCGAAGAACGATAGAACCATCGCCAGAATTGCGCTCTGGCTCCTTTTGGGTTTGAATTTCCTGTCCGGGACCCGCGGTGAATCAATCACCCGAAACCCGAACTGTTCCCGGTTCCTGGCCATCATCTCCCGCTCAACTTCCTGGCCCAGCAGGGAGTAAAGCCGATCGCGATTCAGCGCGTCTACCGTCTTCCCGATCTGTTCCTCGATGAACTTCTTGTTCTTCGTTGCACGATCGAGCGCCTCTTCCTGAAGGCGGTTTTTCCCTTCGTCGAGGAAATACTTCACGATGTTCGCGGAACCGTCCGCGGAGGGAGATTCAAAGGATACGGAAACCGTTCCGGCCTTCTTGTTGACAGAAACTTTCAGGCGATCCTTCACTGCACGTATGGCGTCCCAGTCGCCGGGCGGCTTCGGTCCCTTCTCATTACCAAAGAGACGGTCCGTCCACCCAGGGTTCGCCTTTCCGGTCGCGGGATCGAACCTGTCCGCAAGGAGGATCGGCCACAGGTTGTATTTCCTGAAAACGCGCACGGCGAGGTCGTTGCTTTTGAAGAGGGTATCTAGGTCTTCGATACTGGATGGCCCGCCGACACTTACCCCGAAAGAAGCAAGCGCCCCCAAGGCGGGATTCTGCTTTTTTTCATCGACGGAGGGGGTGATGACCGCGGCTGCCTGGTAGATGTTCGGCTTCGTGAACATGTAGAGGAGCGTGGCCACGCCCACCGCCAGGGAAAACAGGGCGATCTTCCACCATTCCTTGCGCAGGATCGCGAAGTAGATCCCGAGGTCGATTTCGTCTTCCCGGGTTTCCATGTGGGGGCGCTCTTCCATGGCCGGCATCAAAACACCACGATCAGCACGCCGGCGGCCTTACGAGGGACGTTCCTGGGAAGTCGCGAGCGTTTCGTCATCATTTGCCTTCCGAAGGGAATATCCGTCATCTCAACCATTTTGCGGTCTTCTGCCGATCCCCCAATCGCGCAACAGGACGACACGGCCCTTGTTCCCCGCCTTCCGGAAATAGGCCTCGTCCGCCGTGACCAGGACTCCCTTGCGGAGCAGGGCGACGGCATGGTACACGGCGTCGTAGAACGTCACCCGGCACGCCTTCATCAGGCGAAACGTCGCGCGGCACAGTTCCGGGGTCGTTTCCGCCTCGGAGAGCCGGTAGCCGAGGAAAATTTCCATCAATTCTTCGGCCTGGGCGGGTTTTTTCAGGGCAAGCACGTTTCCGACCTCGAACGCCCAAATGCGGGGGAGGAGGAGATCGACCCGACCGTCGAGCCA
>Ga0209212_1001535_pt1 | contig 36893 bp, 27 predicted proteins | sample RifGroC2_FD_183996 | JGI IMG/M metagenome (GOLD analysis project Ga0209212, IMG submission 183996) | Groundwater microbial communities from Rifle, Colorado, USA - Groundwater C2 (SPAdes) (version 2) | ecosystem: Environmental > Aquatic > Deep subsurface > Groundwater | place: Rifle, Colorado...
AGCGCCCGGGCCAGCGCCAGCCAGGCCTCGACCATCGCCGCGCAGCCGCTCTTCATGTCGGAGCTCCCCAGGCCGTGGATGAAGCCGTTTTCCTCCTTGGCCCCCACCTCCTCCAGGTCCCAGGCCGGGACGGTGTCCACGTGCCCCACCAGGTAGAGTTGCGGCTCCCCCCCGCCCATGGTGACCCGCAAGTTGTAACGATCCTCCTCCACCACCTGCCGCTCCACCTCGAACCCCGCCTGGCTCAGACGCTCCTCGAGATAGAGCTGGATGTCCTCCTCCTTGCCGGAAGGGGAGTAGATGTCGAGCAGATCCAGCAGGGTCTTCTTGAGCCGGTCCGCGTCGATGGCCCCGAGCACCCTCTCCAGGGGGGCGCTCATGGCTTTTTCACCGCTTTCTTCTTGTGCCTGCGCGACAGGTTGAGAGTCATGTAGACATGCTCCTGGATGTTGCCGAAGCCGTGTTTCTCGAAGAAACGGATGGCCGGCTTGTTGTCGGCCGAGGTGTCGATGATGATCATCCGGACCCCCTGTTCCTTGAAGCGCCGTTTGAGTTCCCGGAACAGCCGCTCCCCGACCTGCAGCTTCTGAAGCTCCCGGCGCACCCCGAGCCAGACCAGGTAGCCGTACTTCCAGGGCGAATGCTGTTTCTTCACCGTGGTCCCCAGGGCGAAGCCCAGGATCTTCCCGTCCTGCTCGGCGACGATGCAGAGCTCGTTGTCCGAGTTGTACAGGGTAGTGATCTCGTACTCGTCCCAGGTGCGGTACAGGCTCTGGGAATACTCGGCGGTGAAGAGCTCCTCGCCGATGTGGAAGACCTCCGGCAGGTCGTCGATGTTCATCTCGCGGATGCGCGGGGCCTCCTCGCCGTTTGGATGTGCCTCTGACATGCTGTACCTCTTTGGACTCGCTGCTGCTGAGTTACCCAAGCGCTAGGCGAAAGGGGTCTACCTTTCACCTTTCACCTTTCACCTTTCACCTTTCACCTTTCACCTTTCACCATTCACCATTCACCATTCACCATTCACCTTTCACCTTTCACCTTTCACCTTTCACCTTTTGTTATAGCTGAACCCCCACGTTACTCATTATAGCAGAATTCCGGCAGCACCCCGGGAGCTCTGCAAGTTCCGAGAGGGATCTGAGGGGCATGGAGCTGGAATTTTCATGTAATATTTGGCGGTTGGCTCACATTAACGCAGGAAAGATGGTAGTATTTCCAGGTTCGCGGTTTTGCCCCCTGTGCGGGCTGCCGCGGCGCCCGTTGCGCCAATCCCCTTAAAAGGCAGTGTTGTACGGTTTGGCCTTTGCATTAGCTCCAAAACTCCTGCAAATCAGGCCCCCTCCCCTTGCGGGAGGGGGGTAGGGGGTGGGGGTAGGTGCCACATTTTCCGTCGTTGGCAGCTTCACCCACCCCCGACCCCCTCCCTTCAAGGGAGGGGGGGCAATGCAAGACACTACTGCGTAAAAGGCTTGCCATGTCAAGGTCTGCAGCAATATATCTCGCAGTCGGCTGCCTCGTGCTGCTCCTGTGGAGCCCTACGGCTCTTTTCGCCGCCGACCCCGTGGAGGTCGAGGTCACCGGAGTGGAGGGGGACGTCCTGAAAAACGTGCGCGACTCACTGGCGCTCCCCTACGGCCTGGTGCGCGACGGCAAGGTGGACCGTCTCTGGCTGGACCGCTTCGCCAAGCAGGCGGGGGAGAAGGCTCGGGGCGCCCTGCAGCCATTCGGCTACTACAACGCGGAAGTGTCGGCCACGGTTCATGTGGTGGAGCCGGGGGCATACCGCCTTCTGGTCGCCGTCCTGCCGGGACAGCCGGTACGGGTAACGCAGGTTGAGGTTATGCTGCAGGGGGCGGGCTCGGACGAGAAGGAGCTGCGCGGGCTGGCCCGGTCGTTCCCGGTAAAGAGGGGCGAGGTGCTGCTGCAACCGGAGTACGAGCGGGCCAAGGGGGGGCTCAAATCCCGTGCCGTCACCCTCGGCTACCTGGACGCCGACTTCACCCGGCACCAGATCCGCATCGCCCCCGGAGCGACCTCGGCCCGGGTCCTGCTCACCATGGCGACCGGCCCGCGCTACTACTTCGACGCGGTGCGCATCGAGGGGGCTGAGGACTACCCGCAGGAATACCTCAAACGCTTCCTCGCCTTCAAGGAAGGTGAAGCCTTCTCCCATGCCAAGCTGGGCGAGACCCAGCTCAACTTCGCCAACTCGGAGCGCTTCAAGGAGGTTGTGGTGACGCCGGAAAAGGAGCAGGCCCGGGATCTGCGTGTCCCGGTGCTGATAAAGCTCAGCGCCGCGCCGCGCCGCACCCTGCGCCCGGGGGTGGGGTACGGGACCGACACCGGCCCCAGGTTCTCGCTGCGCTATCGCGACCTGAACCTGTTTCACGAGGGTCATGACCTCGACCTGAGCCTCTATCTGGCCCAGCGCCTGCAGGGCTTTGCCGGCCGCTATATCATTCCCAGCGCACGCGACATCAAGAGCTCCACCTCGCTGCAGCTTAACCTGCAGAAGGAGGACATCACCACCTACGTGAGCCGTCTCCTCGCGCTGGAACTGGCCCGAAACCGCAGCTTCGGCAAAGGGGAACTCGGCACCGCATACGTCAAACTGCAGCGGGAGATCTTCACCGTCGGCGACGAGAGTTCCGTCTCCACCCTGGTGCTTCCGGGCTACCGCTTCTCCAAGGAGAACTACGACGACCTGGTGCGCCCGACCCGCGCCTTCCGTTACTCGCTCGACCTGCGCGGCACCCATCCGCTTTTGGCCTCGGACTCGGCCCTGGTGCAGTTCATCGGCGAGGGGCACGCCCTGCTGCCGCTCCCCTGGCGCCTCTCCTTCCATACCCGCGCCAAGGTGGGGCTGACCCTTATGGACGATCCGCTGTCCGACATCCCACCGTCGATCCGCTTCTTCGCCGGCGGAGACCAGAGCGTCAGGGGCTATTCCTACCAGAGCCTGGGACCGCGCAACTCCGAAGGAAAGGTGGTGGGGGGGAGGAATCTCCTGGTCGGCAGCGTGGAACTGGAGCGGGCGCTCTTCGAGGACTGGGGGATTTCCATCTTCCACGACGCGGGGAACGCCTTCAACGACTTCAACAGCGAGGCCCCGGACCTGTTCCAGGCGGCGGGGATCGGGCTCCACTACTACACGCGGGTAGGGGGGCTGAACCTCTCTCTGGCCAGGCCGCTGGACGGCAGCAGGAACTTCCGCATCCATTTCACCGTGGGGTTCCAGCTATGAGGCGTGGCATCCTGTACATAGGCCTGGGGCTGTGCGCGCTGCTTTTGCTTTGCCTGCTGGGGTTTTTCTGGCTCCTCAACACTCAGTCCGGAGCCCGCTTCGCCTTGAGCGCCATAGGCGGCCTGGCAGGGGTGGATCTGTCGGCGCAAGGGGTCAAGGGGCGGCTGCGGGACCGCCTGCAGCTTACCGGAGTGAGGTTCGCCCAGCCCAAACTGAGCGCCCAGATCGACCGGCTGGACCTCACCTGGGAGCCGGGCCGTCTGCTGGACGGGCAGCTCCTGGTGCACGAACTCGCCGCTTCCGGGGTGCGGATCCAGGATGACCGCCCCCCTACGGCCGAGCCGCCCCAATTGGGCTGGCCGCAGGTGAGCGGTCCGCTGCGGCGCCTGAACGCGCAGCTGTCGCGCCTGAGCCTCAAGGAATTGAGCTACCGGCATCTGCAAGACCGGCCGGTTCTCCTGACCGAGCTCTCCACGGCGCTCTCCTACCGAAACGATCAGCTCACGGTTTCCGACCTGATCCTGCTCTCACCCGACGCCCGCGTCTCTGGTGAGCTGGCTGCGGGCCTGTGGCTTCCCTCGCTGGCACTCGACCTCGCAGTGGCCCCGACCAGGCCGGTCCAGGAAATGGACTTCTTCACCCTCACCGCCAAGCTTCTTCCCGGCAAGTCCCCCGAGCAGGTCTCAGGTGCCATCGCCCTCGCCGGGAGCAGCAGGGGCGCGCGGCGCCTGGAACTGACCGGCGATCTGGGCATAGCCGTTAACGCACTCAACCTGCGCAACCTGAGGCTTACCATGCCCGGGCGCCGCGGCACCCTGACCGGAAGCGTGAGCACGCTGTTCAGCAAGCCTGAGCCGCTCTTCTCGGCGGCCCTCCAGGTGACCGATCTCGATCTGGCCCGTGAGCTGCAGATGCCGACAAGCCTCTCGGGATCGCTCAATTTCTCCGGCGGGATGTCCGATTTCCTGGGCAACTTCGCCTTGACCAACAAGGGGCCGGGGTGGCAGGCCGCCTCGCTCTCGGCGCAGTACCGGGGAGGGAGCGGCGGAGTGAAGCTGGCGCCCCTGTCGGGGACGCTCCTCCAGGGGCGTCTGACCGGCGCGCTGGACCTGCTCTGGAGTAAGGGTCTGCGCGTCAGCGGCAATCTCGCCGGCAGGGGGCTCAATCCGGGGCAACTGGCCGCGGACTGGCAGGGGCGGGTGAACCTGGACCTGGTCGGGCATCTGGTCAAGCCGGAGCAGGGGGTAATGAGTGGCGAGCTGCGCAGCAAGCTGCTGCAAAGCCGGCTGCGCGGCCGGCAGCTGCAGGGAGAGCTGAATGCGGCTTTTGCCGGTGAGCGCCTGCGCCTGGACCGGCTCTTTCTGCAGGGGACCGGATTCGATCTGCAGGGTTCGGGGGAACTGGACCGGCGCATTGATCTTGCGGCGCGGGTGACGGATCTCTCCGGGCTCGTTCCCGGGGGCGCCGGGCAACTTAAGGCCGACGCGTGGGTGCGACGGCGTGACGGGATCTGGGCCGGTGCGGTGAGCGGGGAGGGGGCCAACCTCGCCGCCGCCGGGATGAGCGCGGCGGCATTAAGCCTGGATGCGAGGCTGGGGGAGAGGCAGAGCGCGCCGGCACAAGCGACCGGGAAGTCGGACTTGTCCATCGCAGCCTCGACGAAGCCGGACAAGTCCGCCGCAGCCTCGACGAAGTCGGAGAAGTCCGCCGTAGCTTCAGCGAAGCCGGACAAGTCCGCCGTAGCCTTGGCGAAGGCGGAATACCCCATCTCCCTCGACGCCTCCATGAGCAGGCTGCAGGTTGGGGGGCTCATCGCGGACACGGCCCAGCTCACGCTGCAGGGGACCACGGCCCGTCACACTCTCACAGCGGAGCTGACCAATTCCACCCTCGACCAGAGCACCCCTGAGCCCCGTCCATCCCTCGTAGGGGCGAATAACCATTCGCCCCAGCCGCTGCCGGCAAGATCAAATGCAGGTGCGTCAAAAGCTGACGCGCAAGAACCAGGTCCCCCTAAACTCTCAACCGCCATTGCTGCCTCGAAAAACGGCTCGCCGCGACGTGATTCCGCACCGGCGACGCCAGGCGTGCCCGGCAGCGCCGCTGCTGCCCCGGATAAACCCACCGCTCAACCTTCTCTGGCGGAGCTGCGGCTGGCTCTTTCCGGCGGTTACCGCGACGGCGTCTGGCAAGGCGAGTTGACCAGGTTCTCCGGCCGTGACGCTGTCGGCCCCTGGACTCTCGCGGATGCGACTCCCCTCACGCTGAGCGCGGACCGGGTCCGGGTAGCTCCCCTTGTCATTTACGGCACACCCGGTGAGCGCTTGGAGCTGGCCGCCGACCTGAGCCCGCAGCCGCTCGTAGGCTCCCTCCGGACCAGTTGGGGCGGCATCAACCTGGCACGGGCCAATGCCTGGCTTGCCGGAACCCAGCTTGCCGGCGACAGCTCGGGAGAGCTGAACCTGCGCCTTCTGCCGGGGGAGCAGATGATAGTCGCCGGGCGCGCCGAGGCGCAGGGAACCGTGGTGACGGACGGGCAGCGCCTGGAACTTGAGCGGGTCAAGGCGACCGTGGACGGTGACCGTAGCGGGCTGCGCGCCAACCTCGACCTGGCCCTGCAACGGGGCGCCGGCCAGGCGCAGATGGAATTCACTTCACCGGACCCGGCAGTCCTGGCCCTACCCAGGCGGGGCGACCTGGTCCTGCGCTGGTCCGATCTTGACCTGGCGCTGCTGCGTCCGGCTACTCCCGCCGGTCCCGCTAGCACTGCCACCCCTTTCCCATCAGCCGGTCCCGCTGAAGTCACCGTTATCGCTCCGCCTGCCGGCCCTACTCAGGTCGCCGTCACCGCTCCCGCCACCGATGAGGCTTCCACTGCCGGCGCGGCTGCCGCTAACGGTGCAACTCAAGGTGCCGGTGCGACTCAAGGTACTGGTGCCGCTCAAGGTACTGGTGCCGCTCAAGGTCCTGGCGAGGCTCCTGCCCCAGTTACCGCTCCCGTCGCAGCTCCAGTACCCGCCACAGGAACTGCTCCCGCTGCAGGAACTGCTCCTGTCGCAGGAACTCCAGCCGCCGATGTGATCATTGAGGGACGGTCAGCCGGGGTGGTCCGGGGCAAGCTGCTGCCGGGGGGGAGGCTGGAGCTGAACGGGGAGACCTCTCTGGAACAGGGGCACGTCAACTGGCGCGCTGAAGGTGACGAGTTCGATGCCGTCATCGACACGGCCCGGGTCAACTTCGGCTGGCGCGGTACCACTTCCGGCGCCGGGAAAGGTGCTGCAGATGCCCTCAAGCTCAACGCCCAGGTAGTCGCCGACGGCGTCTACACCTCCAACGGGGAGCGGATCGCGGTGCTGCGCGGCACCCTGCAGGCCGACGCCGACCAGCGCGGCACCCGCGCCAATCTTGATCTGGCGCTGGAGGAGGGCGGCGGGCTCAAGGTTGCCGTCTCCTCCGATTCCCCTGCCTCCCTTGGCATCCCGGAAACGGGGGAGCTCTCCATGGAGTGGGGTGGCATCGACTCGACCCTCCTGAAACCGATGCTCCCGGGCGCTCTCAACCTGCAGGGGCAACTCGGGGGACAGGCCCGCGGCAAACTGCTGCCGGGCAAGCGGGTGGAACTGTCGGGCCAGGCTGAATTCTCCCAGGGGAAGGCCCAGTGGCAAGGGGAGTCCGGCGAGGTGAACGCGAACGTGCGCTCCGCCATGCTGGACTGGAACTGGCGCGGCGAGACGCTCTCCGGCACGCTGGCACTGGCGCTTGCCGAATACGGCAAGGCGGATGGCAACTTCGTCCTCCCCATCCCGGCCCGCCTGCCGGTGGTCCCCAACCAGAACGGCCCGGTTCGGGGAGCCTTTGTCGGCAAGGTCCAGGAGCGCGGCTTCCTGACCGCCTTCCTCCCTGGTCTGGTTCAGGAGAGCCACGGAGACCTCGACCTGGATCTGAAGCTGGCCGGGACCTGGAGCGATCCCAAGCCCTCCGGCGCACTGCAGCTCTCCAAGGCAGGCGCCTATCTCCCGACGGCTGGCATCCGGGTCTCTGACCTTGAGCTCTCGGCCCGCCTGGCAGGGGACGAGCTTCGCATCGACCGGTTCCGCGCCGTCTCCGGGAAGGGACATATCGAGGGGAATGTGGTGGCGCGGTTGGAGGGGTGGCAGTTGGCCCGATACACCGGCTCCCTGAGCGGCGAGAACTTCCAGACCGTCTACCTCCCAGAGCTGCAGATGGTAACTTCCCCGGCCCTGAATTTCGACGGCGGCCCGGAAAAGATCACTTTACGCGGCGACGTGCACATCCCCGAGATGCTGATCTCCGGCCCGCCGGTGCGCCAGATCGTCACCCCCAGCGGCGACGTGATCCTTGAAGGGGCGCCGCCGGCCGCCGGAGAAAAGCCCTTCCCGCTGGTGCTCGACGGCAGGGTTCAGGTGGTGCTGGGGGACAAGGTCGAGGTGAAGGCCTCGGGGATAGACGCCCAACTAGGCGGCAGCATGTATCTGGTGCTCAAGGGGATGGACAGCATAACGAGCAGCGGCGAGATCAAGGTGGTGAAGGGGCGCTACCGTGCCTACGGCATGGACCTGGAGATCGTGCGCGGGCGCCTGTACTACGTGGACGACCCAGTGAACCAGCCGACCCTCGACATCCTGGCGCTCAGGACCGTGGGCGACGTGCGGGCCGGCGTCACCGTGGCTGGTTTCCTGAATGCGCCAGTAGTGAAGCTCTACTCCGAGCCCCCGATGCCCGAGGTCGACATCCTGGCCTACATGGTGCTGGGGCATCCCATGGGCGCCAGCAGCGAACAGGGGACCATGCTCGCCACCGCCGCCACCTCACTCTTCTCCCTGGGCGAATCGAGCTCGGTCCAGGAGCAGATCAAGGACCGGTTGGGGCTGAGCGTGCTCGGGGTCCAGACCGTGGACACTTCCCGCGCCGGACTCATGGGGTACAAGGAGATTCCGGTCAGTCCGACCGGCGAGGCGCCGGCGGCCCCGACCGCCGCCGGCCAGTCCCTGCTCACCGTCGGCAAATACCTGACGCCGGAACTCTACCTGAGCTACGGGCGCTCCCTGGTCACCGGGGAAAACCTCTTCATCCTGCGTTACGACATAACCCGCCGCTGGCAGCTTGAAACCCAAAGCGGCAGCGAAAGCGGCGCCGACCTCTACTACAAGATGGAGTTCAACTGATGGCGGGCTTTAGATTCTCCAGCGAAACTTATATTCTTAAATCCCCTTGGCTCTCCCAAGACCTGCCCTCCCCAGGCTCCTTTGACTCTGTTGGAAGAAAAGGGGACAGGCTACTTTTCTTGTAAAAAAGTAGCCTGTCCCCTTTTATCTCTTGTTAAAAAGTAGCCTCGGTCGGCTTCATCAACAAGTCAACTTAAGCCACAAATTTATCTTGGCTCGCGTCCCTTCTTAAACTTCCGACGGCTCAATCCGCTTTCACCAGCTTTCACGCACTTTCAGGAACTCAGCACGCTCAGGTTCTCCAGAAAGTCGCCCGCGAGCTTGCGGCCCGCGGCTTCGATATCGAAATTTAGGACAGCTCCTCGGTGTTCATCGAGCTTGCGACTCCCGGCTTAACGGGCACTACTCCGTTTCAGCGTATGAAATTGGTAAAGGTCTTAGGCTCCCTCTCCGGTTCGGCCACCGCGCCCTTGCCGTGCTGCACCAGCTTCAGCAACCAGGCCATGTTCTTGCCGAGCACCCGCATGATCTGCGCCCCCTCTTCGTCCTGGACCACTTCGCCGGGACGGGTGCCGTGGATCACGTTCCAGTAGTTGGAGGAGGGGAGCAGCATCTCGGAGTACGACAGATAGTTGTTCAGCTGATCGAAGGTCGGCAGGCCGCCGGAGCGCCTGACCGCAACCACGGAGGCGCCGACCTTGTGCCGCAGCATGCTGTCATTCACCCCGGTCACATAAAAGGCGCGGTCCAGAAACGACTTCATGGTGCCGCCGATCGCCGAGTAGTGGACGGGAGATCCCAGAATGATGCCGTCCGCCTGCTTCATTTTCTGGATCCACCCATTCACCTCGTCGCCGGCAAGGGCGCAGGCCTCGTTGCGGTTTTTCGCGCATTGATTGCAGGCGATACACCCTCTGATCAACTTGTTCCCGACGTGAACGATCTCGGTCTCGATCCCCTCTTTTTCCAGCTCGGCAGCGACCATCTTGAGTGCATGCCAGGTATTGCCATCCGCCTTGGGACTGCCGTTGAATGCCACTGTTTTCATCACTTACCTCCAGTTAGATGGAAAATTACAGATATGCCCTTCTCTTTTCAGAGCGTTTGAGCTATATAGAAGCATAAGCGTTCACAGGTCAACTACGTACTTTTAAGTAACGTAGTACCTTAAATCATACGTAGTACCCTTTTGGGAACCTGCAAATCAGCGGAGAAGTGGATGCAAAAGAATGCGGCGGCGGAGATTATGATCTACCGGGAGAAGGAGTACAAGTGCGGCATCGACGTCGCCTTGGCGGTGGTGGGGGGGAAGTGGAAGGCATCGATCCTGTGGCACCTGGCACAGGACACCATGCGATTTTCGGACTTGCAGCGGCTCTTTACCGACACCACGCGCAAGATGCTCACTCAGCAGTTGCGCGAGTTGGAGGCCGATGGTCTGGTGCACCGCGAAGTCTACCCGCAGGTGCCACCCAAGGTGGAATATTCGCTGACCGGGAAGGGAACCACCATCATCCCCATGCTCAACCTGATGTGTGAGTGGGGACAAGGGTACTTGCAGGATCTGCCCAACTGAAAAAGAGAGTTACGGAAAACCCGTAACTCTCCTCTGTAATCATGCTCCACCAACTCTACCCGCTAGGACCGGCACCTTAGGCGGGCAGGGCCGGGGCTTCCTGCGCGGGTGCTGCAACCGCGGCTTTTCCCACTTGCTCAACTACCGGCAATCCCATGTCGGCCAGTTTTTGAACGATGCCGGTCAATGAGCCATTGCCGAGTCCGGCATCGTCCATGATGGCGCTCACCAATGGTTGCGCAATCTGGTAATTCAACGCGGCATTGACCACCTGATCAGGAAGGCTGCCAGCCTTGCCGCTGCCGGCATCGCCGCTCATCGCGCCGGCTCCGGGCATGCCGTTCACCTGGAACAGCTTGATGGAATCGATCTTCTCAATTGGCTTGGTCGCCTTTTCCAGAATTGCCGGCAAGGTGCGCAGCATTTCCATGCGAAGCGCCAGTCCGACCTGCTCCGCCGATAACCGGTTCATCGCTTCATTTATGGCCAGTTTGCCGGCCGCTTCCGCCAGGGCGGCATCCTTGCTCGCCTCGGCTTCCACACGGATGGCTTCCGCGCGATTGACGGCGGCATCCTTCTCCGCAGCTGCTGCGACCTTGATCCCGATCGCCTCGCGCTCGGCTTCCTTGCTGGCATCTATGAGCTGAATGGCTTTTTCGCGCTCTGCCGCGGTTACATCACGCGAGGTCTTCACCAGCTCTTCAGCCTTCACCGCCTCGGCGCGCGCCTTGTTGGCTGCCGCGTCGGCTTCGGACTGCTCACGGGACTTGTTGGCGATGGCGATCTGCGAATCCTGCTGCGCAATTTCGATTTCCTTGCGCTGCTCGGCCGTCTGTACTTCCGTCCTGCGTGTCGCTTCGATCTGGCGGATATTGATGGCCAGGCTTTTCTCGATCTCGGCTTCGCGCACCGCGCGCTCGGCGGTGATGTTCTTCTCTTTTACCGCCCGCTCCGCCTCGATGCGGGCTTCCTCCCCTTCCCGGGAGCGCTGGGCCTCTGTCTGCGCGATCAGCGCCTGCTGCTCGGCCTTGCTGTTGGCGATGGCGCGCTGCTGCTCCAGCGAGGCGAACTCCTCGTCCCGGGCGATATCGAGAGTCTTGCGCTTGGCTTCCAGATTCTTGGTCTGCACCTGAACTTCGGTTTCCTGCTCGATGTCGTTGCGTTGCTTGCGGCGCGCCTGGGTTTCTTCGGTTAGCCGGGTGAGGCCTTCCGCGTCAAAGGCATTGTCAGGATTGAAGAATTTCTTGTCGGTCTGATCCAGTGAGGTCAACGACACGGCTTCCAACTCCAGACCGTTCTTTTCCAGGTCCTCGGCCACTGCATTCTGTACCGCCTGCACGAAGTCGCGGCGCTTATCCTGCAGGTCCTGCATGGTCATCGACACCGCGGTCGCGCGCAGTGCATCCACGAACTTGTCTTCCACCAACTCCTTCAAGGCGTCGGGATTCATGGTGCGCTGGCCCAGGGTCTGTGCGGCCATGCTGATCGATTCGGCCGACTGCTTGACCCGGACGAAGAAACCGGCCACCACGTTGACCCTCATGCGGTCTTTCGTGGTGAGGCTTTCATTGTCGCGTTTGGAGACTTCGAGCTTCAGCGTGTTCATGTTGACCGTGATGATTTCGTGGAACACCGGCAGTACGATGGCCCCGCCATCGAGGATGACCTTCTGTCCGCCCAGGCCGGTGCGGACGAATGCCACTTCTTTTGTCGCGCGCTTGTAGAGCCGCGCGAATATGAGCCCGATAACGACCAGGGCGAACAGCACGATGCCACCAAGGATTGCCATGTCAATTAATGAACCCATTTACTCTCCCTTTTTCGTCAGATTAACGCCGGATGTGGATTCGGAATGCCGCGATACGTTGCCCCTTGTTTCTTTACGATCAGCACCTCTGTTCCCTGTTCGAACTCGACCCCCGCCTCGTCCGGTTCCACCATCAGGTAGTGGTGGTTGCCATGCTGGTCCCGCACCTTTACTTCAGCCGCCATCCCCTGTCTGGCAGTGCCGGTGACCACCACGCCCGCGCGCCCGATCAAAGACAGCTCGCTCACCGCCGTGGTTTCATCCTTCGGAATGATGCGGGCCAGCAAGCCTCCCAGCACACGCACGGAGGATAAGCCAAAGAAGGTTGCCGGCAGCGCCGCCACAACGGAAGGAAGATAGCCGCCAAACAGGCCGTCGCAGAACATCTGGATCAGGTAGCCGCTGATGGCGAAGCCGAGCAGGAGCAGGATCAAAAGCACCAGCACCGGCACTTTCCCCACATGCAGCCAGCCCAACGGGCCGTCGAGATCCAGGTTGTCGAGGTCGAAATGGTGATCGAGCATTTCCGACGGGGCGAGCGCGGTGAACAAACCTATCACCTCGATGACGCCAAGGCCGATCATGATCAGGAGCGCCACACCAAAGGGCATGGTCTCCGGTGCCATGAAGAGCGTCATGGCTTGCCCCCCTTGAGCTCGGCCAAGCGGGCCTCGACCCTCTGGTCTCGCATCAGGCCGTCCAGCTCAGTCAACATAGCCTCTTGCGTAGCAGCCACCTTCACCTCGCAGGCGGTCAATCCGGTTTGACGCTGGAAGATGCGGTTAAAGGAGTCACCGGCCTTCTCCACCGCGGCTTGGGCATCATTAGTCGCCGGGGAGATGCCGACAGCGCTGTTCATCCTGTTGCGGCTGGCGATGAACTGCTCCATGGCTCCCTGCATGTCACGCCGCTTGCCGAGCAGGGCATTGACAAAGCCCGACAATTCCTTTTCCTGGGCTACGAGTTCGGTAAGCGATCCCTCGACAATCGGGATCTGCGCCTCGATGTCGAGCTGCCTGGTCACCGCCGCTCGAGCCAGGTCGTCGCGGTTCATCGCGATAGCCTGTTCGGCCTGCATCGTCAGCTCCAAGTGACGCTGGTTCAGGTCGGCGTGCTGGCGCTGCGCCAAGTGGCGGTTGGCAGCTGCCTTGCCCAGTTCGGCCCGGACCTCGTCGATCACCATGTCCACCTTGCGAACAGCCTGTTCCATCATGGCTTCGGGCGCTTGATCCTCGATCTTGTCCAGCAGGACATGCGCGCTGCCAATGACGATCTGGGAGACCCGGTTACGCAGTGTTTCAGCCATTGCCATCTCCTTGTTTGTTTGTGTTGATGAGGGTTGCCAGTTCAAGGGTGCGACCGATATGCCGCTGAATCACCTCTGGATCGAACGCCGCTGCGCCGGGGGTCAATGCCTGTCGTAGCAGCGCTTCGGTCAGTGCCATGGCACGTCGCACCAATTGCTCTTCGACTTGAGCCGCCTCGGTACTCCCCTTGGGACGAGCGGAAATCAAGGTGGCCGCCATGGTGATGACGTGGTCAACCAGGGTGCTGACAACTTCAGAGTGCGCCATCTCATCCCGGTCGATTAGCGCCAGCGATTGCCGCAGTGCATCAGTCATGCGGAGCATCCATGCTTGCGTCTTAACCGAATCGGCAGTGGCTTCATGCTGAAGCCTCAGTTCCTTCAATGCTTCGCGCAGTTTGTCGCTATTGCTTTTGGCGCCCGCGTACTCAAGAGAGATGAACCACTGATAAAGGTCATCTTCAATGCGCCCTGACAACGGGACCATTCCGCCGGAAGGAATACGGGACATATGGGATTCCTGTTTATTGGATTCATTTGTATTCAATTGAATACACCTGTAACGCCCTTCGGGTACTTTGTCAATGGCTATTATCGGATGCTCCGGGAAAAACTCAAATCAAGCCTCCTTAAGACGTCTTTTGGTCAAAGTCCCTAATCCTTAATTCCACAGCACTGCCCTTTTGACAAGCAATATCTCCTCATGTTTACGGAGCACAAACGTCTCGAAGCGTAGCTTAGATGCGCAGAGGATTGAGGCGGCTGGTAAGCTGGCTGTCGGCGTTGACCACCTGGAAGTAATCAAACGGCCCGGCGCCATTTTGCCGAGGCGCGAACGCGCAAACAGCGGCGCTGCCCGGAAAAGAGACCGGGGAGCGCTGAGACCGGGAGCCACTTCACCCCGGAACAGGATCTCATTATTGTGACGGACGTCACATCCTAACTGCCGCAACTGTGCTACCGTCTCACCGAACGAAATAGGAAGCATCGATACACGACAATACTAAAACTTTCGCGAGGAAGTGACGGAAAGCCTATTGGGTCTCAGGAAGAGACAGCCGGGTCGCCGAAATATCACACACGATATTACCGGTACCCGGCTTTTTTGCGTCCAGTCGGGAAGACGGCACAGCAAGGGCGGAAGAGGAGATCTGTGAAGCATAAAACAGCAGTGGCCGCAGCAATCAAGAGAGGGCGCAGGCCAGCCGAGCAGTATCAGGCAGATTGGAACTTGCCGGCAAAGTACTTCAGAAACCAGCGCAAGAATAAGGAGGAAACAAAGTTTATGGGAAAAACCAGCGGTATGAACAGACCTGCTTCACGCGTCGCGTATTTGGCGCTGCTTTTCGTGACCATGTTGGCGGCAACGCTGCACTTCGGCGCCCACACGGCGCAAGCAGCCCAAGTGACGATGTCCTGGGCCGCTCCGACCACCAATGCCGACGGCACGCCGGCTACCGGCCTGTCCGGCTACAAGGTATACATCGGCAGTTCCTCCCGCAACTACCAGCAGAGGATCGATGTCGGCAACGTGACTAGCTACACCAACAGCAGCCTGAGTGACGGCAGCACCTATTACTTCGCCGTCACTGCCTACAACGCTTCCGGGGTGGAGAGCGCCTACTCCAGCGAGTTGAGCAAGGCCTTTGCCGCCACAACCCGCACCATAACGGCAACGGCAGGAACCGGTGGGACCATCACCGCGCTGAACAACACCAGGGTAAGCTCGGCGAGCAACGGGACCATGACGGTGACCAGCGTAACGGTCGGCGCCGGGGCCAGCCAGGCCTTCAGCATCGCGCCCGCCGCCGGCTACAGCATCGCAGGCGTCACCGTGGATGGCGCGTCGCTCGGACCGGTTGCCTCGTACACCTTTGTCAACGTGACGGCCGACCACACCATCAGCGCCACCTTCGCCGCGGCAACAGCGCCGACAGCGATCACCAGTTCCAGCACCTGGCTCAATCAAGCCATCGCCTCGCAAAGCGGCAGCTTCACAGCCAGGTTCGACCTGATTCCGAATGCCAACAATATCGATGCCGTGACCGGATTCTCGGCCCTACCCGCCAAGACCTGGACCGACTTGGCAGCCGTGGTCCGGTTTAATGCCTCCGGCACCATCGATGCCCGAAACGGGAGCTCTTTTGCCGCCAGGGTGGCCCTGCCCTACTCGGCCGGCAAGGTTTACCACGTGCGCATGCAGATAAATGTCCCGACTCATCGCTACGACGTCTACGTGACCCCGGCCGGCGGGGCCGAAACCCTGCTGGCATCCGGCTACGCCTTCAGAACGGAACAGGCTGCAGTAACACAACTTAACAACCTCGGCATCTATTCCAGCGTGGCAAGCCACCAGTTGCGGAACTTGTCGATAACGTCACCCTAGCAAATCAAAGGCGATGCCAGTGCAACGCCAGAGCTAAGTGTTCAGTCGATCCCGGGCGAGGACGGGTTTGCCAAGTATCGGCAAAACCGTCACCAGTTAAATCTGGGACTACGGATGGGTGCCATAGCTGTTTCAATTGCAACACCACGCTGGAAATAACTACCTCAAAGTGACAACTCAAAATAGGGATAAATATGAACGCAGAAAGAACTCAGAAAAGCAAAGCTAATTGGATGCTCTCTACTGTTGCAATTCTCGCTGCCCTCACCGGATTCGCATCGGTGGCGGATGCCACCTACACCCTTCCCGCGGCTCGTTCGGTAAAATGGCAGGGAAATGTCGGGGTCTCTGGCGACATCACCGTCAGAACCACGATCTACAGGACATTGTCTCCTTCGGGAGCCAACGATACCAGCGCAATCCAGACGGCCATCAACAACTGCCCTTCCGGCCAGGTGGTGAAACTGAATGCCGGTACCTACAACGTAAGCAGCAGCATCACCGGCAAGTCGAATGTCACCTTGCGCGGCGCCGGCATGGGCAAAACCATCATCAAGGGGATGTCCGGCATGACCGGCGCCTACGTGGTGGGCATCAGGGGGAGCTATTCCCTGGGGACTTCGCGTGGCATCTCCGCCGGACTGGCAAAAGGGTCCACCAGCATCACTACCAGTGTGGCTCATGGCTTCGTCGCCGGCGACTACATTCTCATCGACCAGTTGAACAACCCTTATGGCGACCCTGTGGTTACCAACGTCGGCTACGACGGGACCTGCTCCTGGTGCGGACGCGCCAGCGGCACCAGATCTTTGGGCCAGATAGTACGGGTAATTGCAGTTCCCTCAAGCACTACCGCCACCTTGGAAATCCCCCTGTACTGGAACTACAGCTCCTCCCTCTCGCCGCAGGCTACCAAGTACACGGGCTTCACCGTCGGCGCGGGGATGGAAGACTTCACCGTCGACAACAGCCTGAGCGGCGGTCCGAACCAGGGTGGCGACGGGGCGACCCTCATGCTCAGGGGCGCCGCCAACAGCTGGTACCTGGGAGTGGAAGCGATCGGTTCCTACAAGGCGATGATCAAGGTGCACGACGCCTATCGCAATACCATCAGAGGCGGCAAGTATCATGAGGGAGTTCCCGCACTTCCCGCGACCGGCTCCCAGTACGGAACCAGCAGGGCATACGGCATCTTCATGAATCCTGCGGCCTCGGCCAACCTGATCGAAAACAACCAGTTGTACCATCTGGTAAACATGTTCATGATAAACGGGGCAGCTTCGGGCAACGTCATGGCATACAACTACATGACCGAAAACTACGCCGCGGCGGTCAACTGGCAGTTGTGCGGGTTCAGTTTTCATGGCGGCCACCCCATGATGAACCTGTTCGAGGGGAACTATAACGACTCCAGAATAGCCGCCGCCGATAACGTCTGGGGAAGTTCCAGCCATAACACCTTCTTCCGGAACCGCAACACCCTGACACCCAATAAATCCGGCGCCACCTGGAACAACGACCTGCAGAAAAACGCCACCTACTTCAACTTCGTGGGCAACGTCTTCGGCACCATCGGCGTAGAGAACATCTTCGAGCAGGAGAACATCACCCTGACCGGCTTGAAGGCAATCTACCGGTTCGGCTACACCTCGGACGGTGACGGCAGCGCGTCAGGCAACGACCCCAGGGTGCTTGCCACGGTGCTGCGCCACGCCAACTGGGACAGCTACCATCGTTCCCTACAGTTGAACAGCAGCGATGACAGCGTGCTCCCGCCTTCGCTGTATCTGACCGGCAAGCCTGCCTGGTGGGGCAGCAGCGTTCCCTGGCCTGCAGTAGGACCTGACCTGTCCCCCATGTATCCCGCGGCTCTGGGAGCGGGGAAAGGAACCCCGTGGGGCAGCAGTTCGACGCCGCCCCTTTCGCCTCCCGCCTCCTTCCAGCTGCTGTAGCAAGTTGCGGCTTCATTGACTGAAAAGGCCTCGCCGATGAGAATCGGCGGGGCCTTTTTCCGTTTGGGCCCAAAAGGTAGCACTGCACCAAAGCAGATCGGGCGCTCCGGGCTTCTGCGCACCGGAACCGCTTGCTCCCCGCTCTGCCGCCGTGCCCGGCCAGCTTGGCGATGCTGCAGAAGTAACGTTATAATTGCCATCGGCAGTGTCGGCAAAAAAGAGGGGCACCATGAACAGCGAAAAAGCTGGCCAACCTGAAGCGGGATTTTACCGGGTGCTCACGGCCGTTGCGCTTCTGGCCGCCCTGGCCGGGCTCGCTTCGGTGGCGCATGCCACCTACACCCTTCCCGCCGACCGTTCGGTGACCTGGCTGGGAAACGTCGGTGTTTCCGGCGACATCCCTGCCAGAACCAAGATCTACCGGACCTTGTCTGCTTCGGGACTCGACGATTCCAAAGCCATACAGGGGGCGCTGGACAGTTGCCCTCCCGGTCAGGTGGTGCTATTGAGGGAGGGGACCTTCCATGTCGGCAGCGCCGTCACAGTCAGGTCCCACACCACGCTGCGCGGCGCCGGAATGGGCAAAACCGTGATCAAGGGGATGCCCGGCATGACCGGCGCCTATGTGGCCGGCATCAGGGGCAGTTATGCCACTGGCCCTTCGCTTGCCATCTCCGGGGGACTGTCCAAGGGGTCCAGCAGCATCAGCACCAGCGCGCCCCACGGCTGGAGCGCCGGGGACATCATCCTCATCGACCAGTTGAACGACCCCTCCGGCGACCCAGTGGTGACCAGTATCGGCTACGACGGAACCTGCACCTGGTGCGGAAGAGCCGGCGGCACCAGGTCTTTGGGGCAGATGGTGGAGGTGGTCTCGGTTCCTTCAGCCACCAGCGCCACTTTGGAAATCCCGCTGTACTGGAACTACAGTTCTTCCCTGTCGCCACAGGCGACCAAGTACTCGGACCTGACCGTCAATGCCGGGATGGAGGATTTCACCGTCGACAACAGCCTGAGCGGCGGAGCGAACCAAGACGGCGACGGAGGGACCCTGATGCTCAGAGGCGCGGCCAACAGCTGGATCCTGCGGGTGGAAGCGATCGGCTCCTACAAGAGCATGGTGAAGGTGCATGACGCCTACCGCAATACCGTCAGAGGCGGCAAGTATCACGAGGGAGTCCCGGCACTTCCCTCGACCGGCACCCAATACGGCGCCGGCAGGGCCTACGGCTTCTTCATCAATCCCGCGGCCTCCGCCAACCTGTTCGAGAACAACGAGCTGTACCACCTGGTGGACATGTTCATGATAAACGGGGCTGTTTCCGGCAACGTCTTCGGATACAACTACGCCACTGAGCCCTATGCGGCAGCAAGCGACTGGCAGTTGAGCGTGTTCGACATGCATGGCGGCCATCCGATGATGAACCTCTTTGAAGGCAATTACAGCGATGCCAGGATATCCACCTCCGACAACGTGTGGGGAAGTTCCAGCCACAACACCTTCTTCCGAAATCGCAATACCCTTACACCCGGCAAAACCAGGGCCCCCTGGAACAACGACCTGCAGAAAAACGCCACCTACTACAGCTTTGTGGGTAACGTCTTCGGTACCTTGGGCGTGGAAAACGTCTATGACCAGGAGAAGGTTGCCCTGATAGGTTTGAAGGCCATCTACCGATTCGGCTACACTTCGGACGGCGATGACGGTCCCTCGGGGAACGACCCTAAAGTTTCAGCCACAGTGCTGCGCCACGCAAACTGGGACAGCTACCATGGTCGCACGGTGTACCACGGAAGTGATGACCGGGTGCTCCCTGCTTCGCTTTATCTGACCGGCAGGCCGGCATGGTGGGGTGGCAGAACCGCCTGGCCGGCTGTGGGACCGGATTTGTCTCCCATGTATCCCACAGCCCGCGGGGCGGGGAAGGGAACCCCGTGGGGCAGCAGCTCGACACCGACCGATTCGCCTCCCACAGCCCACAAGGTCCTGTAGCGCCTTGAGGCTTCGGGTTGACTGAAAAGGCCCTCGCCGAGCGAGAATCGGCGGGGCCTTTTCGGTTTTGGCGCATGAGAAGTGTGCTCGGCTGGATTTCGCCTAAAGCTACCTTTCAGGACAGCCCAAGACGCGCCTTCAGTTTGAGGAAAAAGCCCGGGATCATTTCCGAGTCGGCCCTGTTATTCACGGCAATGAGGCAATAGAGCGCTACGGCAACGGTGAAGGCCGAATTGACCAGCAGATGCACTCCCTTTGACAGGAACCAGGGGGTCGCGAAGACAGCCCCGATGGCGAGGGCAAAGACGCCGAACAAGCGCAGATTGCCGGGCTGGAACGAGAATCGGTAAGATCTTGTCAGCACAAAGACGATGAGCATGGCATAAAGCAGGTTCATGCCGAAAAAGGCCATGCCGATACCGGGCAGACCGAAATGCGTCAACCCAAGCCATGCCAGGCCCAGATGCGACAGGTTGGCGCAGAGCTCGGTCTGAATCAACAGCTTGCCGTTTCCCTGCGCCCGCAGCATGAACCCCATAGGCCAGTTTACCACCTGAAGCGCTACCCCCATTAGCTGCCATCTCAGTATTTCGATGGCCTGAGTGAAAGCGGACGAATAGAACAGGACAACCAGTAGCGGAGCGAAGGTCATTATGGCCATGATGCCCGGAACCGCCAGCAAGAGCCCCATTTCCACCTGCTTGTTGATCAGAATGGCGCAGTGCTGCCGGTCCTGGGCCGCGGCGGAAAGGCGGGGGTAAAAATCGATCAGCATGGCGTTCAGAATGATACCGACATATACCAGCGACAGGGTGGACGACGCATGGAACGCGCCGGCGGCGTTCATGCCGAGTTGCCTGATGACAAGGACCCGCAAGATGTACTGCGTCACCACGGTCATGAGCGTTCCCAACATGAGAGCCATTCCCAGTTTCAAAAGCGGTCTCGCCCCGACCAGCGACTCCCTCCAGCTAAGGGTGGCAGCCGGTACGCGGATCTTTCCGGCGTACCATGAGGAAGCCAGTAAACCGGTTGCCGGTACCACGATCAGGTAGAAGACGATGCCCCTGGCGCCGAAAAAATAGACTAAAGGAACGCTGAACAGGGTACCGAAGCAGGCGCTTATTACACTGGCCTTGGCCAAGTCGCCTATGCGACGCGTCCCCTGGATCAGCGCCGTTTGTCCTGCCGAAACAGCAGCGAAGAAGACCGTCATGGAGAGAAGGACAATATCGAAGGCGTGCTCGGCGGAGCCGAAGGTGAGGCGGCTCACGCTGCCGCTAAAGACGGAGAGCAGGAAAAGGCCGGCCAGCCCGGAAAGAAGAGCCGCCCGTCTTATGGTAAGGACGCTGCGGGAAATGACCTCGCTGCCGCCTGCGTTGTAAGCTCCGGCAATTTGTCTCACACCGCTTTCGCCGATCCCCATGCCGGAAAAAGTGCTGACCAGGCTGGTTATGGTAAGGTAGACACCGATCAGTCCCACTCCCGAGGGTCCCAGCATCAGGGCAACGATTTTGGTCCGGATCATACCCATCAGAGAAGTGATAACCGACGACCCGCCCATGATGAAGGTGGACTTCAGGATCTGCCTTTCCTGTTCACTTTCCGGTTTACTCTCCATGGAGGTCCCTTGTCGACTGCCGGTTTCTGACTCGGTTGAGATATGCCATCCGGTCAAATGGGACGGGACCGGGATCGGCTTTGAGAACAGGCTCCGGATCTTGCTGCGGGCAGTCCAGCGCGGCAATAAGCAGGATGAACCAGATCAAGCTGAGGCCGTTGAACATGGCTTCGGTCCAGTTGTAAACCACGGCCACCACGAAAAACAAAAACATCAGGGCGCCGTAGCTGTCCTGACGCAACAGCTGCCTGCGCACCCTCGCCCCGGTGAAGAAGATCATGGCCAAAAGCAGGGTCAATCCCAGCACCCCGCAATTGAGGTAGGTCTCCAGATAACCGTTATGCGCCTGGGTTATTCCCTGGTACCGGTCGATGACGGGGGGCAACCAGAAGTTCATGTATCCGCTTCCCACCAGGGGATTGACGGGCTCGCGCAACAGCCCGGACCAGATCTCGGTGCGCCCGGTCAGAGTCAGATCCCTTCCCAGCATCCCCAGCAGCGACCGGGAAAGTGCCGGGAAAGTATCCAGAAGCATAAACAGGGCAGCGGTTACCAGGGCATAGGTGCCGACGTACTGGAGCTGTTTCTGGACAAAAGGAAGTCGCTGGAAAAGGACCAGGAAGGCGCCCAAGGAACAGCAGACCAAAGCGGTTGCGCTTCCGGTAATGGCCAACAACCAGAGGGTGATCACCAGCACGGCTCCCCGCAGCACCAGGTCGACCTTGGGGGCATGCGATTTCCACATCTCCAGGGTGTCCCACAAAAGGAAAAGACCGCAAGTAACCAGCACGATCCCCAGTTCGTTCTTGTTGGTGGTAACCCCGATGTTCGCTGCGCTTTCAGACCAGGAGTCCTGGTGAGTGCCGATGTCGGGGAAGAACAAGATCAAAAGCAGGGAGGCGGGTATGACGAAATTGGTATATCGGGAGAAAACACCCCTCAGTGCCCGGACCGGAAATCTGTCCGTGAGTATGACCAAGACCATGACCATGTTGCCCAGGTCCTTGACGTATCTTTTGGTGCTGATGAAGATATAGTCGGACCAAAGGATGCTTATGCCGCAATAGAGAAGATACAGGACCAGCCAAAGGTTGTGGGAAACGATCTTCTTCCAGTCAATCCGACGCCTACACAACTCCACGGTTCCTGCAACTATCAGCACGATGAAGACGGCCCGGTCCAGAGGGCTGCCGTCCATCCGGGAGGCCAGGGCCGCTTCGGCGTCCAGTTCGGCCCCCAACCAGTAGGATACCTCCTTCGAGCCTATGATGCTGATCCACAAAAACGGCACCCAAAGGGCGCGGGAAGTCATGGGGTGCAGTTTCCGGTCTCTGAGAAAGAGACACAGGATAAATAACGAGCACATCCCCAGGGCTATAAGTGACACGGCTGACTCCGTCCGGCGTCATTGGTTGCGTTGCCATCTGCTCGTCAATGGATCGTCAAGGATCCCGCTCTTTGACGGGATTGAGTCGAAGTACCCCCAGGATCAGGCCGGTATGGTCGCAAATCTTTATCAGGTACTTCAGGAAATGATGCTCGCCTGCCAGCAGGAAAACCGGCAGGGACAGGGCGTACAAGACCACGGCAAGCAGCGATTTCAGGACCCCCAGGGGGCCCGGGTTGAACCTGCAGGATATGTTGCCCCGCAGCAGGGCGCGGCGCAGCAGGTAGCCGCGAGTGCAGCGCCCAGGCGGGACCAACTCGTACACCGGGGCCTCGTTGCACCAGACGAAGCAGTGCCCCCGGGCCATCATGTTGCGGAAGAAATCCGCGTCTTCGCCGCCAGTCCCGAACTCTCCATTGAAGGGGTCGGCCCGGTCCAGCAGGCTTTTTCTGAACAGGACGTTCCCGGTCCGGGCATCGCCCATCCCGATCCGGTACCCCGTGGCATGAGAGGGGCGCTCGTAAAACCTCCCCTTGAGCGCCCATTGCGGCGGCGTCAGTTCGAAATAGGGCAGAACGGGCCCGAGCACCCCGTCCGCGCAGGCGCTACTGCAGGTGCTCAGAAGCAGGTAAAGCCAGTCCGGCGACGGATACTCGTCGTCATCGATGAATGCTATGTAATCGCCTGAGGCGTTTGCCAAGGCCCGGTTCCTGACCAGGGCGATGTTCTGCTGCGGCTCAACGCAATAGGTCACGGGCAAGGTGGAGCGGCGGGCGAAGCCGGTGGTGGTCGTCTCAGCAGACCGGCTGCTGTCATTGTCGGCCACCACCACAGAATAGCTGAAAAAGTTCCGGGTATTCTGCCGCCCGAGCTCCTCCAGCAGGCGGCCCAGGAGATGGGGCCTTTTGAAGGTACAGATGCATACGCAGATGTGCGGTTTCTTCTGAGTCACACTCCCCCCGTTTTTCATGCCCGGCTCTGGCCGTAGCTCACGGCTGCATCAGGTTTTCCCGGCAGTTCTGGTGACTGGAGACGGAGAGCGCGGCGATGCTGTCATTTTTCTTCGCTGCCACCTGAACCTGGGTCGGGTGGGCCCAATGTGTTCTGTGCCACTGCTCATTTCTGACGGAGAAGCTTTTTTTTAACGATGGTGTGCAGGCGCTCCATCTGCTCCTTCCTGCGAAACGACACCAACTCCGGCGAGATGGGGCGTTCCGCCCGGGTCAGGAATCTCCAGAAGAACCCGGAAAAGATCAGCAGCGAACCGATCAGGTAGGGCTTGTCCTTCAAGTGATAGACCGTGCGGAAGAGCTCCCAAAGCGGGTGCCCCCCCAGGAAATAGTCCTTCTCCCCGAGCCGGAAGCGCGCGGCCAGCAATCGGTTCTGGCCCGCTCCCACCGGCCGGTGGTGACAAAAGGACCGCTCGGTGAAGGTCTGTGTTTTCCACCCTTTCATGCTTGCAGTATAGACGGCAACCGAGTCGATACCCCCGATCCGGATCGGCACATAGCCGCCGATCTCTTCGTAACACTCCCGCCTGAACAGCTGACATGCCCCTGGAGGGTCCTCTTTGCTGACGATGTCGTAGTTGTGGGTAAACCCCTCGGCAGCTTCGCGGTACGCCGTTCCCGCCACACCAAGCCTTGGGTCTGCGGCGAATTTTTCCAGCAGGTATTGGAAGTGATCGGTGTCGAAAGAGGTGTCGCCGTCCACGTTGCCGACCACGGAGAATTCCAGTCTGCTTACCCTGGCATAGCCCGCATTGAAGGCATTGACCTTGCCGGAAAAATGCCGTTCCGTCCGTTTCGGCAGGCGCACCAGCTCGATCCATGGGTGATGGGCGCTGTAGCGCTCCACGATCTCATCGGTTCCGTCGGTCGATCCATCGCTGACCACCACCCACCTGAGCGGTTTGACGGTCTGCTGAACCATGGTCGCCAGGGTTTGCTCGATGAACTGCGCCTCGTTCCAGGCCGGAGTGATCAGCACGTAAGCCGGCAAGCTGTCTGCCGCTCCGGAAGGAGTATGGTTCTTCATTTCGGACATGGGCTTTTACCTTTCAGGAATCATGCGGCATCAGCGGGACCAGATCCGTCACGATTTTCCGATAGACACCGCCGGTCCGGTGCCAGCCGAAGCGATCCAGAAACTTGGCGGAATTGGCCACCTGTGCACGCATACGGTCTCTGTTGGTATAGAGGTCTATGACAGCTTCTGCCAAGTCCTTGCTGTTGCAAGGCTGGAAAAACCTGACCATGGAATCGTCATAATAATGGCAGTGGGCTGTGGTCCGGGAGATGACCACCGGAATGCCGAGAGACAGGTATTCCAGAGATTTCATGCTGATCGCTTCGTCGGCAAAAGTGGAATTCTTGGTCGGAACCAAACCGATGTCCGCATTGGCCAGTATGCCCGGAAGCTCTTTGAACAAGACCCCGTCATGGAACTTGACATACTCGTTCATCCTGTTTTTTTGCAGGTACTCGACGAAACTTTCATACATCCTTCCTTTTTTTAACATATAGACATGCAGCACCGCCTCGCTGATCCTTGCCTTGATCAGTTGCATGGCGTCCAGCATGGTATCGACTCCAAAATGCTCCTCCAGCGACCCATGGTAGTAAAGATTGAAGGACTTGATCGCGGAAGGAGCTTTTCCCCCCCTTAGCCTGAAGATTTCCGAGTCCGGTACATTCAAGAGCACCGAGCATTTCGCCTCCGGCACCTTGCGCGTGATCAGCCTGTCGCGCCAGATGTCGTTAACGGTTATTATGTGGTCGGCGTATTGGGTGGAGATTTTCTCCATGAATTTTATAAAGCTAATTGCGGGATGGTTCTCTGCCACGCCAAGCTTTCGCATGAACAGTTCCGGTCCTATATCATGAATGTCCAGAATGACCCGGGCTCCCATAAGTTTTGGAATGATGGTCGTGAATACCGCGATATCCGGAGGCGCGGTAACATGAATCAGGGCGTACCTCTTGGTGAAACTCAGCCAGGTGATGAACAGCGTGGACTTGAGCAGAAACCGCAGCACGCCCAAGAGGTAACCGACCAGCGTCTTTTCCACTGCCGCTCTGGACTGGATTTTATAAAGCTTCAGCCCGTCATACTCTTCGAAGTCCGCGTCGTCCGACGAACTCTTCAGACATATGATGTCAACCTCAAAACCGTTTTTTTCCAGGGTAGTGGCCTCCCGGTGCACCAGTTGGCAGATCGGCTGGTAGTAGACAAAGCAGGCGTTGAGCTTCTTCTTTGTGCTTTTCATGATTATAGCTCCTGTGTCCGCAAGCCTGAATGAATCGAAATGTGGATTGGGCGTAAAAGCTATAATTTGTTGTACAGGAACTCAGGAATGTAATAGCGGCGCTTATCGAATTGGATCAACTTATGGGAAGACTTGGAAAGCAGGGACACAACCTGGTGGTGCAGCCAGGCATTTAGCGAGCCCCGGACGACCTCTGTCTGCAGGGAAAGCGGGGCTGCTCCGGTGCTGGTTTTCTCACGGCAGGCTCGTTCTAGCGCTTGATAGATCTGGCTCATTTCGTCACCTGTTAGCCGAAGCAGGGGTCGGAATATGGGACCTCATGCTCGTTCTGTTTCTTTTCGGCGGGGGACCGATCTGGGCTCCCTCTACGACTAGTTCCTCAATTCTGGCAGCCCGAGGCCTTCCAACGCTTTCCAGAACGGAAAAGGTCTGGGAAACCGTTAGCGGAAAAGGAGCAATAGGAAAATCCCGAGCAACATTAATCTTTTTTAATGCAACAGTATAACCATGGCTCAACGCATGTCAAGGCGCCACTCGCGATGCCGGTCCATTACGGACGCCTGCCGTTAATACCATGTGACCACAGTGGTAACAATCCTTCGCAGGGGGCGGTGCTGCGGCCTATCCTTGGGTGGAGCGCCTCAAAGGGGGCGTCCTGCCGGACCTCTGCTGTCCGCGCTGCGACAGAATCAGTCGCGATGTTGCTTCTGGATTTACTATCTATTTGATACAATTACATCAGGAGATCAGGACACCAGTTGGGCGGCAATGTCTATAGCAGGTAAAGAGTCACTCAGTCCTGATCCGAAGCTGGCATAAGCGGATTCCCGAGACAATACCCCAAGCTCGGGATCAGAGGCCCAAGATGAAAGCGCTGGTTAAAACACTTCTCGTTCTCATCGCTCTGCCAGCTCTCTACAGCTCTCCTTCTGTAGCGGCCCAGGAAGTCGATTCGCTGTGTCAGTTCCACTATCCCACCGATTACCTCTATGAGTGGGACTGCGTCCGGCTCACAACAAAGGACTCGCCCTACCGCGTGTTCGGCAAGCTCTGGCGCGACGGGCTGCGCTTCAACCGCGTGGACCAGCGTCACTTCCTGGCCGGGCTGTCGATCAAGGTGCCCAAGAATATCGAGGATATCAGGGGCTTCAACCCGATGCCCCCCACCTATCCGGAGGCTGAACTGGAGCCCAAATTCATCCTGATCGATCAGAACGAGATGTTCCTGGGGGCCTACGAGTACGGCCTGCTGGTTCTATCTGCGCCGGTTGCGGTCGGGGTCGAGGGTAATCGGCTGCAAAACGGCTACTACCGGGTCGACGCCATCGACCTCAAGCATGAGTCGAGTCTCTATCCTGTCGAGGGGACCGACCGTCCCTACCCGATGCACTTCGGTCTGCGCATCCATATCGACAAGAGGCTGGACGGCTGGACTTCGTACTGGATCCACGGGCGCGATATCCCAGGGTATCCCGCCTCGCACGGCTGCATCGGACTCTACGACGAGGAGATGCAGAAGGAGTATTACGGCGAGCCGGCCAAGCCGGTACTGACGGACGCCAAGAAGCTGTACCGCTGGGTGGTTGGCAACATCCGGGACAGTGGGGCCTTCCAACGGATTAACGGACCGAAGGTGCTGATCATGGGGACCCCGCCGACGGGCTTGATGGAGGAACCAGTGACAGAGGAACCGGTGGGATCGGAAACCCCATCCCCACCCCAACCCTCCCCTTGAAGGGAGGGGGAAGAACACGGATTGGCTGTGTTTTTTCGACTTGCCAAGCAGAAAGTTGACGGCATAATCTGTCATTATCAAATGGGATGCTGCCGTTTTCACAACAGGGGGTCGTCATGAAGTGTCCAGTATGCAAGAACCATCAGCAGGTCGACATCCAGTTACAGACAGATGGTTTCAAGGAAGGGATCATCGAATGCAGCGTCTGTGGCGCTGTCTGGTCCCAGAACCACGGCGTCACCGAGATCGTCAAGGATCCGCAGCTTGAGTCGTTTCTGGAGGCGCAAAGCGAGTGCGTCGAAGGCGATGACTACAATCTCAACGGAGAGAAGAGCGGGTAGCGGCTGTATTCTCCTCGTCTCCGGACCGCTTGCGGTTTACTGACTTTCCTGCTTGAAATCCCCTGCCCACTCTAAACGAACAAACCAAACCTTCCCCCTTTGCCGGGGGAAGGGCCTTCCCTTGCCTGATGCTATTTCCTTCGGCTCGGTGCGCTCTTCCCCCCTCTCCCCGACCCTCCCCCAACACCGGCGGGGGAGCTGGCTGGGGAGAATGTGGCGACAGCCACGGCATCTACTATGGCACCGGCACCGCGTCGCGCTGGCTGGGACTGCAGCCTCGATTGACAGCCCGATCTATTGCGCGTACCCTGACGGCAAATTTCACCAAGCGAGGATCTTCTGACCATGAAGTCGCTCAATATCATAGGGTGCGGGGCGGTGGGCAAGACGCTGGGTCGCCTGTTTCACCAGGCCGCGGTTTTCGAGATCCGGGACATCCTGAACCGTTCGCTGGCCAGCGGCGCCGAGGCCGCGGCCTTCATCGGGGCCGGGCGGGCGGTGCCGGATGTTGCCGCGTTGCGCCCGGCCGACCTGTACCTGGTCGCCGTCTCCGACGACGCCATAGCCAACTGCGCCGAAACCCTGGCGCAATCTGGGCTGGATCTGTCCGGGAGCATCGTGTGGCAGGTGAGCGGAGCGCTGCCAAGTGCGCTGCTGGCGCCGGTCCGGGAGCGGGGAGGGGAGGTGGCGAGCGTGCACCCGGTGAAAAGCTTCGCCGATCCCGCAGCCTGCGTAGCCGACTTTGCCGGGACCTGGTGCGGCATCGAGGGGGACGCCCGGGCCGTGGAACTTCTGAGCGCGGCCTTCGAGGCGATCGGTGGGAGGATCTTTTCCGTCGATGCCGATTTCAAGACCGTCTATCACGCCGGCGCGGTGCTGGTCTGCAACTACCTGACAGCGCTTATGGAGGTGGGCATCAGGGCCTACCAGAAGGGGGGGCTGCCGCGTGACACCGCGCTCCAGGTGATGGAACCGCTGGTGCGCGGCACGGTGGACAACATCTTCCGGGTCGGGACGGTGCAGGCGCTCACCGGGCCGATAGCCCGGGGCGATGCCGCCGTGGTCGCAGCGCAGCTCGCGGCGCTGGATGGCTGGGACCGTGACATTGCGGAGCTCTACCGCAATCTGGGTCGGGTGGCCCTCGATCTGTCGCGCCGGCGCGGGGCGGCATCCCCTGATGGCCTGGTCGCTATCGAGGAACTGCTGACCCCATCCCCACTGCGCCGCTCCCCTTGAAGCGGAGAGAGTTTTCCCAGTAAAAAGAAAAGCGCAGCCGCACCTGGAACTGCAGGTGAGGTTGCGCTTTCTGTTGCTCGCATCAGCGAAGGATAAAATCGCCCTGTTGTCACAGCTAGGCCGGGCGGCAAAAACGGGAGAGCTGACCCGTCTGTGGTCAGGCCACTTCTGTAATACATCTCGAAGGTCTCGTCGCTCTGGTGCAGATCGAGTGGCACCGCTGACGCCGGCGTGGGGCAGCTTGCGAGGCCTCGTCACAGCCGCCACCTCTAAGGCAGAACCTTAACCGTTGGCCGCCAGCGCCCCTTCGGTCTCCTGCACCAGTTCCAGTTCGCCCTGGGTGAAGACCTTGTCGATGTCCAGGATGATGATGAACTGGTCGGCGTGCTTCCCCATCCCCTTGATGAAGTCGGTGTTCAGCCTGGTGCCGATGCGCGGCGGCGGCTCGATCTGGTCCGGCTCAAGGTCCAGCACCTCCTGGACCGCGTCTGCCATCGCCCCCATGACCACCTTTTCCCCACCCAGCTCGACTTCGACGATGATGACGCAGGTGTTCACCGTCTTCTCGGCCTGCACCATGCCGAACTTGAGGCGCAGGTCGACCACCGGGACCACGCTGCCGCGCAGGTTTATCACCCCGCGCATGTAGTCCGGGGTCCGGGGCACCTTGGTGATGCTGGTGAAATCCAGCACCTCGCGCACCTTGCCGATGTCCAGGGCAAACAGCTCGTCTTCCAATTTGAAGGTCAGATACTGTGTGGTTTCCGTAATCGTTTCCACCGCCATTTTAGTTCTCCTTTTACGGTATAGTGCCGGGTGCAGTTTACCGCTTGTGATATAAATATGTTACGGCTTGGTCCCGCGGAGCTGACGCCGGCCAAAGGAATCTGGCCGACAAGTAGTGATATCGACATGTCGGCGGGAGATATTGAGTTTTTTTGTGTGATGTTAAATAGTTATAATTTTCGGCTGCGCTCTGTTTTGCGCGCGCCAGCCAGTTACTTCACCAGCCGGTGTCTCAGCTCCTTTTTCAGCTGTTTACTTTCCCCGCGCATGTTTTTATTTAGCCAGCAGGCGCAACAGCTTTCCTTTGAGTAGCGGCAGGAGGCGACCGATGAAGATACTGGCCATTGATCCCGGCTCCGCCTCGACCAAGATTACCGCGGCGGGGCTGCTGCCGATTGATTTCTAACCTCAGGGCGGGTATGCTTGGGAGCTTGAGTCCGAGACACTCATGACACCGGCAACGTTGCTGCTTTATTGGAGAGAAGATGGTCCCAGCGACCCTCATCATAGGCCACCGCGGCGCCTCGCAACAGGCTCCCGAAAATACGCTCGCCTCTTTCAGGCTCGCCTTTGAGCAGGGGGCGGACGGTATCGAGGCCGATTTCCGCCTGACCCGCGACGGCGAGATCGTCTGCCTGCACGACGACGGCACCCTCCGCACCGCCGGGGTGGATCTCGAAGCCGGGGAGGCGACTTTAGCCCAACTGAGGCGCCTTGATGTCGGGGCGGGGAAGGGGGCGGGCTGGGCCGGGGAGCGGATCCCGACCCTGAAGGAGGTGCTGGGCGCCCTCCCGAGCGGCAAGCTGATCTGCATCGAGCTTAAATCCGGCGCCGAGATCGTGGCCCCGCTGGCTGAAATCCTCGAAGGCTGCGGTGTGCCCCCCGCACAGATCCGGCTGCTCAGCTTCGACGCCCAACTGATCCGGCTCCTGAAGGAGCGCCTTCCCGGCTATCCGGCCTGCTGGCTCACCGAGTACCGCTTCCGCGGCGCCTGGCGTCCCTCGCATGAGGAGGTGCTCGCCACCCTCCGGGAGAGCCGCGCCGACGGGCTGGCCAGCAGCGACCGCGCCGCACTGGACGCCTCCCTGGTCCGCGCACTTCGGGAGCGCGGCCTGGAGATACATGTCTGGACCGTGGACGGCGCCCGGGCGGCGCGCAGGCTCTGCGGCCTGGGGGTCGATTCGATCATGACCAACAGACCGGGAAGACTGCGTCGCTCGCTGGCGCAGGCGCCGGTTACCCCGGTTGGATCGGACGCCGCCCAAGCGGGGCAGGCAGGGCAGGCGCCCCCCAAAAAGGGAGGCAGGCCATGAACCGTCAGGCCTATCTCGCCACCGGTCGCATGATCGCCATGGTGCAGGGGTTCTCCAAGCTGCGGGTTAACGTCTACGGCAAGGAGAACATCCCCAAGGGGTCCATCATCTTCGTGGTGAACCACTTCACCCGCATCGAGACCCTGCTGCTTCCCTACCACATCTATCGCATAACCGGCGTGCCGGTCTGGTCGCTGGCGGACTCATCCTTCTTCGACGGGCCGTTGAGCGGCTTCCTCGACATGGTGGGAGCTGTTTCCACCCGCAGTCCCGACCGCGACCGGGTGATCGTGAAAACGCTCCTTACCGGCGAGGCCAACTGGGTCATCTTCCCGGAGGGGAGGATGGTGAAGGATAAGGGTCCTTTCCGGCGCCGCCTGCTGCGCCCGCCGGTCGGGTCGCGCCCTCATTCCGGCGCCGCCACCCTGGCGCTGCGCACCGAATTCTACCGGCAGAGGCTGATCAGCCTGGGCCGGAGCGCCCCCGAAGAGGTGGAGCGGCTCAAGGGGCTCTTTCAGATCACCGATCTGGCGCCGGTGCTCGAGGGGCAATGCTGGATCGTGCCGGTGAACATCACCTATTACCCGATCCGCGCCCGGGAAAACGTGCTGAGCTCCCTGGCCGACCTGTTCATGAAGAACGTGTCGGTGCGTCTCAGGGAGGAGATGCTCACCGAGGGGAGCATGCTCTTCTCCGGGGTCGACATAGACATCCGCTTCGGAGAGCCTCTGGAGCCGGGGCGGCGCCTCGCTTCTCCGACCGTGAAGACCGACATAACCTCCACCGCCAGCATCGGTTTCGACGACGTGCTTCCCTCCGTGCCGGTCATGAGGCGCAGGGCCACCGAGCTCATGGAGCGCTACATGGCGTCGATCTACGCCCTGACCACGGTGAACCACGACCACCTGTTCTCTTCACTGCTCAGGGCCTTCCCTTTCAAGACCATAGCCGAGGACGATTTCCGCCGCAGGGTGTTCCTGCTCGCTTCCCAGTGCTTGAGCGGGAGCAGGGTCCACTGTCATAAGAGCCTTGAGGAGGGGCAGGTGGCCCTTCTGACCGATGACCGCTACCACAAGTACCGCGACTTCTCGCTGCTGGCGCTGGACAAGGGGGTCATGACCAGGCGCGAGGGGGTGCTGGTCAAGGACCGCGCCAAGTTCTCGGCACCCTTCGACATGCAGCGGGCCCGGATCGAGAACCCGGTCGGAGTGATCGCCAACGAGGTGGTGCCGCTCACCCACCTGCAACGCGAGGTGCACCTGATGGCCTGGCTGCCGGGGTGGGTGGTGCGCAGCCGGGTCGCCACCACGTTGGAGCGCCAGGCCCTGGACGAGTTCCAGGCCGACTACAAGGAGTTCTACCGCCCCGGTGAGAGCAAGCCGCGCGAGGTCGGGGCGCCGGTCCTGCTCAAGGGGCGCTCCCGCAAGCTGGGGGTGGTCCTGGTGCACGGCTTCATGTCCGCACCAAGGGAGGTGGCCGAACTGGCCGAGCATCTGAACGGCAAGGGGTACTGGGTCTACCAGGTGCGTCTCAAGGGGCACGGCACCTCTCCCGACGACCTGGCCCAAAGGTCGGGGGCGGACTGGGTCGAGTCGGTGGATCTGGGCTACGCCCTGATGAGCGCGATCTGCGAGCGGGTGGTATTGGGGGGATTCTCTTTCGGCGGCGGGGTGGCGCTGGACTGCGCCAGCCGGGTGAAAAACGCCGCCGGGGTATTCGCCGTCTGCCCGCCCCAGCGCCTCATGGACATCTCGTCGCGCTTCGCGCCGGCGGTGACGGTCTGGAACCGGGTCATGGAGGTCTTCAGCTACCAGTGGGCCAAGAAGGAGTTCGTGGAGACGATGCCGGAGCGGCCGCAGATCAACTACAGCCGTCTTCCGGTGGCGGGGGTGCGCGAGCTGGAGCGTTTCATGAGGGAGCTGGAGCCCAAGCTGGCGCGGATCGCAGGGCCGGTACTGGTGCTGCAGTCGGCCGGCGACCCGGTGGTGGACCCGCGCGGCTCGCTGCGTCTTTACGAGATGATCGGCTCAGAACAGAAGCGCTACCGCAAGTTCCCCATCGAACGCCACGGCATCCTGGCCGGCCCCGGGTCGGAGCAGGTCCATGACGCGATCAGTGATTTTGTGGCAGGGATTCTGGGGGCTCCCGGGACGGACCTGAGTCCCGAGAGCCCCCCGACGACTGGTGCAGCGGCAGAGGCGCCGGCCCGCTATTTCTGACGCGGTGACCGGGCATACGAGACGACCTGCATGGAGACAACTACGACCGACAACATTGCCAACGCGGCTAATGTAACTACCAGCATAGAAACCCACCTCCCTTCCGTTCTGTCGGCTCCCGCAGCAGGGAAGTCCGCTGCCGTTATCTCGCTTCCTGCGGCTTGTGTGCCAATGGCAACTCGTTGATCTACAGGCAAATGCGCCTGCCTTGAGGCCGCCCCCATGTTCATGCGCTGCGCAGGGAGGCCGGGATTCGAACAGCGGCGAGTCATGGGGCTCGTGGGGGGGGCGCGGCGGGGGCGGGGGCGGGGAGACCGGCTCATGCTGAGAGAGCCTGTTCCTATTTCCCCCGCGATCTGCTAAAAAGGTGCTATGGAATTTGCCGAGCGAAGCGAGATGTTGCGCAGAAGACACTGGATCTTCGACCTGGACGGCACCCTGACCGTCGCCATCCATGATTTCGCCCTGATCAGGTCGGTGCTCGGGGTCCCGGCAGGGGTGGATATCCTGGGGCATCTGGAGTCGCTTCCCGAAGCGGAGGCACTGGTGGCCAGGGATACGCTGAACCGGATCGAGGATGAGTTGGCGGGGCGCACCGAGCCGGCGCTGGGGGCTTTGGAACTTACGCAGCTTTTGCATGGGCGGGGGGTGCGGCTGGGGGTGCTGACCAGGAACACACGGAGCAACGCGCTAAGGACACTGGAGCGTATCGGACTTTCTCGCTACATCGCTCCCTGCGATGTGCTGGGACGCGAAGAGGCGCTGGCGAAACCGGATCCGGACGGGCTCTTTAAGCTGGCCCTCAATTGGGGCATCACGGCATCGGCCTCGGTCATGGTCGGCGATTACGGTTTCGATCTGCAGAGCGGGCGCGCCGCAGGAGCTGCCACCATCCACGTCGATCCGAGTCGCACCTTCCGCTGGCCGGAGCTGACCGACATTGCCGTGGCAAGCCTAGCCGAGCTAGCCCTGGCCCTGCCTTGAGGCCGCCGCTTCAGGCCAGCCGGCAGGTTGCCGCAGGGCACGAGTTCAGGCCAGCTCCTGCAGCTCGCGCTCTGCAAGCTGGACGATCTCGTCGTAAATCGCCAGCATCACGTTGAGGTCGCACCACTTCTTGGCGGCGCTGCGCACCAGGTAGGCTGCGTTCACCAGCGTTCCCGATAAAAGGGCGATCCCCAGCGTCCTTTGCTCCTCGATCGAGATCAGCACGATGGCATAGATGGCGATGTTGATCATGGAGAAAAGCCAGGCTATCTCCGGACCCTTGAACGGGTTCTGCATCACCTTGGCCAGATCCATGTAGTAGCGGGTCATGCCGCGTACCCGGCGCATCGCTTCCGCGATCTCCCAGCTCTGCTGCTTCATGTAGATGCAGGCCAGAAAGTGCGACATTGCAGTCTGCTTTCCCTTTACCATTCTTTCCGTTACATAAATGTCGATAGCCTCATCCACGGTCTCTTTTTTCATGGCTGACACCTTCCGGGCCGCTGGGCTGCTGCAGGCCTCGGCCCGTAACAGGTTTAATGTACCGCAAAGGATCCGGACCGGCCAGCTTGCCGGTCACGTCGGAATGGCTTGAGTTCCTGCCGATCGCCTCTGCCTCCCGAACCACCTTCCGGGGGAGGCTGGTCGGCGTTTAGCGGTCTTATAACTGAACTATGGTGGAAAAGGGTGCGAGTGTCAACTGCCCGGAGGGCGGGCGCAGCATCCTTTTGCCGTCCCGGCAAATTCCCGCCTGTGACCGAGCTGTTGACAATCTCCGGCTGCTGCCGTACTCTCGGAGGCTGCCCAGGCAGTCCGGGTCGCCGGTTAAAGTGATTGATCGGCAGAACCGCGTCAAAAGTGAGAGTTAATTTGAAACGAGGCAAGGAAATGGCAAAGGGGCACGCCGGGCGCCCGGACCCGGAGAACGACGGCCTTATCGTCTCCCACTACGGCGTCGCCGTCGAGGTCCTGTTCCTAAGCGGAGAGCGCCGCATGGTCCGGGTCAAGAGGAATTCCGGCCACGTGGTCGGCGACCTGGTCCGGGTGAGCGGCGAGGTGCTGGAGCGGTTGCCGAGAAGGACCGAGCTGCGCCGCAGGGACATAAGGGGGAGCATTCACCTGGTCGCCGCCAACCTGGACGTGCTCGGAGTGGTGCTGGCTCCCGGTTCCCCCTCCGGATTCGCGGACCGCGCCATCGTCGCCGCGCGCGCCACGGGACTGAGTCCTTTTCTGGTCTTCAACAAGTGTGACATGCCCGAGGCCAGGTCGTATGCCCAGGAGTTGGCCGGGACCTACGCCGGGCTGCTCCCCTGCTTCGCGCTGAGCGCCGCCAGCGGCGAGGGGCTCGATCTTTTGCGCGACTTTCTGCACGAGGGGCATCGGGGGGCTTTCGTGGGGACGACCGGGGTGGGCAAGAGTTCGCTCCTGAACGCCCTCTGCCCGGAGATCGATCTGAAGGTGGCCGAGGTGAGCGACCACAAGTGGCAGGGGAGGCATACCACGACCGTCTCCTCGCTTCATGCCGTCCCTTCCGGGGGGGAGCTGGTGGATACCCCCGGCTTCCGGGATTTCGGGCTGGTCGACATCTCCTCGCAGCAGATCGCCGCCTACTTCCCCGGTTTCGAGGCGCTGGAGGAGCATGGCTGCCGCTTCGTCAACTGCCGGCACCAGCAGGAGCCGGGGTGCGCCGTTGCGGAACTGGTGGCAGCCGGCAAGATTTCCCGGGAGCGCTACCAGACCTATCAGACCCTGCTGGTCGAGGTCGAGGCGGTCGAAGGCGCGGATCAGCGCCGCAGTTGGAAAAAGTGAATCAGGGACGGCGGCTCTTCAGCGCGCCGCCCCGAAAGAGGAATATAAATGGCACAACCTTGGGTAGTTTTGGATAGCGTGGCAACCGGCGAGGGGACCCTGGAATTGAGGCAGCGCGGCGAGGCCGACTTCCTGATCACGGTCAACTCCCTGGTGCTGATGAATAGTTCGCTGCACCGCTCAGAGGTGGCCCTGGGGGAGATGGCCTGCGGGCACCTGAAGCAGCAGGTCGGGCCCAAGGTGCTGGTGGGGGGACTGGGCATGGCCTTCACCCTGAAGGCGGTGCTGGACAACCTTCCCGCCTCGGGGAGCGTGGTGGTGGCGGAATTGAACCCGGTGGTCCTTGACTGGTGCCGCGGCCCCCTGGCGCCCTTGACCGGCGCGGCCGCCAGCGACCCACGGGTCACCGTGGAGATAGCCAACGTGGCCGACGTGATCAGAAAAAGCGCCATGGGGAAGGAGCGCTTCGACGCCATCGTACTCGACCTGTACACCGGCCCCCATGCCAAGTCGCACAAGGTGGAGGATCCACTCTACGGCAGCATCGCCATCGAGATGACACGGGCGGCGCTCAAGCCGGGCGGGGTGTTCGCGGTCTGGGGGGAGAACTACGATCAGGGCTTCGACAAGCGCCTGAAGGCGGCCGGCTTCTCGGTCTTGAGCGACCGTCCCGGCCGGGGTGGGCTGCGCCACGTGGTGTACCTCGCCCGGATTGAGCCGCGCCGGGAGGCGGCCCGCCAC
>Ga0209212_1001536_pt1 | contig 36887 bp, 38 predicted proteins | sample RifGroC2_FD_183996 | JGI IMG/M metagenome (GOLD analysis project Ga0209212, IMG submission 183996) | Groundwater microbial communities from Rifle, Colorado, USA - Groundwater C2 (SPAdes) (version 2) | ecosystem: Environmental > Aquatic > Deep subsurface > Groundwater | place: Rifle, Colorado...
AGCTGAGCCTCGGTTGCCTGAGGATCAAAATTGTATTTGTTGATTTTTGTAAGGTTTTCATCGAGATCCATGTATGTTACAGAATCTTTTCCGCCTTCATAGTCGACGATTGATTCCATAAATGCGCCTTCTTCCTGATTAAGCCCTCTGCCGTTGCCTGTGTCTTCGGAACGGAGGTCGGTGAGAGAGTTATAGGTTTTTTCACTTCCTGCCTGCATGAATGTTGACTGAAGCAGTGAATCCACAACAGAACGCGAATCTTTTGCCCTGCCATATTCCTGAACAATTGCTCTTGGATAGGCATTTTCGTCAGGACGCAAAGTAACTTCAATATTATCCGCATTCAATCTCTGGTAATCAATTTTCCAGTCTTTTAATCTGGAAATTGCTGCAGGCATATCGTCTGCTATATTTGAATATTTTATCTTTGTTTTGATGCATTTGTCAGGACTGGTAAGTCTTTCAATGTATCTGACAAATTCGGCAGGTTTTTTGTCTGCCAGATCAAATTCCATACTCGCAGCAGGACAAGTATGACCTTTATTGAAGTCTATATCTTTTTGATTAACTGTTTTAAGGATTTCTTTCTTTTCAAATTTGTTTTCAGGTTTTTGTTTTTCTTCTTCAAGTTTGTTTTGTATGCGGGTATTTTCCTCAGTAATCAGTTGAGGAACAACAACTTCCGGTATTTTACCGAAATCCTGAGTGATTATATAAGGATCAGCAAGAGTTTTAAGAGTTTCCTTAAGTATAATTTTAGGGTCAAATCCGCCTGTTCTCGGCTCTGTCATTATTTTGTAAAGGTTCTCTATAGTTGAAGAATTGTCATTTGAATTATTTGAAATCAGTTTTTTGTTTTCATGAAGGGTTTGCAGATGTTTTTTGCTTTCATTATCAACAAAATCAGATAACTGCGAGAACATCTTTGAATAATTTGCACTGTTAACAACTTTATTTTGAGTAGGGAGTACTCTATATGCAGCATTATCAGGTAATATATCGTTTGAATTTACTGGAGTGCTTGTTGAATTATTAACAGGTGTAGGTGTAGACGTGTTTAAATCAGAAACCGTCTGGCTTCTGACTGGAGTTTTATTAAAACTGCCAATATTTAAAAAATCTACCATACTGCCTGAGTTTTCCTTCCTTCTATATTAATAAAAACCTGAAAAGCTCATAATTTGCTTTTTATTTTATTTTTTATATTGCCGATAGATTTTGTTTTTAATCAATCTTTTCCAAAAATCAGCCCTGTTAAGCTTTTTTGTTTTAATATATACTTAAATAAACTTATTTGAAATGTAAACTTATGTAAATTTTATGTGAATAAAGGAAAAGCTTAAAATTAAAGATTATGTAGCTCATTCTCAATCATTAATAGAAGTGCAAAATACTATGGCAGTGTTGGAAACTGACAAAATAGTGTTTAAACCGATGTCCTATGAAGAATTAAGTATATCATTAGAGCGTTTGCAGCGTTTCAATAACCCTTTCAGAAAATTTGACAGGGTTTGTCGAGAAATTTTAATCAAGCACCTTGTTTCTCCTAAAATAAGTCTGAAAAACTATTATAAATTTCCTTTTGGTACGCTGAATTTTCTTGTGCAGCTTATATGGAATGAATCTGTAAGGATATTAAATCCATATTGCGAAGAGAGTTATGGGATAAATACATATCTTTTTTATGAAGAAATTAAAGAATTTTCTGCGAAAGAGATGTTAAAGAGGATTGTTTTTTCAGAAAGCGTTTCCGGTTTTGCAATGTCGGCTAATTTTGCGGAATCGGATTTTATTTGTGATGAAACTGTGTTAAAAGAGGTTTTTGAGCAGGTTGGAATAGCTTTTGATAATAAATATTTAGAGATAGAAAACCTTGATGTGTTTTCAAAGACTTATATTGCAGTCAGGATGAATTATTCAATAAATATTGACGGGTTTTTGCAGCTTGCGGGGCGGAAAAACAATATTTCAAGAAACATAAAAAGGCTTATATGGCTGAATAATCAAATTAAAAAGCTCGATTTAGCTTTTGATTTTGAAAATATATATAAATTGGCTGAAACTTATCGAAATCAAAATCATTCAAGAAAACCGTTAAAATTGATTGTTCTTGTCGAAGGCGCTACAGAAGAAGTTTTATTGCCTTTATTTTCTTCTGTTGCAGGAATCGATTTTGAAAAAACAGGCATAGAACTTGTCGCTTCAGGCGGAAAAAATCAGGTCGCAAGAATTTATGCAGAAATTAATCATGGGGTTAATCTTCCGATTTTTATAATTTTAGATGCTGATGCTCAGGAAATTGCAGATGAAATCGGGAAAATTATAAGACCGCAGGACAGATTGTATTTGATTTCAGGAGGTGAATTCGAAGATATTTTGCCTGATGAATTGATTTGCAGGGCTACAAACTCATACTACGGGCTTACGGGGAAAATAAATAAAGAAGAAATAAAAATTAATAACCGCAAAACAGTTACTCTTGCCAATGTTTGGAAACAAAAAGGATTTGGAGAGTTTAAAAAAGCTGAATTCGCTCAAATAATTGCAGAAAGCATAAAATCCCCCTCTGATTTATCAGAAGAAATGAGTAAAATTATTTTAAACATAAAGCAAATGATTTCAAAGTAATAAGCAATTTTTTATTTTCAGTTGTTTTGTAAATACATAATTTATTTGCAGATAAAGAAAGTAAAAAATTGTCAGTCCAATTTGGTTTTAATAACTTAAAATACAATAATATTAGTCATTCTGAAAATAAAAACCATAAAAACGTTGGTTTTCAGGGGCTAAACAGATATCTTTCAAAACAATTTATTGAAAGTGAAGAAATTGCGTTTGATGCTCTAAAAAAATATCCCAAGTCAAGAAGATTTGTCGGGAATTTGCCCTCGGAATGGATAGCAAAAATTCCAAAAGCAAACCGACGGGAAACTGTTCAGCAAATTCAGGATTTATTTGCAGGTTTTTCAGAAAAACTTTATTCACCTAAAAGTGCAAAAATACAGGAAGATGAAAAACTTGTTGCTGATTTTTCGAATCAATTAAAACAAATTCTTAAGTTGTATACAAATATTGAATATATTGATTCCGGGTCTGCCGGAAAAGCATATAAATTAGAAGTTGGGCTCAGGGAATATGTATTTAAGGTATTCCACAATGATATAGGAGATATTTTTACAGGATCGTCCGGTAAATTGATTGAGCCTGCAAGAGCTCCTCATTCTAATAAAAAAGGATGTAAGTCATTTGTGGATTTTTATTTTGGAAAAATAGCAACAGAAGAGAGTCAAGATGGCTTTATGCTTACAAAGTTCGTTGAACAAGATGAGAAGTTTAAGCCATATGAGGAAATAAAACGATTATTGAATTTTCTAAAATCGCCTGTTTCTTCTTCTGATAGTTATATTAGTGATGGACGAGATATTCCTGATGGACTTAATATAATTGGACTAAAAACCATAGATTTTGGCGAGTTGGAACGAGTACCAAAAGAATTAAATAAAAAATTAAAAAAATTCACAAAATATTTTGGAAATTTTTATTTTAATACTAAGAAAAATTCAGATAATACAAAAGCTGCTTTCGATCAAATTAAATATACGAAAAAAGATTTTGACCATTTTAGTATTGACGATGATGTTAAAGAAAATTTTATAAATGTTTTACAAAGGTTGAAAAAATTCACAAAAGAGCTTACATAATAGATGCCATAATGGCTTTTTGGGCGTGAAGCCTGTTTTCTGCCTGCTCAAAAATAATTGAAGCGTGTTTCTCAAGAACTTCTTCGGTAATTTCCTCACCTCTGTGAGCCGGCAGGCAATGAAGAATAATTACACTATCAGCAGCGTTCATTAAAAGCTCTTTATTTACCTGATAAGGCTTGAAAATCTTTCTTCTGGCTTCAGCTTCATCTTCCTGCCCCATACTTGCCCACACATCAGTGTAGATTACGTTAGCATTTTTAACTGCGTCAATCTGGTTAGGCGTTATTTGAATTTTTGAGCCGGATTTTTGAGCAATTTCCTTACATCTTGCCAAATATTTTTCGTCAGGTTCATAACCATTAGGGCATCCGATGGAAACATCCATTCCCATAATCGAGCATCCTGCCATAAGACTGTGTGCCATATTGTTTCCATCGCCCACATAAGCCAGTTTAAGATTTTCAAAAGAGCCGAAATGTTCTTTTATGGTAAGCAAATCCGCCATTACCTGACAGGGATGAGAAAGATCCGTCAGGGCATTAATTACTGGGACATCCGCATATTTTGCAAATTCAACAACATCTTCCTGCGCAAAAGTCCTTATCATAACGCCGTCAACATATCTTGAAAGAACTCTTGCCGTATCAGCTATAGTTTCTCTAATTCCAAGATTAATTTCATCCTGTTTAAGAACTACCGCATTTCCGCCCAATTGCTGAATCCCTACTTCAAAGCTTACACGGGTTCTCAGGCTTGGTTTTGCAAAAATCATCGCAAGTGTTTTATTTTTAAGGATATGGTGCGTTTGCCCAATCTTGTTTTCCTGTTTGAGTTTTGCCGCTATATCAAGCAGATAAGACAAAGTTTCTCTGTCAAAATCCAGCAGGCTTAAAAAATCTTTTCCTTTTAAGTTCATAAAAAATCCCCAATTCCTATTAAATATAATCAATTATAACTGTTAAATTTTTACATACCATTTTAATTGTTTATTGTTCCGACAACTATAAAGTATTTTTTACCGTCATATTTTAAAAGTGCATTATTATTAATCATTATATCCTTTGAATTATTTGTTTTGCTGTTGAGAATATAAACCGGATACGCTGTATTCGGACTAAAAAGAATATCTAAATATTCATAATAGCTTGGAACATAGTCTGTGAACTTATTAAAGCTATTCTTTGGCTTATGAAGGGGATATTTATGAGATAAAATTATTAGTCCAATACAATCAGAGCATTTTTTGGAATCAACTGCTGCTATAAAATCTGTTATTTTGTCATCATTTAAGTCAACTTCTACCATTTTTATATCGTCTTTTGAGAAATTATATTTTTTGCCGTTTGTGCTCATTTTTTCTTTGATTTTTTTGCAGGCAATAGCTCTCATCGTTCCATAAGCACTATTTTCAAAAAAATATTTAGTTGCGTTTTGCAATTTTTCCGCGAAGGCAGATTTGGGTATAAAAAAGCATGTTATTAATAAAACAAATAAAACAATTTGATTTTTTTTCATTTTTTCTCCGATAATTAATGCCTGATTAAGTTAGAATTATTATACCAACAGAAAAATTTATAGCTATTATGTATTATTCATAAATGTTGTAAACTTAAAATTATAAGATAAAGAGTATTTTTTATGCCCGACAAAGAAATAAAATTAATTGCCCTTGATGTAGATGGAACAATAATGGACAGGAATTTTAATATTTCAGGGCAGGTAAAATCAGCGATAAAAAAGACTATTGATAAAGGGATTTATGTGCTGATTGCAACAGGCAGGATGTACAGCGCTACAGTTCCTGTTGCAAAACATCTGGAATTAAAAACACCGCTTATCGTTTATCAGGGAAGTCTTATTCAGGAATTTTACGAATCAAACAAAATACTTATGCACCATACCGTTCCTTCAGATGTTTCTATGCAGGTTGTAAAAGATTTACGGGAATATGGCGTGCAAATAAATGCTTATATTAATGACAAACTTTATGCGGAAAAAATTTCGCCTATTCTTGATGAATACGCATCAAAGAGAAATACAACGATGGTGAAAGTTGATAATTTCGAAAGTATAAGTAATTTTGAACCTACAAAATTACTGGGGCTTGATTATGATATTAATTTGGTAGATAAAATAAAGAATGAACTTAAAGAAAAATATAAAGGCGTAATAAATATTACGAAATCAACCCCGAATTTCTGTGAATTTGTTAATAATAAATGTTCAAAAGCTAATTCAATTTTGTTTTTGGCAGAAAAATGGGGAATAAATAAATCTCAAATTATGGCTATAGGCGATCAGGAAAATGATAAAGAAATGCTTGAAATTGCAGAAATTGGAGTTGCTATGGGCAATGGCGACAAAGAACTTCAAGGTATGGCTGATTATATCACTGACACTGTAGATAATAACGGAGCAGCTCACGCCATTAAAAAGTTTATACTGGATTGAAACGGGTAATAAACAATGCAATACAGAATCGGAAACGGCTATGACATACACAAGCTTGTTGAAGGAAGAAAATTATATATTGGAGGAATAGAAATTCCTTACAAATACGGATTGCTTGGGCATTCGGATGCGGATGTGCTTATACATGCAATTATGGATGCAATGCTGGGAGCGCTCTGTTTAGGAGATATAGGAACTCATTTCCCTCCCACAGATGCAAAATACAAAAATATCAGCAGTATTGACCTCTTAAAAAAAGTTAAAAAACTTGTCAAACTTGAAAAATATTACATAAACAATATAGACGCTGTTATTCAGGCAGAAAAGCCCAAAATGGCTGATTATATATCATTTATGAGAGAAGATTTGTCTAAGGTTTTGGAAATCAAAAAAGAGCAGATTTCTATAAAAGCAACAACCATGGAAGGACTTGGGCCGATAGGCGAAGGAAAGGCCATAGCTTCTCATGTTGTAGTGCTTTTATGCAAAGAGTAATTTGAATTTAGTTTCGTTGTGTAAATCTGTTTATTAACGAGAGGAAGCTATTATCCGCAGGCTTGTCGCTTTTTTCAAAAGTGATTCTGCCGGACTCAATGTCAATTGGTCTGTTTTTATCGGCATAGTCTGTTTTTACATAATTTATCAGCATTTCTCTTTGTTTAACGTATCTTTTTATAACTAGTTTTTCATCAACTTTAAGCTTGTTGTTTTCTGTTACAACAAAATCTTTTAACAGCCCTCTTTTTGCTATTTGTACAATCATAAAATCAGTTAACGCTGCTGTAATAGGTTTTGAACTGTTTTCGGCAACTACATTGCCCTGCGAATCAACAAGATCTAATTTTTTATTGCCTTTTTCGTCAACTGTGTAAAGATCTTTCAGTTTTTTATCAGGAGTTATCGTATATTTTAAACCTGCAACCTGGAAAAGTCCCGGATTTACATGCTCGGGTTTTGTAGATTCAACTCCTAATTTTATTACGTCCGCAATTTGTTTACCGGTACATTTAATTGTAACTACATCATTAGAAAACGGAATGCAATATTCTATATTTCTTTGTGTAATTGGTCCTGCGTTTATAAATGACCTGAAAGAACCTGCATTTAGTAATGCAACATCAGATTTTGTCACATTTTTTAGAGCATCTGCATTAAGAGTAGCCAGAGGATTTTCCTCAATTAAAGGATTTTCAGGTTTTATTGTTTTGGTTAATACCCCTAATGGCGTAGTAGCTCCAAGTATTTTGTCTTCAAGTTCTCTTACTTCTTTATTTTCTGCGAAATCTTGGTGGAATTTTATTGTATTAATAGGCTCGTTGCCTTTTGAGAGATCTATTTTTCCATCTTTATCAAATACAACGCTAATTTCTCCAAAACTCTTTTCATTTCCTGCCTGCACCATTAAAACAGGTTCATTTTTAGGTGACATGAAAAGATTTTCTCCCGGAGTTACTCCCTTAACAAGGTTATGAGAGTGACCGCCTATTATAATATCAAGGTCAGAAACCTCTTGGGCAATTTTTTTGTCTGCATCTATTCCAAGGTGAGAAACTAAAATAAATTTATTTAATGAAGGGTCTTTCCCTTTTAAATTTTGAATTTCATTTGTTATATCTTTTTTGGTTTGGTCCAAATTATGCATTTTACAATGTTCAAACTGATAGTCATCATAGGTTGTAGCTCCTATGACTCCGTATTTTTCATTGTTTTTAGTAATTACTTTAGACTGGAAAAGGTTTTCAGCTATATAGGTTTTATTATCAGGGGCATCCGTATTGCAGGAAAGATAATTATTAAACAACAAATTAGGTGCGTTATTGAAAAGTTTGTTAAATTCTCCGTAAAAATTAACTTTGTTGTCCCATTCATGATTTCCTACGGCAGAAGCATCCATTTTCATTTGTTTTAATAATCTGTAAAGGAGAATATTTTTTTTAGGGTCACTGCCTGCTGTTATATCACCGCCTGACAGCTTTAAATTTTCTGTGTCCTGATGTTTTTTGTCAAACTCATCGGAAGCAGTTTTTAAATGCCTATAAGCAGGAACATTTCCGTGATAATCGCTAAAATAAAAGATATTTACCTTTTTTGAATCGTTATAGCCCGAACCTGAGACTGAACTTACCATAAATAAAATTTACCCTCACATGAATTATTCTTTTCACAAATGACAACTGAAAATTTATTGCTACTTATATAAAACTTGTAAAAAAAAAAGTTGATAGCAAAATAAAAAATATTTTTCCTTGAAAAAAAACTATTTAATATATGATAATTTTATTGATAGAAAAATATAATTCAAATTGTCATTCTGAGGGCTTTAGTCCGAAGAATCTGTCCATATAACAAATAATAACTATAATGCCAAGATGACAGAGGAAAGTTAGACAAATGAAATTCAGCAAAATTATAAATATATTATTGATTTTAGGTATCGTAGGAATCGGGTTAAAATCCTGTCTTAATGCTGATACTCCTGAAGTTGTAAAAAATAATACAAAAACTCAAAATGCACTTAAATTTATCGCGAAAAATCCGGGTGAATTCAAAACCGTTGAAATTAACGGCGTTGAATATCGTCAGGCACGAGGAGAAGTCGGAAAATACGGCGGAACTTTATATTCTTCAAGCATAGGTGAGGGACCAAAAACTTTTAATCCGTGGAATTCAACTGATGCAACTTCTTCTTTGATGGGAGAAATGATGTATGACGGTCTGATTACAACAGATGCTTACACAGGGCAGGTCATCCCCATGCTTGCAAAATCTTATGAAATTGATAAAACAGGCTGTGTTTATACCGTAAAACTAAGAAAAGGCTTGAAATGGTCTGATGGAGTTCAGATTACTTCAGCGGATGTGGTATTTACTTGGAAAGATATTATTGCTGGCGGTTTTGGAAATACCAGCATGCTTGATAATGCTTTAATTAATGGAAAAGTACCGGAAGTTAAAGCTTTGGATAAATATACGGTGCAATTTAAAACATCACAACCGTTTGCTCCGTTTTTAAGACAGCTTAGCCAGAGCATCGCACCAAAGCATGTACTTGAGCCTGTTTTGAAAAAAGGAAAAAAAGAATTTAATTCTTACTGGGGAGTTACAACACCGCCAAGTCAACTTGTAACAAGCGGCATGTTCAGACTTTCCCAATATATTGCTGCACAAAGGGTAGAATTTGTCAGAAATCCTAATTATTATCAGGTAGATAAAAAAGGTCAAAAACTTCCTTATCTGAGCAAATACATTATTTATATTGTTGGTGATTTAAACAATCAGGTTTTGAAATTTGAAGCAAAACAGCTTGATTTAATTGCGCTTAACGGTGCTGATGTGGCAAGATTCAAAGAAATGGAGAAAAAATCTGATTATATAGTTTATAATCTTGGTCCTAATACAGGAACGATGTTTTTAACGTTTAATTTGAACACTAGAAAGAATTCGGACGGAAAATATTATGTAGACCCGATTAAACAAAAATGGTTTAACGATGAAAATTTCAGAAAAGCGGTTAATCTTTCTTTAGATAGAGAAAGTATTGTTGCTAATATCTTAAGAGGCGTAGGGTCACCGCTTTATACAGCAGAAAGCTTATCTTCAATCTTTTTGAATCCGAAACTCAAAAATGGAGAGCCGCGAAATTTAAATAAAGCCAAAAAATTGCTTAAAGAATCAGGTTTTTATTGGGATAAAACAGGACAGCTTTATGATATATCAGGACATAAAGTTGAATTTAACCTGTCTACTAACGCAGGAAATACAGAAAGAGAATCTGTTGGCGTAATGATTAAGCAGGACTTGGAAGAACTTGGAATAGAAGTTAATTTTAAGCCTATAGAATTTAATGTACTGGTTGGTAAATTGGTTGATTCGCTTGATTGGGATGCAGTTGTTATGGGGCTTACAGGCAGTACTCTCGAGCCTCACAGCGGAAGAAATGTATGGAGTTCAACAGGTACGCTGCATATGTTTAATCAGAGAAAAGACGCTGATTTGATTCATCCTAAAGATGTTTTGCCCTGGGAAAAAGAAATTGATAAACTCTTTGAAGAAGGTGCAAAAACAGTTGAATTTGATAAAAGAAAGATAATTTACGATAAATATCAGGAAGTTGTGTGGGAAAATAATCCTTTTATATATATTTATTCACCTTTAATGGTTTATGCCGTCCGAAACAAATTCGGCAACATGAATCCCACCCCACTCGGAGGCGTAACTCACAATCTGGAAGAAATTTATGTAAAAAATAATAATTAAAACTTTATGATATTGTCATTCTGAGGGCTTTAGCTCGAAGAATCTGTACGATTTCCAACAAATACTTAAATCCAAAGAAGGACAGATCCTTCGCTTCTCTCAGGATGACATAGGTAAATTATAAAATAATAGAACTTAATTGGTAAAAATAAATGTCCATACCTATATACATATTAAAAAGAATATTACAGGCAATACCTTTAGTGATTATAGTTTCAATTATGAGCTTTATAATCATTAAATTAAGCCCGATAGATCCTCTTGCGGAATTAAAACTTAATCCTGCCATTTCGCCTCAGGTTTTGCAGTCGGAAAAACAAAGATTAGGGCTTGATTTACCTGTGTATAAACAATATTTCAACTGGGCGGGGAATTTTGTAAAAGGAGACCTGGGTGTTTCTACATCAGGTGAAAAAGTTTCTGATAGATTGATGGAAAGAATACCAAATACGCTGCTTTTAACGATTGCAGTAATAATAGTTACTTGGTTGGTGGCGATTCCTCTGGGAATTTATTCTGCTTTGAATTGGAAATCGCCTTTTGATAGATTTCTGACTGTAATTTCTTCCATGGGAATGGCTGTTCCGACTTTCTTCTTTGCTTTGCTGTTATTGATTTTTGCGGTAAAAACAGGATGGTTTCCTGTCGGAGGTCTTACCAGTGTGGGATTTGAAAATTTTAATCCTGTTCATAAGTTTTTTGATGTTGTACATCACTTGATTTTACCTGTAACAGTTCTGGCTACAGCAAGTTTAGCAGGATTGCAACGACAAATGAGAGGAAATCTTCTGGATGTTCTTGAATCTGATTATGTAAAAATGGCTAGGGCAAAAGGACTTCCTGAAAATAAAGTTATTTATAAACACGCTGTAAGAAATGCGATAAACCCGATGGTAACGTTGTTTGGCTTCGAATTCGCTTCTCTTTTGAGCGGAGCAGCGCTTACGGAGTTTGTGCTTCAATATCCAGGGCTTGGAAGATTGATGCTGGAAGCTGTTATGAAGTCGGATATGAATCTGGTTATGGCATCTCTTATAATAGGAACTTTAATGCTTATAGCAGGCAACCTGATTGCGGATATTCTGCTCAAATTCGTCGACCCTCGCGTAAGTCTTGATTAAAAAACACTCAAAATAAGGCAAAAAATGAACATATTTAGCAAAATTACTAATAATAAATTCATAAAAAAACTCACTAAAGATAAGTTTGTTTTTATTTCGCTGGTTATTCTTGTCTTTTTATATCTATCAATAGCTTTCGCCGGATTTTTTGCACCTTACGGAAAAATGTATAGCGACAGAAGACTTTCTTATGCCCCACCATCAAAAATATTTGTAATAGACCAGCATGGCAAACTTTCTTTGCCTTATACATATAATTACAAAAGATCTTTCAATCCTGAAACTTTCCAAATGGATTTTCAGCTTGATAGAAGCCATAAATATTATCTGAAATTCTTTTCACAGGGCGATGAATATAAAATATTTAATCTAATTCCTTCTAAAACACATCTTGTAAAAGTAAATTCTCCGGGAAGACTTTTCCTGCTTGGTTCAGATATAAACGGAAGAGATGTTTTTTCAAGGCTGTTTTACGGTGGACAAATTTCATTAACCATAGGCTTCCTAGCCTTGTTGATTTCCTTCCCGATAGGACTTTTATATGGCGGAATAGCGGGATATTTTGGCGGAGCTGTGGATAATATTATGATGCGTATTGCGGAAGCCATAATGAGTATACCTGGTTTCTACTTATTGATTAGTCTTGCGGCAATATTGCCTGCAAACATGACCAGTATTCAAAGGTTTACGCTTATTACTGTAATCCTCGCTTTTATAGGATGGGCGGGATTAAGTAGGGTAGTGCGTGGTATGGTTCTGTCAATCAAGAATCAGGAGTTTGTTGAAGCCGCTAAAGCAATTGGCGCAAGCCCTATGCGTATAATCACAAAGCATATTCTTCCGCAGACGGCAAGTTATGTTATCGTAGCTATAACATTAAGCGTACCGGGATATATTCTGGCAGAATCAGGTTTAAGTTTTCTCGGCTTAGGGATTCAGCAGCCTGATGCAAGCTGGGGCAATATGCTTAAAGAAGCGCAGGAATATATTAACGTGCTTTATCGTCCGTGGCTTTTAACTCCGGGGTTTTTGATTTTTATTGCCGTGCTTGCATTCAACCTTGTCGGAGATGCAGTAAGAGATATCCTAGACCCAAAAAGTCGCGCAAGAAGATAAAAACCGACCTGATGGTCGGTTTTTGTGTAAATTATTATTTTGAAATATAGTTGGCTATTTATTTACATTATTGGAAGCTACGCTATATAGCTTCTACTGTTTATATTAGCAACCATATTTGCATTAGATTGCATAGCATTAGTAAACCAATTAGAACTTTGATTGGGGTAGATTGTTGGATATGGATATTGATTAGGAATTGGATATGGCGGATATTGAGTCGGATATGGATTAGAATACGGATATGTCGGCGGATATTGATATGGATTAGGGTATTGATTAGGAATTGGATATGGCGGATATTGAGTCGGATATGGATTAGAATACGGATATGGCTGCGGATATTGCGTTGGATATGATCTACTGTTTATAGTAGCAACCATATTAGTGTTGTATTGATTAAGCATATAAAACCAATTAGATCCCTGATTAATCATTTTTTTTCCCTCATTATTTATTTTTCACTTCCTATACTATTATATAAAAACATCTAGTATATACAAATTTAATAAAAAGTATATACTGTTGCATTTCTTTACATTGTTTTTATCTTCTGCGAGTTTAATTTTTATTGAAAAAACTTAATTTTTCGAGTATATTTAAGTTTTCAGAGAATCTGAATTATTGACATGGGAATTATTAAATAAAAGCAATGTATTGTTTTTATTACTAGGAGATTAAAATTCAATGGATTATAAATGCACTGTCGAAATAAAGGGAGATATTTTTGACACCCTTAGATTGACGTCAGTACTTGACGAAATAGTTGACAGCGGTTGTATATGCAAAATCAAAGAACTAACAGTAGGCGAAATTAGAGCAGATGATTCTTATGCAAGAATAAAAATACGCTCTGAAAACAGAAAAGCTCTTGATGATTTAATAGAAAGTTTAAAAAAATATGGAGCAACTCCTGTTAAAATAGTTTCCAAAACTATAGAAATTCAGGGTCATATTGTAGATTCTTTAACTTTATCTAAAATTCTTGATATGATATTTAGTAATAATGCCAGATGCGAAGTGCAGGAAATAAAAATCGGCTTAGAAAAAAAAGATTTTTCTTATGCGAAAATTAAAATTTCTACTACAAATCAGCAAATCATGGATAATCTTCTTGAAAAAATTATCAAACAGGGAGCCGTTCTAATAGAACAGTAGTTTTTATATAAAGGAATTTAAAAAACATGACCGCTAAATTTTTAATGTGTCCACCAGATTATTATAAAAATATTGATTATGAAATCAATCCCTGGATGAAAAAAGGTACAGGTTGTGACAATGAAGTTTCTATTGATAAGTGGAATGAGTTAAAAAATATTATAATTAACCTCGGTGGAGAAGTTGTAACAATGCAGGCTCAACCGGGACAGCCAGATATTGTGTTTACTGCAAATGCGGCTTTGATTTATAAAGATACGGCTGTGATAAGCAGATTTAGACCTCCTGAAAGACAGCCTGAAGAAAAATTTTATGCGGAATGGCTCGAAAAACAGGGATTTAATCTGGAATATCTTCCTGAAAACATGCATTTTGAAGGTGCAGGCGATGCTTTATTCTCCGGAGAAACTTTATATTCAGGTTATATAACAAGAACTGATATAACTGCGCATACTTACATAGCGTATCTTTTAAATTTAAAAATAATCTCGCTCGAGCTTGTTGATAAAAGATTTTACCATTTGGATACTTGCTTTTGTCCTTTGTCAGACGGTTATTTGATATATTATCCTACTGCTTTCGATGAATATGCGAATAGAATTATTGAAAAAGATTTTCCTGAAGAAAAACGTATTATAGCTACAGAAGAGGAAGCTCTTGGATTTTGTTGTAATGCAGTCAATATTGACAGGTCTGTGATAATGAACAATACAACTGACAGACTTAAGAATGAGCTTAAGGAAAAAGGTTTTGACACTTACGAAGTTGATTTGTCAGAATTTATGAAAGCAGGCGGTTCTGCCAAATGTCTTACCCTCAGACTTGATTAGTAATCTGTATTTGTAAGAACTAACCTGGCACAAGCCTCACCTAAATAAAGCCTACCCGAACTGGCTTGAGGATCACAGCCATAAAATCCATCAGGTGCGCTCGGTACAAGCCTTGTTGGTGTTATAAAAACTATAAAAATATCTTTTCCCAGCGTGTTAGGTTTTTTGAACCCATTTACATCAATATTGACAGAACCCCAACAAGGAGAGATACTACCTCCTTGGCAAAGAGTAGCATTCATATGAAAACTTAAAAAAGTTCCATCATTCAAAACCGCCATTGAATTCTGATCTGTACTTGTAGCACCTCTTGATGCGCCATTAAGGTATTTGGTTCCTATAGACCAACATACACCATCCTGAGGTGTATAGCTATTACATGTTTTAAGGAAAGTAAAATAATTTTCATATTCATCTCTTACTTTATTATGGTTAGTCCAAGACGCATAAGCATTTGGATTATCTTCTATAATTTGATTGGTTACATTTGATAAATTAGCATAATTTTTTTTAAAAGCTGTTTTGTATTGACTTTCCTGAACAGAAGTAATTAATTCAGGAATTGTTAAAGAAGCAATAATTCCGATTATAGTCACTGTAAGCAAAAGTTCTGCCAGTGTAAAACCTGTCTTTTTATTCCAAAATCTGTATGTTTGTCTGCCTGTCATGTTTTTCATATTTTTCATATTTAATAATAATTATATATTTATTATAAAGTATGTTAATTATTTATCAATTGAGTGAATAGTTGAAAATAAAAAAGTTTTTAACCTATCGGTTAATATTCAGATTTGGATTTGTATTATAAATTTGAATTTTAACTGGAGAAATTTTTTATGAAAAAATTTTTTTTATTAATATCAATTTTTTCACTAATTTTTATATTTTTATGTTTAACTCCAATTTTTGGCAAATCAAGTGCGGAAAAGACATTAAAATTCTGTCAGGCAATAATACCTGCGGAATCAATGAGTTTTAATAAAAACCTATTTTCAAATAATTATCACAATGTGAAGAATACGGATACAAATTTCAATATTTACAACACCCCTGATGACTACAGCCCTCAGGTGGTTGATAAGAGGGAAAATGTCCTTGTAATACTTGATTGTTCTTACAGTATGGATGATCAATCAAGGGGCAAACGTAAAATTGATATCGCAAGAGATGTAATTAATGATGTTTTAGGGCAACTTCCTAAAAATATTAATATGGGCTTTAGAGTTTATGGACATGCTGATGGAGGTTTGTTTGGTCTTGACGGTTGCAAAGCTACAGAACTTTTGGTTCCGATAGGTCATAAGACGCAAAATGCAATATCAGCGCAATTAAAAAATTTGGATGCGGTAGGATGGACGCCTATTTGTTATTCGTTGGATCAGTCTATAAATAATGATTTTTCAGGGATACGGGGGAGAAAAAGAATTATTCTGGTTAGTGATGGAATGGACACCTGCGGAGGAAACCCCTGCGATTTTGCTATCGATTTAATGAAAAGAAGAACCGATGTGACTATTGATGTAATAGGTTTTGATATTTCATCGGAACCAGAAGCGATAAGCCAATTGAAATGTACGGCTCTTGCTACTCATGGCAAGTTTTATACCGCTAATAATTCTGCCGAGTTCACAAAAAGCCTTAGAAACAGTTTAAATGTACAGAAAGAAGTTGAAGGCAAAATTTTCTCCAAATAAATTGAATAAAATTTTATTGGTTTTATGAAAAATTTAAATGCTAATATATAAAAAGAAAGATAAAAACGAGGAAAAATATTTATGATAAATACTTTAAAAGTAACTGCTTTAATTTTAGCTATTACAGTAGCAACAACAATTTCTAATGTAGGAATTTGTGCTAATACTGCTGTAAAAGATGCAAAAGCCAGTGTATCAGTTACAAATTCTGTTGTTCAATATGAAGCCGTAGATCCTTTAGCTTTAGTTGCAAATCCTCAATCTTATCTTAATAAAAAGATTAAAATGATTGCTTTGTTTGATAAATTTTCCACAATAGGACTTGATTATCCGCCTGTAAAAAAAAGTTCGAAAGATTATATTTCATTCATAATTAAAAGACCTGATGTGGAAAACAAAGGTCAGACGATTCCTTTGTCCGAGCTTAAATTTATAATAAAAAGAGATAAAGCAGAAAAACTTATCGATCTTGAAAGCGGAGATAAAATTGAAATTAAGGGAACGGTATTTTCAACAGCACTTGGAGATCCCTGGGTTGACGTTGATGAAGTAAAAATACTGGAACCTAAGCCAACTCCTGCTAAAAAAGCTAATAAATAAAGCTTTTTGCAATTTTAAAAAATCATTTCTGTTTGCCTGCTTCATATCCACAGGTTAAAAATAAAATAGGTATGATTTTATTAACACATAATTTGCCTGCTAATTTTGGGGTTGCCAATATTAAAGCCAATGAAATATCGTCAAGCTGCATAATCCCATCTTTTAATTTTATAGCTCTTTTTTCTTTAGTGTCTTTATCTACAACAGAATTGTTGATTTTATTGCAAATCATAGAAGAACTCTTCATTCCGATTCCTATACCGGCAACAACGGCTCCGATTTTAGCAATTCTGGTATTAATAGGATTAGAAATTTTAGATTTTTCAATCAATTTTAGTAATCCGGTTACAAGAGCTGCAGGAACAAAAATATTAGTAAACTGATAAATGCTTTCTTTTAGTTTATTTTTAGTGTTTTTGTTTTTATCTGCAATCATTCCTCCTGTTAATCCGCCACAAATAGAGCCAACGCCTAGAATTAACATTTCTTTCAAGTTAATATTCAGATTAACAAAATTTATAATATTTTTTAAATTTGTCTTAATATCACTTGATCTGCTTAATTTCATTAAGTCATTTTTAATAGACATGCACTGATATTTTCGAATAAATAATACTGAAGCCAAAGTTCCTATTGCTGTTGTGCATAATACAGGCAAATTAAGCTTTTCTTTTTTTACTTGTGTTTTGGTAGAAGAAATATCTACTATATCTTTAGACACAACACTATTATTGGACCAGGTTCTCGCTGCTTCAAAATTTTTAAATAGTTCTTGATTTACGGGATTAGTGGTTATATACATTATGCTTCCCAATAGAATTTATGTAAGTTTTAAATTAACTTACATAATTATTAAAACTGTAAGACTCTTTTTATTGCTATTAAATTTATTAAAATTAAAAAAATTTTTACATAAAAAGAGCTGACTTTTTCAGTCAACTCTTTTTGAATTTATACTTAAGAATTCAGTTCGCAAAAGCTATACGCATAATTCCTGAGCTGAATAAGCATTTTTAAGTATGCCGAAAGCTTTCATTCCGGGGTATCTTGCAGCACATCCAAGCTCTTGTTCAATTCTGATAAGCTGGTTGTACTTTGCAATTCTGTCGCTTCTGGAAGCGGAGCCTGTTTTAATTTGTCCGCAATTTAAAGCTACAGCAAGATCAGCGATAGTTGAATCTTCCGTTTCGCCTGATCTGTGGCTCATAACCGCAGTATATCCGCCTTTGTGAGCAAGATTAACAGCCGCTAAAGTTTCGCTAAGTGTTCCAATTTGGTTAACTTTAACGAGAATGCTGTTTCCAACGCCTTTAACGATACCTTCAGCAAGTTTTTTGGTGTTTGTAACGAATAAATCGTCACCAACAAGCTGAACTCTGTCGCCAATTTCGTCGGTAAGAGCTTTCCAGCCTTCCCAATCGTTTTCGCTCATTCCATCTTCGATTGAGATGATTGGGTATTTATTTGAAAGGTCTTTCAAGAAGCTTACCATTTCATCTTTTGAGAATGTTTTGCCTTCGCCTTCAAGAACATATTTACCGTCTTTATAGAATTCTGAACTTGCAACGTCAAGAGCAATTTTGATATCGTTAGTTGAATAACCCGCTTTTTCAATAGCTGTAAGGATTACATCAATAGCTTCTTCGTTTGAAGAAAGGTTAGGAGCGAATCCGCCTTCATCCCCTACAGAAGTTACATATCCTTTGCCTTTTAAAACTGATTTAAGAGCGTGGAAAGTTTCAGCGCCCATTCTTAAAGCATCCTGGAAGCAGCAAGCTCCAACAGGTGCAATCATGAATTCCTGAATATCAACGTTGTTATCAGCGTGTGCACCGCCATTAATGATGTTCATAAGAGGAACAGGAAGAGTTGTAGCGTTAATTCCACCTACATATCTGTATAAAGGCATTTCGTATGCTATAGCAGAAGCTTTAGCACAGGCTAAACTTACGCCTAAAATAGCGTTAGCGCCCAATTTACCTTTGTTATCCGTACCGTCAAGCTCGATCATTGTTCTGTCGATATCGTACTGTTTGCTTGCATCCATATCGATGAGTTCTTTTGCAATAACGTCGTTTACGTTGTCAACTGCTTGAAGAACACCTTTGCCGCAGTATCTTGAACTGTCTTCATCTCTTAATTCAACAGCTTCCCACATACCTGTGCTTGCGCCTGAAGGTACTGCCGCTCTGCCTATAACACCGCTTGAAAGTTCAACATCAACTTCTACGGTTGGGTTGCCTCTTGAATCGAGGATTTGTCTTGCTTGAATGTGCTCAATAAATGTTCCCATTTGTTTCTCCTATTCTTTTTCCTGAGTCTTGCTTATCTCGTCTGTTATCTCGTACAATTCTTTTGATTCCTGGATAGATACGTTTCCTGTCGGAACTCTCAAAATTTTGGCGATTAGTGTTTTGTTAAAATACTCTAGCCTTAAAACATCTCCTTCTTTAACTTCTGTGGAAGGTTTTGCCACTTTGTCATTAATGAAAACCCGTCCTGCCGAAGTCACTTCATTTGCAACTGTTCTTCTTTTTATTAATCTGGAGACTTTTAAGTATTTGTCTAATCGCATAGTGTATTTTTACATTGCTAATTCACTTTAATTTACAACAAAGAAAATGTAATTTAAACCCTGCAGAATGCATTTTTTGTTATTTCTTAATAGTTTATTGTCATTGCGAGGAAGGGTGATGTCCTGACGTGGCAATCTATCTATCGTTGTATTTTAGTCATAATTGTCATACTGAAGCACAGCCGAAGAATCTGACAAGTTTTGCATAAAATCATAAAATGTCATTCCGAACTTGATTCGGAATCTATCCAGCGTTATACCTCAGCCATGATGTCATTCTGAGGGCTTTAGCTCGAAGAATCTGTCCAGCAGGAAATAAAAGCTTTAAGCTCACGCTGGTCAGATCCTTCGCTTCACTCAGGATGACAATAATTAGAAAATGAAGACAGGTGAAGGGGTGCAATCCTTTCTATAAATAAAATTAATTCTTAATACTAATTTCAGTTGTATTATCTATAATCATCTTCATTGCTTTAAAATTAGCCAATAAATAACTTGTTTCTTCTATTATTGTTTCCAACCTGCCATGCATATTTCCTAAATGCCCTATTAATATTTCTTTTTGCAAATTTGTTATAGTTGAAGTTTCTTTTTTATTCATTGATTGTTTTCCTTTATTCATCTAATCGTAATGTTGTAATATCTAATTATTTAATTAGATTATATGATTATATGCTTAGATAGTCAAGTTGGATCTAATATATAATTTTTTTATGGTTAGAGAATATAAATTAGAAACTAATAATTTAAGAAATCAGTTAAAGTCATTAGCCGTAATGGAAAAAATGAGTTTAACAAAATTAAAAATACTTATAAATGAAAAATATGATAAAACGGATACACTTGAAAATTTAACAAATAAATTACGAAATAAGACCGTTAAAGCGACAGAATTGTTTGAAATTCTTGATATACTTGGATATGAAGTCATTTTGAGAAGAAAATTTTAACAATAAAAGAATGGTGGGTTATAGCCCACCATTCTTTTATACTTGTTTTCTATCTATTTCTTGTCAATTGAAGAAATAAGATTCACCATCTCGATGGCTGTTTTCGCAGCTTCTGAACCTTTGTTGCCTGACTTCGTTCCTGCTCTCTCAATAGCTTGCTCAATGGAATCAACTGTTAAAACCCCAAAAATTACAGGAATTGAAGAACTTAAACCAACCTGCGCCACACCTTTAGAAACTTCTGATGCTACATAGTCAAAATGCGGAGTATTTCCTCTGATTACCGCACCGAGCGTAATTACAGCATCATATTTTTTGGAGTCAGCCATTTTCTTGGCGATAAAAGGAATTTCAAAAGCGCCCGGAACCCATGCAACGTCTATGCTTTCTTCTGACAAGCCATGTCTTTTAAGCGCATCAATCGCACCCTCGAGAAGCTTCGAGCCGATAAACTCGTTAAAACGTCCGATAACTATGCCGTATCTTCCTTCTGCTACCGTTAATTTGCCTTCGTATACGTTAACCATTCTCTTTTCTCCGTTAGTCTAAAATATGCTTCATTTTATCACGTTTTGTATTTAAATATCTTTCATTATATTTAGTTTTGTCAATATGCACAGAAACTCTGTCAATAATTTCGAGATCATAGCCTTCAAGCCCGATTATTTTCTTGGGATTGTTAGTTATAAGACGGAATTTTTTAATTCCGAGGTCTAAAAGTATCTGCGCGCCAACACCGTAATCTCTTAAATCAGGATCAAAGCCTAAAGAAACATTCGCTTCAACTGTATCTTGTCCTTGCTCTTGGAGTACATAGGCTTTAAGCTTGTTAACTAAGCCTATTCCTCTTCCTTCATGGGCTCTTAAATATACAAGAACTCCGCTTCCTTCTTTTTCAATAAGTTCAAGAGCACTTGCAAGCTGATCACCGCAGTCACATCTTTGGCTGTGAAAAATATCACCTGTTAAACACTCGCTGTGCATTCTTACAACAGGAGTCGAATTCGTAAAATCTTCAGGATTTCCTTTTACAAGAGCGACATGTTCGGTTTCATCAAGCCTGTTTATGTAGCCGTAAATGTTGAATTCCCCGTAAGCAGTCGGTAGCTTGGCTTTTATAACTCTTTCAACGAATCTTTCGTTTCTAAGCCTGTATTTTATAAGCTGTGCAACGGTAATAAACTTGAGATTGTGTTTTTCGGCAAATTTAACAAGCTCATCACGCCTTGCCATAGTTCCGTCTTCGCTAAGAATTTCGCAAATAACACCGGCTGGAGAAAGCCCTGCCAATTTCGCAAGGTCAACACTCGCCTCGGTTTGCCCTACACGTTTTAAAACTCCGCCTACTTTTGCTTCCAGAGGGAAAATATGCCCCGGTCTTCTTAAATCAGCCGGTTTGGAATTTGGGCCAACAAGAACTTTTATTGTAGCCGCCCTATCCTGCGCAGAAATTCCTGTAGTCACACCGAATTGTGCGGCAGCATCAACACTTACAGTAAAAGCTGTTCCCTGCGCTTCTGTATTAGAATGAACCATCTGCTCAAGTCTTAATTCTTTAGTTCTTTCAGGTGTCAGAGTTGCGCAAATCAAACCGCGCCCTTCTTTTACCATGAAATTTATTATTTCAGGAGTGATTTTTTCAGCCGCGCAGACTAAATCGCCTTCATTTTCCCTGTCTTCGTTATCAGCCACAATGACCATTTTTCCGTCTTTAATATCCTGAATAGCATCCTCGACAGTGTCATGCTGAAATTTATCATTATTTGCTTTGCTTATATTATTATTCATCTTTCCCATTTACTCTATATCCCACTTTGATTTGTTTTCGGATCTATTTAAACGCAAAATTTCATAAAGGTTAGGTTCCCCCGAAAACAGGAATCTGTATCGAGAGCAGTAATCAAGATAAATACCCGTGTTCATTTAAATAATCCATAGTAATATTTCCAGCTTTATTATCCTTCGCATTGACAAACTTTTCAACATATTTTGCCAGAACGTCAGACTCAAGATTTACCCTGTCGCCAATGCTTAAATTGGATAAATTAGTTTCCTGTAAAGTCATAGGAATAACTGAAATGCTGAAAATATTTCCCTCGAGAGAAGCTATTGTTAAGCTTACTCCGTTTATGCATATCGAACCTTTGTAAACGATGTATTTTGCAACATTTTCAGGCGCTTCAAAATAATAAACATCTGCCAGCCCCTGATTTTCTATTCTCCTGAAAATACCGACACCGTCTACATGACCACTTACAATATGCCCGCCAAACCTTCCATTAGCAGGCATAGCCCTTTCAAGGTTAACTTTTTTTCCTGCTTTGTAGTCATTAAAGGTTGTTAAATCAAGAGTTTCTTTTGCAGCTTCAACATCAAATCCGTTTGTTATTAATTTAACGACTGTCTGACAGGCTCCGTCAATGGCAACACTGTCACCAAGCTTTAAGTCATCAAGAATTTTGGTGCATGTAACTGAAATTACCGCGCCCTGTGACTGTTTTGCCACCGATGATATTGTTCCGATTTCTTCTATTAAGCCTGTAAACATATAAGTTTTTTAGCATAAAAAAACTATAATTCAAAAACCATTTTTTGAACTTCTGCACCGTCAATGTTTTTTAAATCTTTTTCAAGGCTCTGGATATCAGTGTCTTCTCCTATAACATCAAGAAGAATTACGCCGTCAGGTGAACAAACATTATCCATTGCAGTGTGAATCCCTATTCTGGTCTTAATATTACATCCATGACGGGATAAAATATCCTGAAATGTTGTTGATGTAATCGTTCTTTTTCTTAATAAAACACCTAAAATTGTTGTTTTTGTTGTCATGAATTTTTCTCCTTATAACTCGTTTTTATAAAATTTATTGACTTAAATTGCCAATTAATTTTCAAATTGTCATGTTGAGTGAAGCGAAACATCTAGCCCTTTTGGAATTTAAGCTTTTATTCAAATATGGATAGATTCTTCGGGCTAAAACCCTCAGAATGACAATTCCACTATTTAAGTAAATTTCAACTATTTCGCAATCTGAGTTAATTAAATCATGATTTATAACAGCTAATTAATAAACAGTTGGGCAAAAATTAAGATAATAAAAAAGAAAAACGGGTAGAAAATATTTTCTACCCGAAATAAAATTCAGAACTGAAGATTGTTTACTCTTCTTATTGTCCCGAAGATTCCTGTTTTGGTGCTGCAAAAATGCCGCTGATTTGTCCGCTTCTATATACATGAGATACGGCAAGTATCCCTGCAGCGGCAAGGGCGGCTATTTTTACAGGCTTTGGAAGACTTGTAGCATAATTTTTAACACTGCTAAATACTGATTGTCCTTTTTCTGCAATAACTGCTGCAGCTACTGCGCCTGTTGCAACAAGTTTTTGAACAACTGCATTACCAATAACTTTATCTTTTGCAGCTGTTAATGACGGAGTAACTTTTGCTGTTAAACTTGCGAATGTTGGTGCTAATTTTTCTTTTAAAGGATTAACAGCTTTGCTTACTAAATTAGTAGCCGCTGTAGATACTTTAACAAGGAGATTTCCTTCTTTTTGAGAATATTTAATAACCGCGCCTGCCGCAACAGCAGTTCCTGCAACACCTGCTGCAGTTATACCTGTAGCAATGGTATTAATTCTCTGAGCTCTTTTTTCTAAATTTTGGTCGCCATTAATACTGGAAGCGAACCGTACTCCGCTTAATCCGATCATATATTTTCTCCATTTCGCTAAATATAAGCACCTTTTTTCTTTCTGTTTATATAAAGCCACTGAAGGAAAAAAATTGATAGTAATTTGTTAAAATATTAAAAAATTGTTACATTTAATTAGATTACAAAAGCAAACCTGCCATTATCATAAGAATTATTGCGGCAAGACCTATTCCGTTACCCGCTAATTGATTATTATTTAATAAGCCTGCATTTTGATAAATTTCATTAGATGGCTGTGCTTTTATCACTGTTGCAAGTCTTTCCATTCTTTCGTTCATTGAATATTCATCGGAAGAGTTGTTAAATAGATATCTTTCAAGTCTTGCAACTCTTGTTTCTCTTGTATCATTCGGATAAACCTGATTCAAAAGCTGTTTTTCCATTTGATTAAGCAAATTATTTAATGATTCATCATCGGAAGAAGGCGAATAACTTTCAGAATAGCTTTCATTGTCTGATGAAAAACTTGATGATCTCGGTGAAGAATAATCATCTTCTTCAGAATTATTATTAGAACCGGTAACTATTTTACTTAAGTCATCCACCCTGTCACTTAAAGTTTTTTTAGAAACAGAGCTAAAAATTTTAGTTTCTAGCCTGCCAAGTCTTTTATAAATGTCTTCTTTTTTATAACTTTGACCTAAAACTTTTGTTTCCATTTCATCTACAACAGGATAATCTTCCGATATGTCGACTTTATTTTGGATTGGAATTATATGAGATTCAAAAACTTTTGATGTTATGGCTTTAGCTGTATTTAGATTGATTAAAAACAATAAGAATATGCATAAAAAAACAAACAAGAACCTTGTTTTCATACCACCCTCTCCCGATTATTTAATTTTTTATTAATTATGACATATTTATTGGTTTTTATAATCATCCTGTATGATAACCGGTCTGGATAATGCTTTAACAAGCTCATTCGTATCTCTTTTTTTGCCGATTATAAGGTAATAAAAATCACTGTCAATTTTCATATCCGCATTAGAAAAATTCGGATAACACAACAAATTTCGTGAAGCTGAAGACTGTCTTATGTCAGAAAATAATTTCATGTTAAATTTGTCATAAATTTCCATTATTTCAACATTAGACCACCTCGTTTGGTTCTGCGCAGCAAGTTCTTCCCTGAATTTTTTCAGTTCGCTGTCGGAAAAATAAGATTTATAAAGAGGACTTCTGGCTATAGGCAGTCTAAAAATCTTTTGTTTATTCAAGTTTTTTGTATAAGGAAGTATTTGAAGAAGCTCTTCAGTAACTTTAATCGTTTTTGCCAGATTAATTTGTTTTTCATTAAAAGATCTGACTTTATCGAATAGTTTAAGTGAAATCTTTTCTCTTGCGAATTGTTTAATATTTAAAAGAAATTTAATCGGATAATCCCTGAAAATAATAGTAAAATTCAGGTTTAAAAATTTCCATTTAACAAGGTTTTCAACTTTTTTAATCTCATTAAATTTTATTTCAGGATGAAATTTAAGATCTCTGATTAATACATAAGTAGAATTAATCTCCTGAAATTCAGGCTCTTTAAATTCTAAAGAACTAGCGTTTACTTTAAGCCAAAATTCTTTATATTTCGCTGTTCTTACAGAAGTTTGAAACCCGTTAATGGATGATAACAACTTAAAATAAGCCCGATTATAAAAGATTTTTCGAGGTTTAGGATTGTCTGTTTTAGAAGAAGTCTTATTAAAAATAGATTTCATTTTAAATTTCTTGATTGCAAATGAGCTCTAAAGTTTTTTGAACTCTTGACAGAGGTTCATCTACGTCCATAAATTTGCCTGCATCTACCAGCATTTCAACAATTGAATTAAAAGCAGTTCCTTCGCATTCAAAATCTTCTTTAAAAAGCAGTCTGATGGGACATTTAGCATGGGATGTCTGTAAAAGAACTTCGTTTTTCTTAACTTTTTGATAATCGCCCGCAGTTGATAAAGGAGATGCTTTTGTTGAAGACAACCTTACGATAGGAATTTTAGCGTTTTTATAAGAAAGGACATCTTCATCTTCTACAAATAAAACAGATATGTCTTGAGAAAGCGCTTTTATAAGACTGTCTGTTATTACATCAATTTTTAAATATTTTTCCAAGCCTTCTCCATACAGAACCTGCTGAATTTTGGTAGGAACTATCGGGTCTGTATATCTGAATTCCAAAGGAAAACCTTTATAATCCGTAATTAAAATTGCTCCCAGATATCCTTTTGAGCTGGAGGAATATGCTATACCATAAGCTAATTTTACATTTTCTACAGTCATAAATTTAAACTTTACTTCTTACGTTAGTGTCGCGTGAACTTAATAATTTTCTAAGTTTCATAATAGCTTGAGCATGAAGCTGACAAACTCTTGATTCTGAAATATTTAATGTGGTTCCGATTTCTTTTAAAGTCATGTTCTCATGATAATAAAGAGCAAGTATCATTCTTTCTCTCTCGGGAAGATTCCCAAGCGCTCTTGAAAGTTCGTTTTTTACATCCCTGTTTTCTAACATTGCTAAAGGATCATCAGCATTTTTATCTTGAATAGTGTCAATAATTTCCACACCTTCGCCGGAAGAATCTTTTCTGTCATAAATGGAAATCATAGAGGTACTTTCCATTTCAGCCATTGAAGCTTCAATTTTTTCTTTTGGCAATTCAAGTTCTTTTGCTATTTCTTCTGTACTTGGTTGTCTTCCAAGTTTTCCCTGTAGCGCAGCAATCGCTTTATTAATGCTTTTGAATCTTTTTTGAGCTCCTCTGGGAACCCAGTCAAGACTTCTGATTCTGTCGATTATAGCCCCTCTTATTCTCAAAAGAGCATAAGTTTCAAATCTTACACCTCTTGCAGGGCTGAATTTTTCTATAGCGTCAATAAGTCCTTCCACTCCATATCCTGCGATGTCTTCTGTCGATATGGTATTTGGCAAGCTTATCCTTAAACGTCCGACCACATACTTAATCAGATAAATATACTGTATAATCAATCTGTCCCTGATTTCTTTGCTGGTTTTGTCTAGGACAAATTGCGCCCAGACTTTATCTATATCAGCATCAGAGAGCTTTTTAGTTTTGTTTTTATCTATACCAAAATTAAAACCCGATGTATTATCCATTTAAATAATTTTCCTAGCCCGATAACTATTTTTAAACTTCCCGAATTCTATTAAATTTGAACTTCACTACTTAATTTTTAAATTCAAACCCTTATTTAATTGTATTCAGCTGGGAATATAAAGCATCATTCAAATACCGTATTTGACTGTATATTAGATAAGACAGAGAAAAATAAATGTTCTCTGTCTTTAAATATCCGGTTTTGTTTTTGTATTTTTAATATTCTTTTAATTCTCCAAAAGATTTGAGGTAATCTTTTGAATTATCAAGTGTATCTCGGCTTGCTAATACAGAAATCACCGAAGGTTTTGTTAAATACATTTTTGCAACTCTTTGAAGATCTTCAGGAGTGGCTTCATCTACAGCTTTTAAATATTTTGCGGCATAATCAGCGCCATATTTTGAATTAAAGCCGACGTCGATTAAACCTGTCTTTTGGGCAGATGATTCTGTTTGAGAGTTAAAAGAATCTTTTAGGGATTTTTTGGCGCCATTTATTTCTTCTTCTGAGACTTTTTCATCAATTAATAAATTTATATGCTTTTTAAATCCGTCAAGTGATTTTTGAAGATTTTCATATTTGGGTACAACTTGTCCGTCTTCTTCATCTCTTGTAGTTGTTTTAATGGCTAAAACAAAACGTCCCATTTTATTATTTGTTTTGTATCCGGAGCCGACTTCATAAGCCAAGCCTTGCTTCTCTCTTAAATCCATAAACATACGTGAGCTCATTCCGCCGCCCAAAATTGTATGTAGTAAGCGAAGAGCTGCAATATCTTTAATATCACCGGTTTCTTTTATTTTAAACATTTGGACAATATGAGCCTGATTTCTGTCGTCAGCTTCAATAACTACTTTGTTGCTATTTAGAGGTGCGCTTTTTTCGTTATCAACAAATCCGTATTTCTGTACTATTGGAATATCCTGTTCAAGAGAATTAATAACTTGCTTTTTAAATTCGCCCGAATCTTTGCTTAATTGTCCTGTAGTAACTACAGCAGTAGCTTTTACGTTTTCCATAATTTGATTATAAAAATCTTTTACATCGTTTAATGTAACATTGTCAATGTTTTCTAAAACGGATCTATCGGTGTTTTTGTTTGGATGATCGCTAAATAGTGTTTCAACTGCTCTATTGGAAGCGCTCTTCTGTCCACTTAAAAGACCGAGCTTGATTTCTGCTTTTGCTTCGTCAAACTTTTCTTCTGTAAATGATGGACTCAAAAGAATTTCTTTTGCAACATCAAGAGCTAAAGGCAATTTTTTGTCCATACAATCGACTTCAACATTGATAGAGCTGTTTCCTATTGATGGTCCCAGATTTAAGCAATTGACATCGAGAACGTCATTCATTTCATCTTCACTGTGTTTTTTAGTTCCTTTTGTCATCATGCTTTCAAGAATTTTAATAACGCCTGGTTTTGATTCAGGTATATTGTCAACAGCAAAAGCTATAACAGCGCTGGATCTAATTGCGTTAGGATTGTCATTGAGTATTAAATGAACATTATTTGAAAGATCATGTTCTGTTGTAGTTCCAAGAGAATTTCCTTTAATTTGACCTGTAAAACTAATTACATTTGATTTTTCTATTTCTTCAACAGATTCTGTTTCAGGACGAGCAATTATAATAGAAGCTTTATCCATATCAAGATATTTTTTTGCTGCATTTTGTACATCTTGAGGAGTAAGACTGTTAATTATTTTTAAGCTGTCTGCATAATGGCTCAAGCTTCCGTGCTCAACCTGTGCTTCGCCAGCCATATTAGTGATTTTTTCTGAAAATTCACTAATTCTGTTTAGATTATCAGTTAGTTTGTTTTTAATAATCTCCATTTCTTTTTCGGAAGGAGGAGTTTCAATAGTATCTTTTATACCTTGCTTAATTATTTCAAGACCTTTTTCTTCTTCACCGGGCTGAAAGGTTGTCCATATATAAACCATTTGAAGGTCACTTAATCGTGGACTTACGGTAGTAACATCAACACTGGGTTCAGTATTCAAAGGTTTAAGAGCTTTATTAAGTTTTGTGCCTCTGTATCCTGATAAAAATGTTATTAAAGCGTCCGCTGTCAATGATTCTTTTATATCGCCATGTTGTGGGCCGGCAAAACCCATCACTACTTGAGTAGCATTTAACTGCGAATCTGTTATCTCTTCTTTTACAGTTTTTTGTATTGGAACAAGGCTTCTATAAAATTTATTTTTATCGTCAACTTTATTAGCAGGTTTATCAAAATATTTGCCGACTAGTTTTATAGCCTGATGAGGATTAACATCTCCAACTATAACTGTAGTCATATTGTCAGGAGTGTACCATTTGTTGTGATAATCAAAAACTTTCTTGCTTGTTAAGTTCTCAATGTTTTTTGAACTTCCCAGAGTCAATCCGCCTTCTAGAGAAGAGTCAATGCTAAATAAATTATTAATTAATTTTTCAAAAGCTTTACTATAGGGGTTGTCCTTTGCTCTTTTTATTTCTGAGATGACTATATGTTTTTCTTTTTCAATCTGTTCAGGTGTAAAAGTTGGATGCTGAATCATGTCAGCATGCATATCAACAATTTTGTCCAGAGTTTGTTTATCTGTACTGGAAGTTGATACGAAATAGGCAGTCTTGTTAAAACTTGTAAATGCATTGAGATCAGCCCCTATTTTTTCAATGTCTTGCATGAACTGACCGGGCTTCAGTTTTTTTGAACCGTTAAAAAGGCTGTGCTCTATGTAATGACTTATTCCGCCAATATCTTCCGGTTCATTCATAGAACCTACTTTTACATATGTATTGATAGTAACAGGTCCGGGTTTAGGAATTATAATAACTTTTTGTCCGTTGTTTAATTCGTATACATGTCCGTCATTATAAAAAGGAACCTGAAATTTGCCGATTTTTTTATACCCTTCAGGTTTTGCGGAAAAAGCTATAGCTTTTAAAGCAGCATTTGTGGTTTCACCCATAAAAGATAAACGGGAATCAGCCAGATTTGTATTATTAATAACAGGTGAATTATTCTTTTTTTCTACGGAATTATTAAAATTTACCGGATTTGATTTTTGTATATTTATTAATTTATTTGTTATTTGCATGCAATAGCTCCTATATAAATTTTTCATTTACATGGGAAATAAAGAAGCTGAAGTTTAGTAATTGCTATAAACACATGAAAAGATTTTGCGATTTTCTAAAAAATCACTGTTATTAAGAGTTTCAACTGATAAAATCAACTTTAATAATTCTTAATAAATTTTTAATATATCTTTAATAATTAATCCGAAAAATACTGAAAATGATAGTGTCGAATAATTGTATCAAAATATGGATTCAGCTAAAGTTCTAGGATGATGAAAATTTGAGTTATAAGCAATTAGTTTATATTAAGTAGAGGATTTTATATTGTTAAATATAATAAATGAAAAGCATATTGAAAAACCTGATATTCTCAAGACTTTATTTAACTCTCTTGAACCTGAAAGTTTTGTTGATGCCTTTTTAAAACATCCTCCTGAAAATTTTAAAATAAAAAAAATCGAATTTGATGAACAGGAAGTTTATGGATTTTTTGCGGATTTAGATCTTTTCACAACTGTGGATGAAAAAATAAAAATTTTTGTGGATAAATTAAGATTATTTAAACCTTTTGACTATATAATCAGGAAATTTTTAACTTTTAATACTTTGTTTATTGGAACCACGGTTTCAGAATATTCTTTATTTCCTAATTCAATGAATTTAAGTGAGTTTAAAAACAAATTATTATCAGTATTTCAAAAGTCGGGAAGTCAATTTTTGGTTATAAAAGATTTGCCTTCCGAGTCGCCTCTTTTGTCAAACGATGAAAATATGTTTTCAAAAGAAATGACTTCATCTCTGGAAAATAATGGCTTTGTTATTCTTGCAGGACAGGCGCTTGCTTATTTACCTGTAGACTTTGATTCTATAGAAGAATATTTGAAAAAATTCACTTCAAAAAGAAGAAATAACTTCAGAAGAAAAATGAAAGCTGGGGCAAATTTATGTTTACAGGAATTTAATACAGGGGATAACTATTTCACGGATGAGATAGCAAATATCCTGTATAACCTGTACTTAAATGTATATAATATTAGTAATATTCATTTTGATAAAATGACATTATCTTTTTTTAAACACATATTACAGAATACATATGAGGGAAAAGTATTTATTTATTATGACAAAAATAAAATCATTGGTTTTAATCTGTGTTATGTGATGAATGATTATTTGGTTGATAAATATAGGGGATATCTTTATCCTGAAGCTCTCAATTTTAAGCTGTTTTTTAACCAGTTTTTTGACGGCATAAATTATTGTCTTGTTAATGGTCTAAAAACTTACATAATGGGCTGGACTGCCCCCGAGGTAAAAGCATATCTTGGCTGTAAGTTTACTTATACCTATCACGCAGTTTATATTAAAAATCCGATAATCAGATTTGTATTAACGAAACTTAAATCCTGTTTTGAGGCTGATAAAAGGTTAATTGAAGGATTAAATAAAGGTTAAGTCTTTGAATATTATTATTATACTTTTACTTCTTACGGTTATAGTAGAAACAGCCCAGCAGCTTTTTTTTAAAATGGCCGGAATAGATAATAAAAAACGTTTAATTTATTCTTTTCTCGGAATAAGCATGTATTTATTGTTTGTGATCATATGGCTAAGAATTTTAAAAAATCTTCCATTAGGATTTGCCCTGCCGATTATGGGCTTTAACTATATTACTGTTGCCCTTGCAGGAAATTTATTTTTTAAGGAAAAAATAAGTATAAAAAGATGGAGCGGAATTGTACTTATTTTGATTGGGCTGACGCTAGTTTGGTTTGGAGGGGCAAGTTTTCTATGAAATCTTTAATAACTCAAAAATTTCCGTATTTATTGTTTACGATATTTCTTCTAATGGAAATAGGTGTATTTTTGTCGCATAAAATTGTATCAATGCACGCAACAGGTGATGGTTTTGCATTTTATTTAACACTTTTAAGCCAACCCTGGATATGGGTTTCGCTAGTGTTGGCGCTTATTCAGTTTTTTTTATGGACAGCAGTTCTTGCAAAGTCGGAACTAAGCCTTGCATATTCTATGTCAAGTCTTAGTTACCCGCTAACTATGCTCGTTGCAGCATTTTTATTTAAAGAACACCTTTCGTTATTAGTCTGGAGTGGAGGAGGATTAATTACTCTAGGTGTTATAATTGTCGGTCTTGAGACAGAATAAATTAATTAGTATTAAAACGAGGCTTGTTAAACGATCTTGATGCATTCAGTAAATTAAGCGGCTGATCAATTTCAAGATAATCATAGGCACAAGTAATAAGTTTATACAGATCATTCCATCTGCACTGGTCTTCTTTCTGTTTAAGCAGGTTTTCGCCTATTTTCATATAGTATGTGCTTGTTTTGTTAAAACTCTTTATTCCGTTCGGAGCAGGGACTGTTTCTTTTAAGAATTCAAAACTGATTTTGTTTTCCTCACAGTAATTAATCAAAGGTTTGATGACTATGTGTTCCTGATACTTGTTGCGAAGGTTCTGAATCTCTATTTCTACAGTTGTCAAGCTTCCGTCCTCCTTTTCTAAAATAAACTACCGTATATTTTGAAACTTATTGGAATGCTTTAGGTCTTAGTTATTGTTAGTTAATTATCTTTAAAAATTAATATCTTTATGTATTAATTAAGTGTGTGCAGAGTATGAATCAATTAATATATTTACACTTTTCCTTATAAATCATTATACCATTTTTTTGGATTTATTAAATGTATAAATATGTTAATTTTTTAAATTAAATTAATAAAGGGAAAAAGCAAGTGGATACAAGAAGAACAGTAGCAAGAGAGTTGGCGTTGTTGACTTTTTCTCAATTAAGCAAAAATATTGAGAAATGGGAAAATAAAGATATTGTAGAAATTATTGAAAGATCAGTAGAGACTTTGACTAAAGAAGCTGAACATAATTTACAGTCTTCTGTGAGAGAGTTAGGTGCTATACGCGATTACATCCAAAATTACGAAATTGACCATACGGATAATCTTGAAAGACCTATGGATGTTTCAATAATTCCTGTGGCAGTACCCATGACCTCTGATATGATTGGAAGAATAGACACACTTCTTGATGCGGCAGAAAAAATATATTCTGCAATGGATATAGTGCAAATATCTGCCATGTCTGAAAGAGAAGATGTTAAAAAATATTCCGTAAAACTTGTTAGAACATTTATTGAAAATAAAGAACATATTGACGCGCAGATAAAAGAACATTCAAAAGGCTGGGACGTTGACAGGCTCTTGAAAGTTGACAGGGATGTACTCAGAATTTCAATAACAGAGCTTTTGTATTTTGAAGATATTCCGGCAAGTGTTTCTATAGATGAAGCTGTAGAACTTTCAAAAAAATACGGCACGGATGAAAGCTCAAGCTTTATCAATGGAATTTTAAGGCAAGTTTATGAAGCCAGAAAGCGGATTGCGAGCAGAGGCTAAAGGGGCGGCTTTGCCGACCCGTAATGCCGTTTATGGCGAGCAACCAAGCAACACAAAGAGGAAACTTTAAATTTATGTTTAATATATTCAAAAAGTTTGTAAAAAAAGAAGAAAATTGGAATCTTGAAGAACAAAATTTTGTTGATTTTGAAGAAGAAAATAGCGATAAAATCTCGAAAAGAGAAGAAGCTTTTAATTGTTTAGAAGAAATTTATCCAAAAGAACAGCTTGACATAGAAGATGTTCAAGAACCAGAAGTTCAAGAAGTTGCTCAATTTGATGAGCATGCTTTTGAGGTTGAAGCTGAAGAACCTGTCGAAGAAGAAATTTATCCAAAAGAACAGCTTGACATAGAAAATGTTCAAGAGCCTGAAGTTCAAGAAGTTGCTCAATTTGAAGAATATGATTTTGAAGTTGAAGCTGAAGAACCTGTTGAAGAAGAAGTTTTTTCAATCGAGCAGTTGGAAATAGAAGATGTTCAAGAACCTGAAGTTCAAGAAGTTGCTCAATTTGAAGAATATGATTTTGAAGTTGAAGCTGAAGAATCTGTCGAAGAAGAAGTTTTTTCAATCGAGCAGTTGGAAACAGAAGGTTTTGAAGAACCCGAGGTTCAAGAAGTTGCTCAAATTGAAGAGCATGATTTTGTAGTTGAAGCTGAAGAACCTGTTATAGAAGAAGCTATTTCTATTGAACAATTAGAAACAGTTTTTGATGTTGTTGAAGCTGAGGAAGTTCCTCAAGCTGTATATGAAAATTTGCCAAGTGAACCAGAAGAAGAGCCTGTTGCAAAGAGCCTTTTCGGAATATCCTTTGCAGGACTTAAAGAAGCTGTTTCAAAAACAAGCGAGTTTTTTAACACAAATATTCTTTCTCTTGGTGTTGGAAAAGAAGAAATTGACGATGATTTGCTTGATGAAATGGAAGAAAAGTTTATTCGCGCGGATATTGGGGTTGATACAACAGTTTATATTATTGAAAGACTGAGAGAAAACAAAAATAAAGTAAAACCTGCAAAATTAGGCGAATATTTAAAAAACGAATTTAAGGAAATCATAAAAGCTCCCGGTTCAAATAATTTGAATTTAAGGGCAGGGCAGCTTAACACATTCCTGATTACAGGTGTAAACGGGGCAGGCAAGACCACATTAATCGGGAAACTTGCTTACAGGTTTAGACTTGAAGGAAAAAAAGTTCTTGTTGCGGCAGGAGATACTTTTAGAGCGGCTGCCGAAGACCAGCTCGAAATTTGGGCAGACAGAGCAGGCGCTGATATAGTCAGGCAGGACGGCGCAGACCCGGCTTCTGTAGTGTTTGATTCCATAAAAAAAGCTCAGTCAGAAAATTATGATATTTTGCTTATCGACACAGCAGGAAGGCTTCATAACAAGTTCAATCTTATGGAAGAGCTTAGAAAAATTAAAAAAGTTATAGATAAAGAAGCACCTGAATCTTTAGTTGAATCAATTCTTGTATTAGATGCGACGACAGGACAAAATGGTCTTAAACAGGCGGAAGTTTTCAAGGAAGCCGTGGATATTACTTCTGTAGGGCTTACAAAACTTGACGGCACTGCAAAAGGCGGCGTTATTTTAGGTATAGCAAGACAATTGAATTTACCTGTAAAACTCATTGGAGTTGGCGAAAAGATGGAAGATTTAAAGGATTTCATCGCTGATGATTTCATCGATGCTTTGTTTTAGAGGGTAATGATGACAGAATCTCTTGAAGAACGTTTATTATTCCCAATAAATTCTTTATTACAAATGGAAGAACAAGAATTTTTGGATTTTAAACGAGAGCATTATTGTTCAAAACAAGAAAATCCAATTAGTTATGTGGATTTTGTACATGATGTTTTATGTCTTGCAAATGCTGAACATCATGGTGATAGATATATAATTTTCGGGGTTGAAAATAATACAAAAAAAATAATTGGCGTTGAAAATGATCCTAAAAGAAAAAAACTTCAAGATTATATAAATGTTCTACGTGCTTCAAATTTTAATAATTTACCAACAATAACATTACTAACATTTTCAATAGATGAACATGAATTGGACGTAATTATAATCAGAGACAAGAAGAAACGTCCATATTTTTTACTTAAAGATAAAGAAGCTAAAGATAAAAAAAATGGAAAAGTAAAAATAGTTCGAGCAGGAGTAATTTATACTCGTGATGGAGATTGTAATACGCAGGTAGATAGTACAGCAGAACCCTTAAAAATCAATAATATGTGGAGAGAACATTTTGGATTGGATTTAATTCCATTAGAACGCTTTAAAATATATATTCAAGAACATGACATGTGGCTAAGACAACCCAAATCTAATGATAAATCAATGTACTATCATAAACTATTCCCTGAATTTACTATTGAATGCTGTAATGATGAAGACAATTCAAAATGGGAACCCTCTTGGTATAAATATAAACCAGTTATTTCTGAACATATTAAATTATTTTATTTTAATACTGTACTATATAAAGCAGATTTTGATTTACTAGATAAAGAAAACTGTTTTTTCCCTTATTTATGGTCTTCAAGTCTTTATGTTTCTCAAATTTTTCCCAAAAAGAGAGACGAATTAGACACAGCAAGGTATTACTATGAAAATGAATTTTATTTTGCACTTAAAGACGATTTATCTTATGAATTATACAATTTATTTAGAAAGATTTATAACTATAAAACAATAGAAGAATTTGCAAATAGTCATTGGGCTAAAATGCCAATATATGTATTTGATAACTTGGGAGAAGCAAAAGCCAAAATAAAAGAGTTAGGCGTTGGAAAAATTGGTGTTCCAGAAAATTAACATAGCCATTACAATTTTTGTGGAATATTATTATTTTCGCTATGTTCATTTTCTTTCTTTTTGAACGCAAAAGAGAAAGAAAACGAACCAAAAGAAAGAAAAACTTTATCCCAGAGGGTCGCCACAGTCAGGGGCAAGCCCCCGAACCCCCTCTTTCAGCATGACAAACAAAAATTCTTTAAAAAAATCTGGATTATCTTTGCAATAATCTGGACTATTTAAACGCCAAATTTTTTTTCATTTAGTCATAGCAATGGTTTCTCCGTTCAAAATTTTCTAACTATA
>Ga0209212_1001539_pt1 | contig 36851 bp, 38 predicted proteins | sample RifGroC2_FD_183996 | JGI IMG/M metagenome (GOLD analysis project Ga0209212, IMG submission 183996) | Groundwater microbial communities from Rifle, Colorado, USA - Groundwater C2 (SPAdes) (version 2) | ecosystem: Environmental > Aquatic > Deep subsurface > Groundwater | place: Rifle, Colorado...
CGTGTTGTTGGTCAGCAGCGTAAACCAAATGTTGTCCGCCTCGGTGATCGTCCGTCCCAGGCGGCAGCGATAGATATCTCCCGCTTCGAAATCTTCGAAATAGCGGCCTTCCCAGCCGGGCTTAATAGCCATAAGACTCCCTCCTTTGCCTAGGCTTCAAATAGGGCCTGCCCGCTCCCTCGGGGACGACTCTTCCGAGACTTGCACCTCAAGAGCCCCGGGGAACGTGCTCTCGGCTGCGGCCGATGGAGCAGTGCCTTGTCCTCGCTCCGCTCGGAATCTCAGATTGCAGATCTCAGATCTCAAATTTGAGATTTGAAATTTGCCATTTGAGATCCCGAAGGGCTGGTCCGCAGCCTCACTCGCGCTCCCCTCGGGCTCTCCCCGTTGCTTCGTTCGGAGTGAGGGGGCTTGCCGAGCAAGCCGAAAGCATCGAAACTAAATGGTTCAAAGAACCCACTGACCCATTGCTTTCGGCGCGCGAGGCGGGTCCCCGAACGGAACTCCCAGTCGCGTATCCTCTCTTTGCCTTTGAGATTGACCTTCCCGCGCTATATACTACGCTGTAAATATAGGAGGTGACGATGGATTTCAACCTGACCCAGGAGCAGCTCCAGATCCGGGAGGAGATTCGCCGGGTATGCCGCGAGTTCTCGGATCCTTACTGGCGCGAGGTGGACAAGAAGCGGGACTATCCGGAGGCGTTCGTGCGCAAGCTCACGGAGCTTGGTTGGCTGGCGGCTCTCATCCCGGAGGAGTACGGTGGGACCGGCTTGGGGATTACTGAGGCGAGCATCATCCTGGAAGAGATCAACCATTCCGGCGGAAACGCTACAGCCTGCCACGCGCAGATGTACACTATGGGAACGCTTCTCAAACATGGCAGCGAAGAGCAAAAAAAACGCTACCTTTCCAAGATCGCGAGCGGCGAGCTGCGTCTTCAGGCCTTTGGGGTCACCGAGCCCAATGCGGGCTCCGAGACGACTCGCATTCAAACGACTGCGGTGCGCAAGGGGGACAAATACGTTGTCGACGGCCAAAAGATCTTTATTTCAAGGGTGCTCCAGTCCGATCTGATGCTGCTTTTGGCCCGCACTACGCCCTATGATGCGTTAGAAGATAAGACCCGCGGCCTTTCGGCCTTCATCGTTGATCTCAGGGAGGCCAAAGGCAAGATCGAGGTCAAGCCCTTAGACCTCATGATCAACCACCATACCACTGCGCTCTTCTTCGACGGCCTCGAGGTCCCGGTAGAGAACCTGATCGGACAGGAGGGCATGGGGTTTCGCTACATCATCGACGGTTGGAATGCCGAGCGCATCCTGATTGCGGCCGAGGCTATCGGCGACGGGCGCTGGTTTATCGAACGGGCCGCCAAATATGCCGGGGAGCGCGTGGTCTTCGGCCGGCCGATCGGCGCGAATCAAGGGGTCCAGTTTCCGATCGCCCAGGCGTATACCCGCATCGAAGCCGCGGATCTTGTCCGTTATCGGGCCGCCACGCTGTTCGACCGCAAGGAGCGCTGCGGGGCGGAGGCGAATATGGCCAAACTCCTGGCCTCGGAGGCGGCATGGGAGGCGGCGAACGTCTGTCTCACCACTCATGGTGGCTACGGTTTTGCGACGGAGTACGATGTGGAACGAAAGTTCCGCGAGACCCGGCTTCTCACCGTGGCGCCGGTGAGCAACAATCTCGTGCTCGCCTATCTGGCCCAGCATGTATTAGGGATGCCGAAGTCCTACTGATACCAATTTCGGATTTCGGATTTTGAATTGCGAATTTGGGATTGCGGATTATTAACCAATCGGAAATCAAGAATCGGTAATCTGAAATGACTTTAGAAACTTGCAGGCCCAGAGCGAGAAAAAGAACAGCACAGCGGCTATGAGGGGGCCGACGATAAAAAGGCGGGCTATGCCGGTGAATGAGGCGATGAGCCCGCCCGCGCTCGGACCCAAGATATTCCCGACATCCCCCGCGGCATTGTAAATCCCGGAGATGACGCCTCTGCTCACCCGGGTGTCATCCACGTCCTCCACCATGCTGATGGTGTTGGCGACGATGACGACCGCCCGGAGAAAACCCGCCAGCAGGAACACAACGAGCAGCGACGCGAAGTCATGAAAAAAAGGAACCAGCATTAAGAATGCCGACTGTAGCGGCAGGCCTGCCCGTGAGAGTTTCCAGTGGCCGACCCGTTTGACTACGGATCCACTAAAAGGCCGGGTGATAGCGTTGCACAGGGAATAAAAAGCCCTTATGGCTCCGACCTGGGTCAAGGTTAAGCCGACGGCGAGGCCGTAGAGAGGAAAAAGAGAGTTTCCCATCTGGTGCAGCAGATTGAGGAACAGGGCGACCACCACGATCGTCGCCGTTTTGGGCTCCAGGATGCTCTTGAGGGAGGCGAGAACGGGTTGGCTCTGCTTCGCCTTGCCGGAGTCTTTTTGAGCTTTGCGGGAAAGCGGCGGCCTCAAGAAAAAAAGCAAAACGATGCATAGCAATCCTAACAGGGAGGAAAATTTGAAGGTGGCCGCATAGCCGAGCTTGTCGGCGACGTAGCCGGCCGCAAAGCCCCCGGCGGAATAGCCGACCGCCAGGCAGCCGGCGTAGTATCCCATGGCGTGATGACGATCTTCATCTGGAGGGAGCGACTCGACGAAGAACGCCAGATAGATGGTCGTGGCCGCGCCATAAGCAAAGCCGAAGAAGGCCTGGACGAGCGCAAAGTAAAGGGGCTGTACGGCGTAACTATAGAGGAAGGTGCACAGGGTCATCACCAAAAGCGTTGCCAGCATCAGCGCTCGCGATCGTTCTCCTCTGTATATCAGGCCTGTCGGCAGGCGCGCTGTCAGCGCCAGGACAGGCATTACGGAAATCAAGGAGCCGATGGCGGAAACCGGGTAGTGCAAACTCTCCAGAAACGGCGGGATGATGAGACTTGCGGCGGTTTGCTGTGCGGTCATCGCCATTACCGGGAGACAGAGCTTGAGCGTGGCAGCTTTCATTTTTTGATCTCTTTGAGAGTTTCAGGGGGCCAATATGCGTAGCAAGCGGAGTATCCAAGTTTCTTATCTCAAACTGCGCGCGACTTCTAGGCCAGGATAGACATTTATTCCGCCTTGAGGTAAGGAGTCTGCTCGGAGGTAATTCTTATGGACTTGAAGCGTTCCTGGATGTTTGTGCCCGGGCACAGGCAGCGGATGATTGATAAAGGGCTGGAACTCAATACCGATGTCATCATGCTGGATATCGAAGACGGGGTGGCGCCGAGCGAAAAAGACACGGCGCGAAAGCTCATTAGCGAAGCTCTGGGCCGCGCGCGGCTGCCGAGCTGTCCGGCCCGTTTTGTGCGCATCAACGCCATCGGTCATCCACGCATGGACGCGGACCTGGAAGCGGTCGTGCGTCCGGGTCTCGACGGTTTGGTATTGCCCAAAGTGGAGACTGCGGCGGATGTTCTCAAAGTAGAAGCGATCCTGAACCAGCGTGAGCCCGCGCTGAACATCGAACGCGGCAGTGTGAAGCTCCTGGTCGCTATCGAGAGCCCGCAGGGGCTTCTTAATGCCGCGGCGATTGCGGCTTGTTCTGCGCGCGTCATCGGGTTGATGTTCGGGGCGGAAGACTTTGGCCGGGAGCTTGGACTGCCGACGTCGCGCGAAGGCGAGGCGCGCGACATGCTCTATGCCCGCTCTGCCATGGTGGTGGCCGCGGCTTCCGCCCATGTCCAGGCGGTGGACGGGGTGTGGGTGGATTTGAAAGACACCGAAGGGCTGTGGAATTTCGCCCGGCAGTCGCGCCGTCTGGGTTTTTCCGGCATGTCCTTGATTCACCCGTCGCAGATCGATCCGATCAATAGCGTCTTCAGCCCGACCCCGGAAGAGATCAACTACGCCCGGCAAGTGGTCAAGGCCTACGAGGAGGCGGTCGCTCGGGGTGACGGCTCCATCTCTCTTGGGGGACAGTTGATTGACCGGCCGATCGTCGAACGCGCCCGCCGCACGCTCGAGATGGCGAAGATGTTGGAAAGAAGAGCGTATTGATAGAAAAGGGCTACTAAGGCATGGACTCAAAGCGGCAAACTCGCTCCTTACAACACATCCGTCACTTCACGGCGGCCAATCCGGGATACCTGACGCTCCAGGGAACCAACCAGTATCTCCTGGGCCGGGAGGAGATTACCGTCATCGACGTCGCCCTTCCCGGGGCGGAAAACATCGACGGGATCCTCGAGCAGGTCGAGCGTATGGGGGGAAAGAGAATCGAAAAGATTCTCCTGACCCATATTCATAGAGACCACTGCGGCGGGGCGCTGGCTTTAAAAAAGCGCTCCGGGGCGAAGCTGGGGATTTCTAACTTGCGCGCTGGATACCTGGGCGGGGAAGATTTTACTTACGCGAGCGGCGACCGGATTCCTTATGACGGCGGGGAGTTGACCGTCGTTCATACGCCGGGACATGAGTCCAGCCACTGCTGTTTCTACCAGCCTCGGCAGGAAATCCTCTTTACGGGCGACCATATTCTCGGCCAGGGGACTACGGTGATCCCGCCGCCGGATGGGGACATGGAGTCGTACATAAAATCGCTGGAGAAGCTGCTTGAGCTAAGGATTCGTCTGCTGCTGCCAGGCCATGGCCCGGCGATTCATGACCCCTATGGAAAGATCCGGGAATACATTGAACACCGACTGATGCGCGAGCAAGAGGTCCTTAAGTCTTTACGGAGCGGTGTTCATACGATCCCGTCCATCGCGGCCAGGATCTACACCGAACTTGCCGCGCCTCTCGTGCCCTTTTCCCAGCTCTCTGTCGAGGCCCACCTGGTCAAGTTGGCCAAGGAGCGACGAGTGGTCAAGGAAGGGGAGCGCTACTTCTTGACGGAGAAGGCTTGAGGGCTTCTTCCGGCAAGATCAAGCGGCTCTGGCTCGGCTCCCGTCTCCAGGTCGTTCCAGATAGTCCCGGCAATCTCCGCCGAGCGAGGCGCCGGGATGCCGTCTAAGAAAAGGACAAAGTGGTCTTTGATTTGGAGAAGCAGCGAGCGATTGCTTTTTGGCGGGGATATTAGAACGTCGACGCCTGATTGTGAGGACTCCAGAGAAAAACCATGGCGTCGCTCAAGCGCTCTTCGATAACTCCTATAGAACTCCCTGGCCTTTTCCCGATCGTCCCAGGCCGTGACCCAACCCAGCACCAGCTCTTCTCCTTGCCGGAAGGCTAGAAGGCTATCTCCACCCCATCCGGCGGCAGCTTGCCTGGCCTCTCCCTGGGATAGGGTCTGGCTCAAAAGGCTCTGGATCAGAAACTCGCCGAGGGTCTCGTCCATGATCATTTTACCTCTGAAAGGGCGGATCAAACCCCAGGGCGTAATCCGGACAGGGTCGTGCCTCTTAACGTAATACTTCTCCGGATGGAGGATCTGCGCGGTGGAGAGAGGGGGATGCTGAAAAAGGGAGTTGACCCCCTCCCAGCCTTTGACGGCATAGGCCCATGAGACAAACTCGCCTCCCTGAAGGTATTGAAAGGCTACCTCTTGGCGCAAGAGTTCCGGGAAGCGGGAAAGCTCCTTGTCTATTTGAGCCGGCAAACCTCTGAGACCTCTCAACCCGTTGACGATTTTCTGTCTGTTTTCTTGAGGAGCGCCCATGAGGTGGGCTAGCGTTACCAGGAGGGCGTCTCCCTCTCTCAAGGCACGCAGGGTCAGTCTCGAGTCCCCGGTGTTTCTATTCCTGATTTTTTCCTCCCAATTAAAATGTTGCTCTTGCAGGATATGGGTAAGCGCCTGGACGAGCAGGATTTGTTTGGTCGCGTTCTCACGCGTCGGGGACGAGCCCGGGAAGGTGAGGCCTGGCTTCCAGGGCCCCTTCGGCAGAAAAATGGTTTTTCCACGGGAGTCCTGGTGCATGCCTTGATAGAAAAGGCGCAGATCCAGTAGGGTCTTGGCCAGATCGGTAGCCTCGGGCAGCAGGCCTAAACGGGCGTATACCCGTGCCGTCTGTTGAAGATTTTCCTGGCCGTACTCTTCCCAAAGGGATTTTTCCAGAATGGCTCGAATCGCCTCTATCGATGTGGTTTCCAGATAGACCTCGCGCTGAAAAGAGAGTCCCCTGATGCGAGCGACCCTTTGTTTGAGTTCCTCAAAAGAGAGAGAGGAAGGCGAGGAGATCTCGAAGCCCGTCTCTGCGCAGCCGGATAGAAGCAAACAAAAACTCAAAAGGGACCACTGCGCAAAAGACCGTCTCCTGCGCACCGCCTATTTCTCCATGATGATGATGGGGAAGCCCTTGCGCGCCAATTGCTGGGCGTGTCCTTCGGCATCGCGGCGATTGGAAAAGGTTCCCAGTTGAACCCGATAATAGATGGTGTCCTTGCCCTGAACCGGGACGATCGAGACCTCAGAAGCCTGCGAATAAATTTTGAGCAACTGCTCCTTTAGTCTCAGGGCGTTATCGAGATCGATAAAAGAGCCGGCCTGGAGGGTATAATCCAGGCTCTGACGGATGGTGGAGATTTTGTAAGGGCCGCTGTCGATCACTTCAATGCGCACCGGGATCGTTCCCGGGCCGATCATCCCCAGCGTTCTCGCCGCACCATAAGAGAGGTCAAGGATTCTCCCTTTGGCGAACGGCCCGCGGTCGTTGATGGTGACCTCGGTGGATCTTCCGTTATCCAGGTCGGTAACCATGACGCGCGTGCCAAGCGGCAGGGTTTGATGGGCCGCGGTCAGTTCGTTCTGATTGTAGATCACCCCGCTGGCTGTAGGCCGGCCATGAAACCCCGGCCCGTACCACGAAGCGATTCCCGTCTGGCTGGCGCCGCTCTCGGCTGAAGGGGGAGCGGGCACCTTGACCTTCGTCGGAGGTAAAGAACAGGCGACGAAGGAAAGGTTAAAGGAGATGAGCAGAACGGCGATGCTTCGGATCATCAGGCATCTTATTATACAGAAGTGGGGGATAGGACGAAAGGGGGACTTTCCTTCGAAGTTAGGCCCTTGGTCCGGGCAGGGTTCGAGGAGAAAGGCCTTATGCAGAGCGCTTTTTAACCTAAGAGCGAATCTGCCCCATAGTCGGCGTAAGGGTTAATGTTCTTCTCCGCCGCTCCGGAACCGCGATTCTATCTCTGGCAGGAACCAGCGTTCCAAAGACAAGGTCCGCCAGAGGCAAGACTACGTTTAGGTTGTTATAGTGTCGCTTGTGGTGCATGTGGTGATGGGAGTCAAGCCAGGAAAACCATGCCGTCTTCTCAATCCAACGTTCCTTCGGCACATGCATGCAGAAATGGAGATACTCGTAAAGGAAGTAATAGAGGCCGAGAGCCGTCATCCCGCCAAAGAAAATGTTCATCTGGAGAAGATCCTGGATCCAAAGAAGCAAGGGGACATGCAGACCGAGAATCAGGGGCGCGTTCCACCAAGCGAAGCGAACCTTTTTGAGATCCTCGTCGTGCGTGAGGAAATAGGTCGGCCCCGAACGGAAGATACCGTGGTGGATCAAGGCATGGGACTTAAAAGGATACGACCAGATGGGCTGGTGCATCAAAAACCGGTGCAGAACCCATTCGAAAAAACTGGCGTAAAAAAAAAGAGATATAAACCCGGCAACCTCGGTAAAATGAAATGTCATTTTTCCCTTTCGCTTCTCCTGCAAAAATTACTGCATGCTGAGCCCGCAGCACAATGAGGCATTAATAAAATAAAAAGGGGAACGAACCGACCCGTCGCTCCCCCTTTTTATGACTATTTCAAAACGATCAGACTACCAGCGGTTATTACGCCCGCCGCCACCGCCACTCCGACCCCCCCCACCGCTACCGCCCCCGCCGTCGCGTCTGGCCATAGGCTTGGCCTCATTGACGACCAGGGTGCGTCCGTCCAGCTGGGTCCCGTTCAAGGCCTCGATCGCCTTTTGGGCCTCGGCCCCGGAACCCATCTCCACGAAGCCGAAGCCCCGTGACTGACCGGTGAATTTATCCGCGATCACCTTGGCCGATTCGACGGTCCCGTGAGCTGCGAATAGTTCTTGCAGTTGCCCTTCCGTTGCTGAATAAGGCAATCCGCCAACATACAATTTATTACCCATGTTCTCCTCCTTAATGAGAGAATGTTGATGTCTTTTACCCTGGGAAGCTGACCACTAATGGGAGCAGAACATGGGGAACGTAAAGACTGGAACCACGCTCTGGTCGGTTTATCCTTTTTAGGTATCGTTTCGCAAGGGGAGACTGATTGGGCCTTCACCGTTTTCTTTTCCTCTTTCAGAAGGCCGTATACTGAAGAAGAAATTTGACTATACGTTGATTTTAACCTTGTGTCAACCCATCCTGCCCTTTTTCTGTAAGGATAGTTTTCGGGCTAAACGTTTTCGCTGCTTCAGGCATCGAGGCTGCTCGCCCGCACCCCGACAGTCCAGGCAGGATGGGCAAATCCATCCCCCGCACTCGCAGCGACCCCCGGGTTTGTCTGCGAAGCCGGGCTTGGTCTTAAAAGATAAATGACAATGAGGACAGATGACCGCTGCGGCCCCTTCCAGAATTTCTAAATCCTCAGCGGGCGCGATCCGCCGCATCGGTTCCCCCTTAATAACCACACGATATTGGAACGTCTGCTTGGTGTTGAGCCTATCCAACATTGCTCCGCCCGCCGTGAAGCACGTCTTAATCTCAGTGATGCCGTCTATCCGCCCTTCATAGCCTGTCACCTTATGCCGGATCAGTGTGCCGTCTTGCAGTTTGACTTGAACTGGGGTTTCTGACATATTGCCCTCCCTCACTCAAAATAAAAAGCCTCCGGCTCGTTTAAAGCTCAGAGGCTCGCCAAAGTAGAAATCAGCCCTAAAAGAACAACCTTAGTCTAGCACTCTCAGCCCGGGTGAGCAACCGGACGGATTGTATCACCGGTTTCTATTCGTCTTTTGGCTGAGGTCCAGGGATGATCCCGGCTATATCCGGATCCTCTCCTGGAAGCGGTTTTCCAACGTCTGCCCTCTCGCTCCTTCGTTCCATCCGTTGTGCGGCCTTCTTTTTCCGCTTCTCCTGCCGCGCCACTTCTTTCTGGCGTTTCTTAAAAGTCTCGTTTCCCATAGGCTCTCCTCGTCTTAGCTGTCGGTTGCCGTGATGGCCTTAAGGACGGTCATTCTCCGTGGGTGGCGGAGCTTTCTTAGGGCCGTGGCTTCAATTTGGCGAATTCTTTCACGCGTGACACCGAAAATTTTTCCCGTTTCCTCTAGCGTATAATCCGTTTTCTCTCTAATGCCAAAACGCATGCGGACGATCTTTTCTTCCCTGGGGGTAAGAGTCGCAAGGATTCTTCGCGTCTCCTCCTGAAAGTGAGAGTCCATAACCGCCTTCTCAGGGTCAAGAGAGTGCTCATCCTTGACTAAGTCTTCCAGACGTCCCTCCTCACCGTCGCCTATGGGCATTTCGAGAGAAAGCGGTTCTTTTACCAGGTTGAGGATCATCTGCACCTTTTCTACCGTTATATCCATTTGAGCGGCAATCTCCTCGAGAGTAGGGCGCCGGTTAAATCGGCGGTTGAGGTAACGCACGGTTTGAGTAAATTTGTTAGCTATGTCGACCATATGGACCGGGATACGGATAGTGCGAGAGTGATCTGAAAGAGCCCGGGTGATGGCCTGGCGTATCCACCAGGTTGCGTAAGTCGAAAACCTAAAACCGAAGTGGTAATTGAATTTTTCCACGGCCCTTATAAGGCCGATGTTGCCTTCCTGGATTAGATCGAGAAGCTGGAGACCCCGGCCGCAGTACTTTTTCGCAATCGCCACAACCAGACGGAGATTAGCCTCGACAAAGCTATTCTTCGTCAAAGCGACCTGGGCCTTTTTTTCCAGGATGGCCCCGACCCTTCGCCCAATTTCCTCGGCAGGCATGCCTATCTCTTTCTCGATGGTTCGAATCGCCGCCCTTTCTTGTCTTCCCTGGATTTTTTGTTCCAGCTCTTGGAGCTTCTCAAGGGTCCGTTTATGACCTGCAAAAATAATTTCAATTTGCCCGCGGTTAAGCTGGAGGCTCTTGATGGCAGCGGCAATTTTCTCCCTCTGGCGGATGAGTTTCTTACCGAGCTGCTTCCGGCGCTCTGCGGTCGTGCGCTTGTCCAGTTGCCTGGCCGTGCGTTCATAACTCCAGGCGAGAAGCTGGAGCTTTCTCATTTGTGTCCGGAAACGGGCTTTGAGGATTGTTTCATCCGCCAAGGGGGCCGCCGGGGTCTCGTCCGGGTCATTGACAACATCGGGTATGTTTACCAGCCCGGCAGCGACTTTTTTTCCCAGGTCAAGCGCGAGACGGAGCCCGAGAGGCGAAGACAGGATCTCTGCGTTGATTTGTGCTTCACCCTCCGCGATTTTTTGGGCTAGTTTTAATTCTTCTTCGCGGCTCAAGAGGGGGATGGATCCCAGCTCCTGGAGATAAAGCAAAACAGGGTTTTTTGTCTTCTCTGAGGATTTATTTTCGAAGTCAGTGTCCGCCTCGTCCTCATCCGACATCTCCTCAACCGGACTCTCCGGATCGACCAGTTGATCGGGGTCCCAGCCGGCTTCATGAGTCTGCTCCCGGGATGCGATATCCGAGAGATCCCCCACCTCCTGCAGTAAAAGGTTGGGTTCTCCCCGATCACTGAGATTATCGTGACTCATCTTGTTATTGCGACCGGGAGAGGGATTGCCCCCTCCAATGATGTTACGACTATCCATTTCAACCCCCCCGGTTGGCATGTATAGAGGGTTGAGTATTGTAGGTTTACTCGAAGAATTTCAGTTAACCTCGGGGGGAAACCCTATGTTTTTGATTGGATGCTTACAATAGATTAATTAACTTAGTTTGTCAAGTTAAATCTTTACAGGGTTGCCAATAAATAGTATAAATAACTGTATTTGGTTAATTGGAGACAAGAGACGCCATGAATATTGCTGGGTTGATTAAACGTCGGCTCGAGGAATTAGGCTGCGAACAGAAAGATTTGGCTGCTGCTGCCCAGGTCACGGAGTCTTATATCTCACAGTTGCTGACCGGAAAGAAGTCGCTTCCCGCACACAATCGGTCGGACATTTATGGAAAGATCGGGGCCTTTTTGAAACTCTCGCCCGGGGAGCTGGCAAAGCTGGCTGAGATGCAACGCAGGGAAGAACTGAATAGAAAGATCAAAGAACCTGCCCAACCGTTGTATCAGGAGGTCCGGGAGCTTATTCTGCGAAAATGTAAATCCGAGAAGGCAAAACAGCTTCGCCTTATTTTTGAAAAGGAGCCCTTCGGCGAGATCGAGCGTCTCATCACGCAAAAGCTTCTGGGCGTAGCCAAGGGAGTGGCCAAGGAGGAATGGAAAAACGAGGCTTGGCTCCGCGTGGTCGCTCGGCTCAACCACAGAAGTTACGAGGAGGTGCAGGCGACCGTTCTGGAGTTCCTGGAAGCCGATATTTTCAGCCTATCGGTACAAAACTTCGTCTATTTCCTGGACCCGCTCATTGAATCCTGGGACATCGATCTTGTGACCTTTGGGATGAAGATCGTTTTGGCCCCAGAACTGGGCCGTGAACGAATGAAACAGTTTGAGTTTGTCGAAAGGGAGCTTGAACCGGTGGCAGCTGAAGAGCCCGGGCTCGGCGAGTTCCTTCAGAATGCCTCCCTGAGCGGAGACGTTACTCAAGAAGAGCTGGTATTTCTCAAGCGCTTGAGATTTAGAAATAAAAGTCCCAGCGCGCTTTATTACTACCGGGAGTTACAAAACCTGAGAGATCCCCTCCATTTCCGGGCCCAGGGATCGAGGTGAGGAAAGCTGTGTCTGGTCGATCGGGATAGATAGAGGAAAAACGGATAAGGGAGATGCCGCATGTATGACCTAGATAAACGATTGTTTGTCGGTGTAAAGATCTCGACGAAATTACAGAACGAATTGGACCACTGTGCCCGTGACACCGAGCGCTATTTTAAGGAGGACAAGGTGGAATATCTCCAGGTTGTCACCCTGGGGGAGGAAAGGCTGATCGGAAGGTTCCTACAAGACGGGTTTCCCGTTAATGATATTGACAATGTCAGCCGCAATATCCGCAGCATCGTCCAACTCGTAGCGCCACGATACCGGGTAGAGGACGGCTCCATTCAGATTTACGCTGACTGCACGGTCCGGTCTGTTAGAGAGAGTTAACCAGCGTCAATCAAGGTGCGCGGCGCTCGAAGCAGGGGAAACCGTTTACCCGGAAACTGGATTGTGGTAGCTTAATCGACATTAAGAGGAGTTTTGCCCTTATGTCAGGCCATTCCAAGTGGAGTTCCATTAAACACAAAAAGGCTGCCAAGGACGCCAAAAAGGGGAAGCTGTTTACCAAACTGATCAAAGAGATCACGGTTGCTGCCCGTACAGGTGGAGGCGACATCAACGCCAATCCGCGCCTGCGCACGGCAGTCCTGGCTGCCAAGGCCGGGAGTATGCCCGGCGATAACATCGAGCGGGCGATCAAGAAAGGCACTGGCGATCTCGAAGGCGTTTCATACGAAGAGATTCATTACGAAGGGTACGGACCGGGGGGAGCGGCGATCATGGTGCAGGTGCTGACGGATAATAAGAACCGCACCGTTCAGGAGATCCGCCATATCTTCACGAGGCACGGAGGGAATCTGGGCGAGAGCGGCTGTGTGGCATGGATGTTCGACAAGAAGGGTTTGATGACGGTCGATAAGGGAAAAATTGATGAGGATCAGTTGATTAGCCTCGCCCTGGACGCCGGCGCCGAGGATGTGCGCGAGGAGGAGGGTCTCTTCGAGATCGTGACGCGTCCGGAAGAATTTGAAAAGGTAAGAGAGCGCCTGCAACGGCAAAATGTGCCCGTTGCAGGCGGCCAGGTCACGATGGTCCCTAAGAATACCGTGGCGCTCGATGGCCAGTCCGCCGAGCAGATTCTCAAGCTTACCGAGGAGCTCGAGGATCATGACGACGTGCAAAGCGTATCAGCTAACTTTGATATTCCTGACGAGCTTCTAGAGAAGGCCAGTTGATGGGTATCCGACCGGGTTGCAATCTTGGGGCCGGGTTGTCAAAGGAGAACCAGAAAATCCTGGGAATTGACCCCGGAACGGTCGCTACGGGTTGGGGGATTGTGGAGATGTCGGGGGGGACGTTGGTTCATCTGGCCCACGGTACCATCGGATCCTCGGCGAGCCACGACCAGGGGAGCCGCCTGGTCCGGATCCATCACGGTCTGCAAGATGTTATCGCACACTACGAGCCGCAAGGGATCAGCTTAGAAAAGGTTTTTTTTGCGCGCAATCCGCAGAGCGCGCTCAAGCTGGGACAGGCCCGTGGCGTGGCATTGCTGGCTGCGGCAGAAAAGCGCATTGCGATCCACGAATACAGCTCCGCCGAGATCAAACTGGCCGTTGTGGGTTACGGTCAGGCCACTAAAGAGCAGGTGCAGAAAATGATCGCTTCGCTGCTCCACCTGTCGGGAAAGATCCCTGGCGATGCTGCCGATGCCCTGGCTGCCGCCATCTGTTATCTTCATCAAAGCGATTTTCATGCCCGGATCATGGGGGCATTGCCTGCGGCTGGGCGAGAACTGCGTCGATAGAAGATCGTTATTAGTTATTCGCTATGCGACCTTGCCCCTCCACAATGATAACCAATCGCGAGTCAACGAGTAACCAGTAACGAATAACGAAAAATGATTGCCAAGATTAACGGGACACTTGAGCGCAAGGTCCCCGGCGAAGTGATCATTAATGTAGGGGGAGTGGGATATCAGGTTTTTATTCCCCTCAGCGTTTTTTACCGCTTGCCAGAGGTGGGAGGAGCTGTCAGTCTTTACATTCACACCCATCTCAGAGAAGACGCTCTCCAGCTCTTCGGTTTTCTGGAACATGAGGAAAAACAGGTCTTTCTCTCCCTGAACAGCGTCACGGGGATCGGACCGAAACTGGCGATCAATATCCTCTCCGGAATTCCGGCGGAGGAGCTGGCGCGCGCGCTCAAAGAAGGGGACCAGCCGCGGCTTGTTTCGATCCCTGGAGTAGGGAAAAAACTTGCCGAGCGGATGATCGTGGAGCTTAGGGACAAGTTCCTGACGATGCCCGCGGAGGAGATGGGCCGGAGCGACGGCTCCCAGCCGATGCGCGACGCGATTTCAGCGCTGGTGAATCTAGGCTATCGCCAAGGGGACGCGGAAAAAAGCGTGCGCGAGATAACACGGAATGGGGAGAAAACGCTGGCGGAGGTGCTGAAGGAGGCATTACGGAGACTTAGTCAATGACAATTGCAAATTGCAAAATGAAAAATGGAAAATTAAAAATTTGCACTTTGCACTTTGCTTTTTGCATTGAACGGTGAATATGGATCCCCAGCAGATCACTCCTATCAGGACCGACGAAGATCTAAAGTACGAAGTCAATCTCCGCCCCCGTGCCTTCGAAGAATATGTTGGTCAGGAGCAGGTTAAAGAAAATCTCAAAGTAGCCATTGCCGCCGCGCGCGGACGGAAAGACGTCCTGGATCACCTGCTCTTTCACGGCCCGCCCGGTTTAGGGAAGACCTCGCTCGCCTATATCATTGCGCGCGAGATGGGGGTGAACATTAAGGCCACTTCCGGACCGGTGGTCGAAAGGCCCGGGGATCTAGCAGCGCTGCTGACGAATCTGGAAGAAGGGGACATCCTTTTTATCGACGAGATTCACCGGCTGAATCATGTCGTGGAAGAAGTCCTTTACCCGGCCATGGAGGACTATCAGATCGATCTCATGATCGGCCAGGGGCCTTCGGCGAGATCCATCAAGCTGGATCTTAAGCGCTTCACGCTGATCGGCGCGACGACGCGCTCCGGACTCCTGACCTCTCCGCTGCGGAATCGCTTTGGGGCGATCTTTCGCCTGGACTTTTATTCGGCCGAGACGTTGGCCCGGATCTTGAGTCGCTCCGCCTCCATCCTGGGCGTGAGCGGGGATGACGCAGGGCTGGCGGAAATTGCCCGCCGCTCCCGCGGCACGCCGAGGATCGCCAACCGGCTGCTGCGCAGGGTGAGGGACTACGCGCAAGTTAAGGCCGGAGGGGTCATAACAAAGCAGGTTACCGAAGAGGCTTTAAAGATGTTGGAAGTGGATCCCATGGGCTTTGATAAAATGGATACGTTATTGCTGCTAACGTTGATTGACAAGTTTTCCGGCGGGCCTGTGGGAGTAGAAACCCTGGCGGCCGCCATTGGCGAGGAGAAGGACACGATCGAGGATGTTTATGAGCCGTTTCTGATCCAGGCGGGATTTCTGCACCGCACCCCCAGGGGGCGGGTGGCAACCTCTCTGGCCTATGAGCATTTTGGCCGTAAGAAGGGAGCCGAACTTGCGGCGGGGCCCAAGAAGCAGGAGAGTCTGTTCTAGCTGCCTGCTCATCAGCCTGATTTTATCCCTTGTCCTTTATCTCTTGAGGAGGTAAAATCTAACGGTTTTTCACCTCTTAATCGGTGCTCAAAAGCATGGAATCAACGGATACCCCCAAGACACTGGAAGATAGGCTGAGGCACGAAGAGGCCGTGCGGAGAAAAAGGGAAGGGCTGGTGATCCTGATCACCACCCTGATGGTGCTCCTTTTCGCCTTCTTCGAGGTGCAGCTTCCGGAGGTGTCGACAGAATCTTCGCTTAGCGGCAACATCGGCTTTTTTCTCCTTCTCAATATCAACATCATTTTACTGATCCTGCTGGTTTTTCTCGTTGTGCGAAACCTCGTGAAGCTCATCTTCGATAGGAAAAGGCGTATTCTCGGCTCTCGTCTTCGGGTCCGTCTGGTGATCGCCTTCATCGCCCTGTCGCTGGTTCCGACTTTGCTCCTCTTCTTTATCGCAGGCGGGTTTGTGACGCGCTCCTTTGAGAGGTTGTTGGATGTCCAGGTGGAGAACGCGCTTCAAGGATCTCTGGAGATCGGCCAGACGTACTATCAAAATTCCGCCAACAACGCCCTTTTCTATGCCCGGCAGGTGAGTCAGCGGATCACCCAGGAGGGGCTCTTTGACTCCCAACGGGTCGGCGAGCTCAAGGAATTCATCCAGGCCAAGCAGCGCGAGTACAATCTGGGGACCGTTGAAGTATTTTCTCCCGACCGTCAGCTCCTCGTCGTGGCCTTCAACGATCAGGTGCCGACCGGGGTGACGATTAAACCGGATTCCGATTTTCTCAATCGCGCGCTGCGCGGCTTGGAGGTTACCCAAACCCAGGCCTTCGGGGAGGGGGACATCATCCGTGGAGGGGTTCCTGTCTACAGCAGCGACCGCAAGATTTTGGGGACCGTGGTGGTCGATTACTACGTGCCCAAGAGCATCTCGAAGCGGGCGCTCCAGATATCGCGCTCCTACGAGGAGCACAAGCACCTCACGATCCTGAAGAAACCGGTCAAAAACAGTTATATCTTGACGCTGCTGTTGATCACCCTGGTGATTATTTTCTCCGCGACCTGGTTCGGCCTTTATCTCGCCAAGGGGATTACCGTCCCTATCCAAAGGCTGGCAGAGGGGACCCACGAGGTGGCCCACGGCAATTGGGATTATCAGATCGAGGCTAGCGGGGACGACGAGATCGGGACTCTGGTCGATTCCTTCAACCAGATGACGCGGGATTTGAAGCAAATCAACCTGGAGGTCGATCGCCGGGGCCGCTACATGGAGACCCTCCTGGCCAACATCACGGCAGGGGTGATCTCTGTGGATCCTACTGGGAGTGTAACGACGATAAACAAGACCGCAGTCCAGATGTTAGGAGTGAAGACGGAACAGGTCCTGGGAAAAAATTACGGTGAGGCTTTCCAGTCAGAGCCCCTCAGGGTCATGCGGGAGATCATCCAGCATGTCAGGGGTAGGGCGAGCGTGGAACGGGAGGTCAAGATAATGCTTCCCGATCAGATACTCACCGTTGTGGCGACGGCAGCCACGCTGAGAGGCGACGAGGGGAATATTCTGGGGATCATGGTATTTCTCGAGGATATTACCCAGATCCAAAAGGTTCAAAGAATGGAGGCGTGGCGCGAGGTGGCGCGGAGAATCGCCCACGAGATTAAAAACCCCCTGACTCCGATCCAGCTTTCCGCTGAGCGTCTGAGGAAAAGGTACGCGAAGCTGCTGGAAGGGAACGGGGCCATCCTGGACAAATGCACCTCGACCATCATCAAGCAGGTCGAGGAGCTGAAAAACCTGGTAAACGAGTTCTCTCAATTTGCCCGCCTTCCTGCCGCCGAACTCACGCCCAACGATCTTAACGAGGTCGTGAAAGAGGCGCTCTTTCTATTCAAGGAAGGGCACCGAGGGATCAATTTCCAGTTTCAGCGGGAAGAACTTCCGCCTCTCGAACTGGACCGGGACCAGATCAAGCGGGCGCTGATAAACCTTTTGGATAATGCGGTGGCTGCGGTAGAGGAAAAGGGGGAGATAAAGATTTCAACGGTCTATAACTCTTCATCAGGGATTGTTCAGTTGGAGGTGGCGGATGATGGTTGCGGACTTGCGCCCGAAGTCCGGGCAAGGGTTTTTGAACCCTACTTTTCCACCAAAAAGGATGGAACCGGTTTGGGATTAGCGATTGTGAGTGCGATTGTGGCCGATCATCGGGGCTACATCCGGGTGCGGCCGAATGAGCCTAAAGGCACCCGATTTATTATCGAATTGCCCGTGCCGGATCAGGCCGATTTCCAGGAAATAAGAAGGAAGGCGGCCTATTCTTAGCGGGTTTGGTTTGGAGGGGAAGTGAGGGAGAAATCGGCGGAGACAACGATCCTCGTGGTGGACGACGAGGAAGGGATTCGGGAATCTGTCCGGGAAGTTCTGAGCGACGAAGGCTATCGTGTCCTTGAGGCGTCTGATGGGACCAGAGTCCTGGATATGATTCGTGCGGAGCGGCCCCGTCTGGTTCTTCTGGATATCTGGATGCCCCAGGTGGATGGGATCGGCCTTCTCAAAGAGATCAAGGACCAGGAGCCCGAAGTCAATGTGATTATGATCTCGGGCCATGGCAATATCCATACGGCAGTGACGGCCACCAAGCTGGGGGCGTTTGACTTCATCGAAAAACCTCTCTCCTTGGATGGGTTACTCTTGACCGTCCGGCGCGCCCTCGGAGAGTCTCCTCCCATGAGGGGAGAGAGCGGGAAGCCCAAGGCCGGCAAAGGCAAGCGCCGTTCCCGGGGGACGGCCCGCACGGCGGCGCCGGCGCAGAGCTTAAAACAGAAGACGCTGAAGAAGAGCGTAGTGATTTCCGGCCAGGGGCTCCATTCCGGAATTAAGACCGGCGTCATCCTCCATCCGCTCCCTCCTAACAGCGGGGTTTTATTCAGCGGCATCTCGGCCGACACCAGTGTGCCTGCCCATGTAGATTATGTCGGCTCGACCGGTTACGCCACCTCGCTTCGCGGCAAAGGCATTGTGGTCGGCACCGTGGAGCATTTTCTCGCCGTGCTTCATAGTTACGGGATCTCTAATTTGCTGGTCAAGATGCAAGGCGAGATCCCTATCATGGATGGCTCCGCCCTGGAATTTTGCCATTTGATCGAGGAGGGGGGAATACAGGAACAGGAAGAAGAATGGTCTGAAATCGTTATTGACAGGACTTATCGGATCGATCAAAAAAACGGTGAGTCCATCAGCATCGAATCTTCGGATACCTTTGGAGTCCGCTATGTCCTCAACTACCCGAAACCGGTAGGGGTACAGGAACATACCTATATCTTCAGGGGCCCGGATACCTTTAAAGAGGAAATCGCCCCGGCGCGAACTTTCGGATTTCTCAAGGATATCGAAAAACTGGAAAAGCTCGGATTGGTGAACGGAGGAAGACTCAGTAATTGCATTCTGATGGATGACGAGAAGATCCTCAACACCGAGCTCCGGTTCGCCGACGAGTTTGCGCGTCACAAGATTCTCGATATCATCGGCGACTTTTATCTCCTGGGGCGACCGATCCGCGGCATGATTACGGCCCGCATGACCGGTCATTCAGACAACATCGCCCTGCTGCGAGAGATCAGAAAGGGCATGGGCCTGTGATGCCCCCCCTGGAAAGTTGGTAGAGGATGGCCTCCGCTCAAGTCTTCCCCCGTCTCTTTACCGTGGATGAGGCCAACGACCTCCTTCCGGCTTTGCGGCCTCTGGTAAAGCAGATTTTCGACCACCTGGAATTTTTGCGCAAGAAAAGCGAGGCGGTGATCCGCGGAGGACAGCTTTCCCCCAACAGCCCGGATCTGATGGAGCGGCTGCAAGAAAATGACGCCGTTGCGCGTCTGATCCATCAGGTAAAGGGCCTGGTGGAAGAGATCAATAGTTACGGTTGTGCCAGTAAGGGTGTGGAGCAGGGGTTGGTGGATTTTCCCTGCATGTTAGGAGGAGAGATCGTCTTTCTCTGCTGGCGCTACGGCGAGGAGAGTGTGGGCTACTGGCATCGCATCGAAGACGGTTTCGCTGGCCGCAGACCCCTGCTCGATGCCGATGAGGGCGATGGGAACGGGAACATCTCCTACCATTGAAGTTCCCGGCCCTTTTTTTCTTTCGCGCCGGTTAACCATCTTAACTACGAGTTTGGCTCTCCATTTACCTCCAGCACTAGCTGCACTCCATCCCAAACCCGCCGCAGCAAGTGGCGAGGGAGAGCGCCGATCTTCTTCTGTAAGTACGCCCGGTCGATGGTCTGAAGCTGGGTGACATTGATCACGCATGGTTTTGGCAGGTTTCCTTCCCCTTTTCGTAGGCGGACATTGCCTGGGAGTGTGGCATATCGCAGGTTGGAGGTGATCGCGACAACTACTGCAGTGTTAAGGCGACTGCGATTAAATCGGTCATGCTGCAGCACGAGGGCTGGCCGGCGTCCCCATGGTTCTGAACCTCGGCCACTTGTAAAAGTGACCCAGTACACATCACCCTGACGTATTACCATTTCTCTCTGGGCCATGGAGACATCCGGAGGAACTCGTCAGCCGTGAGTTTTTGCTCGGCGGCGATTGACTTGTCAGCTAACAGCGCGTCAATCTGAGCCGTGATATCCCGATCTCGCTTGGCCCTCGCTACTCTCGACAGGATTGTGGCAATCAGATGGCTGCGGGACTCGCCCCGGCGTGTCGCGAGTCGGTCAACCGTTTCCAACACAGGCTCGGGTAGAGAGATGGCAACCTTCTTCATGGGCATAGCTCTATTCTCCTTTTATTGTCGTCCGGTCCATCTACAGCCTTTGGTATTCCCTTATATTCATACCACGCTGAACTCTCTCTTTCAACCTAGCCACTCCACAGGTTATCCCACATCTCAATTGTCCTATACCCACCCGCTTTCTTCCCAAATAAAAACCCTCTAACATAGAGGGCGAGCGATGAAGCCAGCAAAGATTAAGGAGCCAGACTCTCTCTCCTTGCGGATCAAAGAGGAGGCGCAGCGCTTGGGGTTTACCCTGGTGGGGATCTCGCCCGTGAAGATGGCTCCCCATGAGGGGTTCTTTGCCCAGTGGTTGAGAAAAGGTTTGGGGGGGGAGATGGGCTACCTCAAACGCACCGAGGAGCTTCGCCGTGATCCCACAAAACTTGTTCCCTGGGCCGTGTCTGTCGTATCGGTGGGGTTGAACTACTATGCCCCGCTGCCGAGGCCTACGGCGCAGGATGGTGCGAAAGGCTGGATCTCCCGTTATGCCTGGGGAGATGACTATCATGATGTCGTCAAAGACAGGCTGGAATCCCTTCTGGAAAAAATTAGAAGGGTTTACCCTGAGCCTGTCGAAGGGAAGGTCTGTGTCGATTCAGGGCCGGTGCTCGAAAGAGATATTGCCGGGGTTGCGGGGATCGGTTGGATCGGCAAGAACACGCTTCTCATCTCTCCCCGGCGCGGCTCCTGGTTCTTCCTGGGAGAGCTATTTTTAAGTATCGAGTTGGTCTACGACCGGCCGATCCGGGACCGGTGCGGCAAGTGCGATCTCTGCCTGAAGGCATGTCCGACGACTGCCTTTGTCGGTCCTTATATACTCGACGCGCGCCGCTGCATCTCTTATCTCACGATCGAACTCAAAGGGGCCATTCCAAGGCATCTGCGCCCTCTGATGGGCAATCACATCTTCGGCTGTGATATCTGCCAGGAGGTTTGTCCCTACAACGTCAAGGCAGGAGACACCGAGGAGGGGGCCTTTTCTCCCCGCGAAGGTCTGTATGCGCCGGAACTGATTCCTCTCCTCTCCCTCAGCGAAGAAGAATTTCGCCGCCGTTTCCGTGGTAGTCCGATCCTCCGGGCCAAGCGCCGAGGCTTTCTCCGCAATGTGGCGGTGGCTTTGGGGAATCTGAAGAGCCTTGAGGCCGTCCCCGCGCTGATCCAAGCGCTTCAGGATGACGATCCACTTGTGCGGCGTCATGTCGCCTGGGCACTAGGGCAGATAGCTACGCCTGAGTCATTGGAGGCGCTGAAAAAGCGCCTTGTAGTTGAGGCAGATAGCGGGGTGAGAGAAGAAATCGAAGACGTAATAACAGCTCTCTAGAGTCTTCTTTCCATAGTTTGCAGATCCATACGAAAAAAGATATTCTGCCTTTTATGAAAGCTATTAAGGCGCATTACGACGGACATGTGGTAGTCCCGGAGGAACCGATCAACTTGCCGGTCAATACCCCCGTGCGAGTGCTGGTTCCAGAGGCTGATGATTCCGCGGCAGTCACTAAAGCTTTCGCTAAACTCTCAGAGGCCGCATTCAGCCGCATCTGGGATAACGACGACGATGCCGCCTACGACAAGTTATAAGCGTGGCGACGTTATTCTAGCCCCCTTCCCTTTTTCAGATCAAACTTCCATCAAACAACGCCCTGCTTTAGTTATCAGCGTTGAGGATTTCCAAGAGCAAGGCCCTGATTTGCTGATTATGGCTGTTACCAGCCAGGTTAGAGGTCCCCTTAAGTTGGGTGAATTTCTTATTCGAGACTGGCAGGTCGCCGGCCTTCTGAAACCCTCTGCGGTAAAGGCTGCTATAGCAACAGTTGAGGCCAAGCTCGTTCGCCGCCGGCTGGGCTGTGTTTCTGACTATGATCTTGAGCAGTTGAACAGATCTCTGCTCGGGCTTCTTGGTCTATGAAAAGTACGAAGAGCCTCTGGTGCGGCGTCACGTCGCCTGGGCCCTGGGGGAGATAGGTACGGTCGAGGCATTGAACGCGCTGAGAGAACGTCTGACAGAGGAAACGGATCCCGGGGCGATGTATAATGAGGCACTACGCCTTGATCCTAATTTAGCCGATGCTCACGTGGATCTCGGTAACGCCTTAAGAAGTAAGCAACAATCAGCCCCCACACCAGACTAAAAAGCTTTCAACAACCCGAAATTCTTCCCTTCATTGCCCTTTCCCCCAAAAATCTGTATAGCTCATCTTTCATGCCCGCTGAACTGTTTGCCCTCGCCACCGCCTTTTTCTCCGCGCTGCACAACGTTCTCACTAAAAAAGGGCTGCGTTACTCCAATGCGGCCACTGCGGTCATCATCAGCCTGGTCATCAATATTATTTTCCTGTGGGGAGTCTCTTTACTCTTCGTGCCTCTGGACTCTCTTGCCAGCCCCGGAATCTTGATCTTCGTTATCGTCGGACTCTTTCAGCCCGGCTTAACCCGCTTGCTGACTTATAAGGGGATCGAAACCCTTGGGGTGGCCATCGCTGATCCGATGCGGGCGACAACGCCCCTCTTCAGCGCGCTTATGGCGATCCTGCTGTTAGGTGAGGACATGACCCCTCCCGTCTTCTGGGCGACGCTTCTTATTATAGCCGGCATCATCCTTCTCTCTCATCGGGGCGGTTCCGTGGATAAGATCCGTCTTCTCTATATTCTCTACCCGCTTTCGGCCTCTCTTCTTGCCGGATTCTCCCAGGTCTTGCGCAAATTCGGCCTGGGAGCTGTGCCTCACCCTTTTCTGGCTGCCGCTGTGACTGCCACCTCGTCGCTCGGGGTCTCTCTTTTAACCCTCTGGATTTCGGGGAAAAGAAAAGAGAGCCTGCTCCTTGACCGGAGGTGTCTTCCCTATTACTTGCCGGCAGGGGTGTCGGTGAGCCTGGCGATGGTCTCGATCTATTTTGCTCTGGACTTGGGCAAGGTTACGGTGGTAACTCCCATCAGCAGCACCGCGCCCCTTTTTGCGCTAACGCTGAGCGCCCTTTTCCTGAGGGATGTAGAACGGGTGACGATGAAGATCGTCTTTGGGGCTTGTCTGATCGTGGCCGGGGTGCTGCTGATTTCGATGTGGAGATAAATGGGGAACCTGGAACAAGGAATATCATGCCCGCCGAATTTTTCGCCCTCATCAACGCCTTCCTCTTTTCCCTGCACAACATTCTCACCAAGAAGGGGCTGCGTTTCTCCAATCCCGCCACTGCCGTCGTCACGAGCCTTGGCATCAACATGGTCTTTCTCTGGAGCGCCTCGCTCCTCTTCGTGCCGCTGGATTCTCTTACCGACTCCGCGATCTTGATCTTCGCGGTCGTTGGCCTCTTTCAGCCCGGTTTAACCCGCCTCCTCACTTACAAGGGCATAGAGACGCTGGGTGTAGCGATCACCGATCCGATCCGCGCCAGCACGCCATTGTTCAGCGCCCTTTTTGCGATCCTTTTCCTGAGCGAGGCTATGACGGTGCCGATATTTTTCGCCACTATAGTTATTATCGCGGGTATTACGCTTCTTTCTCATCGCGGCGGCTCTTTGCAAAAGATCCGTTTCCGCTACATCCTCTACCCGCTTTCGGCCTCTCTCCTTGCGGGCGTCTCTCAGGTGCTCCGTAAATTCGGCCTGGCGGCAATTCCCCATCCCTTCCTGGCCGCGGCGGTGACCGCCACCTCCTCGTTCGCGGTTTCGCTTTTGATCGTATTGATTTCCGAGAAGAGGAGAGCGACGTTTCTCCTCAACAAGGAGTGCCTTCCCTTTTACCTTGCGGCTGGAGTGGCTGTAAGTTTGGGTATGGTGACGATCTACTATGCCTTGGATATGGGGAAGGTCACGGTGGTCATCCCCATCGCCAGCACCGGCCCCCTCTTTTCGTTGACCTTGAGCGCCCTTTTTCTGAGAGACGTGGAAAAGGTGACGCCTAAAATCGTTATTGGGGCCTGTCTAATCATTTCCGGGGTGCTGCTGATTACCTTGTGGAAGTGAATGATGGAGTCAGTCTGAGAGAGGTGAAGAAGCCGGATTATGGGTTTGACGGGAACCGTCTAAACTTGATAGCGTGGTGTCCAAAAAGAAGGTCACCCGAGTGTTTTTTTTGCGGAGTGAAAAGGCATAGGTCCTATGCGAGCCCTTGATGTCCATGTCCATCCAAGTACGCGCGGTCTGGATGGCGATGCGTGCGCCTATTTCCGGAGAGAGCTGAGCGAAGTGCCCCGCACGGAAGAGACATTTGCCGGGCTTTTTACCCGGCATGACGTGAGGGCCTTACTGATCGGGTGGCATCCGTCCACAGTGAAAGAAGAGCCTCGCAACACTAACGAATATGTCATTGAGCTCGCCACGAACTATCCGGCTGCCTTCGCGGGAGTTCTCGCCTCGCTCGATGTGGGCGGTGAGAATCCGGATCGGCTCCTGCAGCGGGCCGCCGAGCTGTTGAAGAACCCCAGAGTCAAAGGGTTCAAGTTTCATCCTCCGGATCAGGGTTTCTATCCCAACGATAGAAAATATTATGGCTTGTGGGAAATACTGGCTTCCGGAAACAAGCCTGTGATGTTCCACGTCGGATTTACCGTCCTGGGGGCTAATAGCGAGGGAGGGAAGGGTATCGGCCTGGACTATGGACGCCCGATTCATCTCGACACTCTGGCGAGAGATTTCCCGAGGATGAAGATCATTGCGGCCCATCCGGGCTGGCCGTGGCAGGAGGAGCTCATCGGGGTCCTCACGCACAAAAAGAATATATACGTCGACACTTCCGGGTATCTTGCGGAGCAATTACCGGAGATGTTTCAGAGCGCGATTCGAGGGCGGCTGCAAGACAAGGCCCTGTTCGGGACGGATTTCCCGTACGTTGATCTGGGGCAGGCGCTAAGCAGCTTTGACAAGCTAGCTCTTAAGGACGCGGTTAAAGAAAAAATTCTCTTTTCCAACGCAAGCAGGTTGTTCGGGCTTTAAGCAAGAGGAGACAATTTCCAATGAAACGGGTTGCCATGTCTCTACTGGTCTTGTCGGCGGTTGGGATTCTCTCCGGCCCGTCTCGGCTGGAAGGCGCGGAACTGACCCGGATACGAATCGGATATCCGTCTCCCAGCGCCAGCTTTTCTCCGCTTTTTTCGGCTAAAGAGGCGAGGCTTTTCGAAAAACATGGTCTCGCAAGCGAGCTCCTGTACCTGCAGGGGGTGCAGATCACCCAGGTCCACGTCGCCGGATATGTCGACTTCACGGTCACGGGGGCGCCGCTGCCCCTGCGGGCTGCCGTGGAGGGAGCGGACTTGATCCTGGCGGCAAGCTCCATCGACAAGTTCATCTACAAGCTGATCGTGGAGCCTGGCATCACAAAGCCGGCGGATCTTAGAGGCAAGACCATCGGGATCACCACCTTCGGCTCGCTGCCGGATGTCGCCATCCGTCTGGTGCTGAGGCAGTGGGGGATGGACGCGGACAAGGACGTCAAGCTCGTTCAGGTGGGGAGAATGACCGATATGGTGGTCGCCTTGTCGGGGAAGAAAATCGAGGCGGGTGTCATCTCCGATCCGACCTCCTTTCAGGCGGAAAAACTGGGAATGAGGAGACTTCTGGATATGGCCGATGTCGATGTCGAGTTCGCCAATGTGGCCGTAGCCGTGAGCCGCGCCTACGTGAAGTCGCACCGGGACGTAGTCCTCAGGTTTTTGAAGGCCTATGTGGAGGGGACGCGGAGGTTCATGGCGGACAAGGAGTTCGGGATCAAGGCGCTCCGCAAATACACGGGGGCTCAGGATCAGGAGATTCTCGGCAAAACCTACGATCTCTTCGCCTCGAAGTACATCAAAAAGAATCCGGCCCTTTCCCTCAAGGGGGTGGAGACCACGCTGGCGATGATCGCGGACAGAAATCCCAAGGCCAAAGGCCGCAGGGCCGAGGAGTTTGTCGATACGAGCCTTATGGAGGAGTTGGAGAAAACCGGTTTTATGCGGTAAGAAAGGGGGAATAAGCCATGAAAGCGTTTTGCAGGCTTTGCCTGATCTTCTTGATGTTTTCGACTCTTTTTCGCCCGGCGGAGACGGAAGGGGCGAGTCTGACCCGAATCCGCGCCGGCTACCCGTCTCCCAGCGCCACCTTTTACCCGTTGTTTGCCGCGAAAGAGGCGGGTTTGCTGGAAAAATATGGCTTCGATACCGAAATGATCTACGTCCAGGGCGTGCAGTTGATCCAGGTCCACGTATCGGGACAACTGGATTTTTCGACGATCTCTGCCGTGGTCTATCTCCAGGCATCGGTAGAGGGGGCGGATCTCATACAAGTGGCGAGCTCCATCGACAACCAGCTGATGAAGTTGATGGTCCACCCGTCCATTTCAGGGCCCGCAGACCTCAAAGGGAAGACGATCGCGGTCACCCGTTTCGGCTCTCTCACGGATCTGCTCGTCCGCCCGCTGCTCAAGAAGTGGGGATTGGAGCCCATGAAGGATGTGAACCTCATCCAGATCGGCCGGATGCCGGACATGGCGCTGGCCGTTTCTCAGAGAAAAGTGGAGGGTGGGGTCATCTCCTTTCCCACCTCCTTGAACGCCGAGAAATTGGGCGTCAAGACCCTCTTCGACTTCGCCGAATCGGATTTCGACATTCCCGCCACCACGGTGGTGATCAGCCGGAAGTACGGCCAGACGCATCGGGAGGCGGTGCTCAGATTCCTCAAGGCCTACATCGAGGGGACCCGCCGTCTGATGACGGATAGAGAGCTGGGCATCAAAGCGCTCAGGAAGTACGGAGGGGTCAGCGACCGGGATCTCCTGACCTACACGTATGACCTCTTCACTACCCGCTATATAAAGAAGATTCCGAAAGTCAATCCCAAAGGGGTGGCAAATTCGCTCAGCTTGATCGCGGAAAACAACCCCAAAGCTAAAGGTCGCAGGGCGGAAGAATTCATGGACACAAGCTTTATGGACGAGCTGGAAAAAACCGGCTTCATAAAATCCGTTTGGCCATGAGGCGGGGGAGGGGCGTCATTAGAGCTGCCGGATTCATTCTGTCTCTTTTCCTTGCTGCGCCGGTTTTTGCCCAGGCGAAGCTCGAAAGGATGCACGTAGGCTACAGCGCTCAGGCCGGCGCGTTCGCGCCGATCTGGATTACCAAAGAGGTGGGGTTCTTCAAAAAGAACGGTCTGGATGTCGATCTGGTTTTCATACCCGGCGGACCGACGGCCGCCGCCGCGCTGATGGCCGGAGAGATGCAGGTGGTAGCCATGGCCGGGCCGGCAATCGTTACCAGCAACCTTGCCGGTTCGGATCTGGTCATGATCGCGGGTATCGTGAACACCTTCGCCTTCCAATTTGTGACCATAAAAGAAATCACCGCGCCCGCCCAACTGAAAGGGAAAAGGATCGGCGTCAACCGCTTTGGCGCGGCGCCGGATGTTGCCGCCCGTTACGGGTTGAAACATATGGGCATCGATCCCCGCGAGGTGGTGATCCTGCAACTCGGGGAACAGGCCACGCGCCTTGCGGCGATGAAGGCGGGAAGTCTTGAGGCCGCCATCCTGCTTCCTCCTATTACGACTATGGCGCAAAAGGAAGGGATGAATGTGCTTTTGGACATGTCCGAAATAGGGGCCGAGTTCCAGATCACAGGCCTGGCCGGCAGCCGGAGTTTTACCGTACAGAAACGGCCATCGGCGCTAAGGTTCATGCGCGCCTTTGTCGAAGGGATCCACTACTACAAGACGCGCAGGAAGGAGAGCATGGATATTATCGCCAGGTACATGCGCACGGACGACATGGAGGCAGTCGGGGCAACCTACGACTATTTTGCTCTCAAGATCGTGCCCAAGAAGCCCTATCCGTCCCTTAAGGGAATCAAGGCCCTGTTGGATCTTGCGGCGAAGGAGCGGCCGGAGGCCGCGCGGGTTTCTCCGGAGCGTATGGTGAATGCGACGCTTTTAAAAGAACTCGATGACAGCGGCTTCATTGATCGGCTGTATCAATAGCGTTCTTAACTTTCCTGTCTGTCAAGCCAGACACCGTTACACCGTCACGAGATGGTGCCGCCCTGGAGACGCAAGTAATCTTCGCCGTTGTCGAAGTTCGGATCCCTTGCGGACTCGAAATAGCAAAAAGGTAATCCAGACCCGCGGTCCCCGTCGGAAATCTCCCCTTGCCCGGACATATCATATATGATATAAAGACCCAGTGGAAAGCTTGAGGTCGTGGGAGATTGAGTACTATCAGACCGCCGGAGGGTCGGTCCCTGTCGCTGAATTCGTCGACAGCCTTTCACCTCAAGCCAAAGCGAAATACATTCGTTCTCTGGAGCTGTTGGAGCACTACGGCCTGCTTCTCCGGGAGCCTTGGGTTAAGAATATCCCGAATGTTCCAAAGCTAAGAGAACTAAGATTCACGTCCTTCGGCGAGATTTACCGCTTCTTCTTTTTTCCGGCCACCGGCAGAAAACTGATACTGCTACACGGATTTAAAAAGAAAACTCAGGAAACACCGAGGCGAGAGCTGCAGACGGCCGAAGCGCGAATGAAAGACTATATTCAACAGCATGGGGGTAAGCCATGAATTTTCGCCAGCACAAGGAAAGGCTTCTAAAAAACTCAAAGGTCCGCAAAGAGTACGAAAGGCTGGGCCCGGAATTCCAGCTGGCTCAGAGTTTAATCAGGGCCAGGCTGAAGAAGGGATGGACCCAGGCCGAACTGGCACGACGGGTCGGTATGCAACAGCCCAACATCGCTCGCCTCGAAGGCGGGAATTATGATCGAGTTTCCTTGCCTACCCTTAAAAAGGTGGCTCGGGCGCTTGGAGCGGAAATCGAGATCAAGCTCTCCGCCTAAAGAACTGGCAAGCAGCTTCTTTTTCTTGCCCGGTCATTTCGACGTTTCGAGAATTCTCAAAAGGTGGAAAGGTGGGCAAATTGGGAAGAAGTCAGGACCGGCGGGCTTCAATTTTGACGAGCACGAGTCACGAACACGAGCACGGCTCTTTAGTGTTGCCTTGTAATGCGGAGCCTTCGTCGCAATAAGTCAAAAGTCAGGCCTGACCCTCGACCCCCATTGGCGGTTTCGACGAGGCGGGCGTCGCGTTCCCATGTCTTGGCGTCGAGGAGTTTTTTCTTTTTCTTTTCCGGCAAAGCTTTCTTCGTGGTCGCGCTTTCGTCAGATTCTTCCTCCTCGTCGTCATTGCCCCACTCGGCGAGGCGTTGCTCAAGCGCGGCGGCAATCCGGTCAAAGTCTTCAAAAAACGCGTCGCCGAACTCGTCGTAGAGCACGGTGCGAAGGTCTTCGTCGCCGGAAGCAAATCGGAGCGACTCGATGGCTTTCACCGAAAGCTGGCTGTGCAGGCGGAGCGGGCGTTCGACGGTCACCTTCCAGTAGCCGAAAGCGGCGTTGGGAAAAATTTTCGACTGCGACGTTTCTTGGAATGAGAGGTAGGTGTCGCAGATGCGCTGGATGTCGTCGGGCGAAAGTTCGCAGTTTTTCTTGCCGAGGTTTTTGCGAAGGGGCTTGAACCATTGCGTCGCGTCAATGAGCTGCACGTTGCCCTTGCGAGGCTGTGGCTTGCGGTTGGTGAGCACCCAAACGTAGGTGGCGATCCCGGTGTTGTAGAACATGTTGAGGGGCAGGGCAACGATGGCTTCAAGCCAGTCGTTTTCGATGATCCAGCGGCGGATGTTGCTCTCGCCTTGGCCGGCGTCGCCGGTGAAGAGGGACGAGCCGTTGTGAACCTCGGCGATACGGCTGCCGAGGGGTGTGTCATGGTTCATCTTCGACGCGAGATTGGCGAGAAAGAGCATCTGGCCGTCGCTGGAGCGGGTAACGAGGGAAAGTTCCTCGCCCTGGTGCATGACTTTGAAGCGCGGGTCGCGCATGCCGTCCTTGCCGCCCATTTGTTCGAGGTCTTTCTTCCAACTCTTGCCGTAGGGCGGATTGGAGAGCATGAAGTCAAACAGCATGGCGGGGAAAGCATCGTGCGATAGGGTGGACCATTCCGCGCCGCCGATGATGTGGTCGGCGTTTTCACCCTCGCCTTTGAGAAGCATGTCGGCCTTGCAGATAGCGTAGGTCTCGGGGTTAATTTCCTGACCGTAGAGGTGGGTCGTGATTTGCTGGCCGCGCTCGCTGGCGCGCTTGACGAGTGTTTCCTCGGCGACGGTAAGCATGCCGCCCGTGCCCGCCGCGCCGTCATAGAGCAGGTAGCTTCCGGATTTGATCTGGTCGGTGACGGGCAGAAAGATCAAGTTGGCCATGAGGCGGACAGCGTCGCGGGGCGTCCAGTGCTCGCCGGCCTCTTCATTGTTTTCCTCGTTGAACCTTCGGACGAGTTCCTCGAAAACGGAGCCCATTGCGTGGTTGTCGAGGCCCGTGGGGCTAAGGTCTACTTCCGGGTCGAGGAACTTGTTGATGAGCGTGCTAAGGGCGTCGGCCTTAGAGAGCGTTGAGAGCTGGTTTCGGAGTTTGAAGTTTTCGACGATGTCCTGGACGTTGGGCGAAAAACCGTTCAGATAGTCCTCAAAGTCGGCGAGAAGTTGCTGCTGGCTGCCGCGAGATTTCAGGTCGCGCAAGGTGAACTGGGATGTGTTGTAGAACGCTTGGCCTGCGGCGTCACAGAGGGCGTCGCGCTGCTCTGTGATGCCGGCCTTGTCGAGCATCTCCTTAGCGTCGAGAACCGCCTTCTTGGTCGGTTCGAGCACTGCATCCATGCGGCGCAGGACGCACATAGGCAGGATAACATCGGGATATTTGCCACGCTTGAACAGGTCGCGCAGCACGTCATCGGCGATGCCCCAGATAAAGTTTGCTATCCAGTTGAGATCACCGTTGCTCACGCTCTAATGCCTCTTGACCCGATCCATGGAAGTGCCTCGCAGGGGTGGGGAGCGGTGCGGGAAGAATCAAGGGTGCGCCGACTCAAGCCGCTCTCAGCCGGGCGAGCTCGAACTCTCTAAACTCGCAGCGATTCTACGCCAATCGCTCTCGTCCTGACAAGGGAAATTTAGGCGGGAGGCAACAGGCAATAGGCATGAGGAAATACAAAAGCCCACACTTCCACGTTTCGACAATTGTCGAAATGTCGAAATGACGCAAAGTCATGCGTAACCACCCAGGCGCAGACCGGACGGTTGACCGGATTTTATGTTGAAAGTAGACCTATGCAGTCTTGCAGCGGACGCGCCTTGGCAAAATCGAGCAGGTCGAGCTGCTTTCGAAGCTTAGCCGATAGCCGTGGATAGAGCCTGCAACGGAGGCGGCGCTTGCCCTCTAGACTCCGCCATAGCTGCTCGTCGGCGTTGAACTGGGTTACGAGCTGCTGAACGCGTCGTTGCTCCCGGGGAAGATTGTAATAGGGATTCATAGCGTAAGCCTCATCTCCTTACTCTCATGCGGCCCGCTCAACCCTCAGTCGAAGTCCGTGCAGTCGAAGTCCGTGCCAGGGTTTGGTTATTTGATTTTCGCAAGCGCGCCGCCGTGCGTGACATCGCAATTTGTTCGCGTTGGGTTCCTCTGTTCGGCCGGCACGACGTTTGGCGGCGTCTCTGCTCACCGCCTATAGAGTAAACATTTCCTGGAGGACAGTTAAAACCCTGCCTAGCGTTGCCGGCGGCAGCCGCCCGAGCCTGCTCACCAATCGTTCGTGATCAACAGCACGGATTTGATCGAGAACTACATGCCCGGCTTTGCCTTCGAAACGGCATGGAATCCGGAACGGATATGGATGCCCGCCTGTCGTCAGCGGAGCGATGATGAATGTGCGCAAGTGAGCATTTAAGTCATCAGGGGATACGACCAGGCAAGGCCTCCTCTTGCGGATCTCGCCTCCACGCGTTGGGTTGAGGTCCACAAGGAAAACCTCCCCACGCCGGACTGTCTCGGCTGCTACCATTTCCATTCCTCTTCATCGAAGCGCGTTGGCGTCGACTCGTCAAGCAGCCGATCCTCGCCCCGCTTTCGCAACTGTTTTGCGGCTTCGGCCCAGCCCGACCGGGGTTTTTCTGTTGGTGTGATGACGACGGCACCCTGTCGAGCGCGCACTTCCACCTCATCGGTGAGACCAGCTTCCTCGATTAGAGGCTTGGGAATCCGGACACCTCGCGAATTGCCAATTCGTACAAGACGAGCCTTCATATCTGATCTGAAACCTCCTGTTTGTGCTTACAATGTAGTCACGGCGGAGGTCCAAGTCAAGTGGCGCACAGGCAGGCTAATGACTAGATACCCTGCTCAGCAAAGTTATGGTTTGCGCCGGATAGGGTTGAAAACATAATCCTGAGCGAAACTAGATCGTTTCGTTTCTTTCTGATAAGGTCACGTCATTTACCGAGAACGGAGCTTCGATAGCAAGAGAGGAGAGTGCCTGAAATGGCTGAGTCGGGAAGCAAGGAACGAACCGCCGCGCAGGCTTATCTGGAGGTGGCTGCGGCGCACGGGATCGAGTACGTTTTCGGGTTGCCGGGGACGAGCGGCCAGGAGTTCATCGGGACTATTGCCGAGCAGGAAAAGGTCCGTTTTATTCTCGCCCTCCATGAGACCTGCGTGGTCTCCATGGCCGACGGTCATGCGCGCGTCACCGGTCGCCCTTCCCTGGCACAGGTCAGCACGCTTCCGGGAACGGCGAACTCCATCGGCGCGCTCTACGACGCTTACCGGGACAGGTCCCCTGTGATCGTCACCTCCACCCACGTGGATACACGGATTGTGGGGCGCGATTCTCATACGGAGGGGCGTGACCTGGTAGAGCTGACGCGCCAGTTTACCAAGTGGAGCTGGGAGGTTCATAGGTCGGATCGAATCGTCGAGGCATTGAACCGGGCCTTCAAGGTGGCTTCAACTCCGCCGAGGGGTCCGGTCTATCTCTCCTTGCCGAGCAATCTTCTTGCGGAACCGGTCGTGGGGGAGACGGCGAAGGCCAAGCGCTCCCGCATCCTTCCCCGCATTGCGGGCTATTCTGAGGGGATTAAGGAGGCGGCCTCGCTGCTGGCGGATGCCAGGAGGCCTTTGATTGTGGCGGGGAGCGGTGTGGCGACAGCCGGCGCCACAGAAGAGCTGATCCGGCTGGCGGAGATGGTGGTGGCGCCCGTGGTCATGGAGCCGCGCTACTCCTTTCTCAGCTTTCCTACGAGCCACCCTTATAGCTTTCAGATTCCGGAGCGCCAGGTAAGCTTCAAACTCCCTGTGTGGGGAGAGCCGGATCTGATTTTTGCCGTCGGCTGTCGCCTGATCCGGGAATATCGCTACCTCTCCGAGCCGGCGATCAAGCCGGAGACCTGCTGCGTCCATATTGAAGAAGATCCCGGGGAAATCGGCAAGGTCTTTCCCGTGGACCTGGGCATCATCGCGGACGCCAAAAGCGCCCTGAGCTCGCTTGTCGAGATCCTTCCCGCTTGCCTGGGCAGATCCGACGGGAGCCGTCAGGCGGAGCGGCGCGATTGTCTCAAGAAAGCCAAGGAACAGGCGCAGGTCGAGCTGGAAGCCAGGGTGCGCGATGGGTGGGATGCGACCCCGATCCATCCCGCGCGTTTGGTCAGCGCAATGGACAAGCTCCTGGGACGCGATGCGCTGATCGTTAATGAAAGCCCGACAAGCAAAGATATCATCATGTCAAAATTCAGCTTCACGCCCGGACGGGCCTATTTTTCCAATTCTTCGGGCGGATATCTGGGGTGGGGTTTAGGGGCCGCCATAGGGGCCAAGCTTGCTTCTCCCAATCGCCGCGTGGTTGCCTGTCTGGGCGATGGCAGCGCAATGTTCGGCATCCAGGGTTTGTGGACGTTAGCCAAATACCGCGTCCCTCTGCTGGTGATCGTGTTCAACAACCGCGCTTACATGGCGGTAAAGAATCAGTTCAAGGGGTCAGAGGAGAGGATCAGTCTGGCGGCGCAGCTCGGCGCTGATCTGGTGGGTCCCGAGCTCAACTTTGCCAGATTGGCTCAGTGCTTCGGCATCTTCGGCCAGAGGGTGGAGCGGCCGGATGAGATTGAACCGGCGCTGGAGAGGGCCCTGCAAGAATCCGGTCCCGCGGTCGTGGATGTGGTCATCAGTCAGAAAAGTAGAAAGGATTGAAAGGAGTATTCTATGAAAACGGATGCCTTGGAGGCTTTTAAAAAAGCTTCGCTTGGCGCGGACAACGACGCCTATGAGATCATCGCGGAGCTGGACCCGGAATACTTCGCGAAGCTAAAGGGGATTTATGTGGATGCTACCTTCGGTCGCGAAGGCGCGCTGGCGCGGAAGACCAAAGAGCTCATCATGGTGGGGATCACCTGCGCGCTGCTCCGCCCGAGAGGAGTCCGGGTCCACACAGAAAGGGCGCTCAGCCTGGGGGCAACGCCCAGAGAGGTGCTCGAGGCGATGGAGGTAGCGGCGATTCCCGGCGGGATGCCGGGGCTTTGGCTTGGGGTGGAGACGCTTCAGGGGATCCTGAAGGCAAGAGGGCAGGAATTCAAATGAGCGAGCGCCAGGATGGTCCGCTAGCGGGGGTTAAGGTCCTGGATCTGACGCGGGTATTGGCCGGTCCTTACTGCACGATGTTTCTCGGCGACCTGGGCGCCGAGGTGGTCAAGATAGAGCAGCCCGAGGTCGGTGACGACACGCGCGCTTGGGGCCCGCCCTTTGTCGGGGGTGAGAGCGCTTACTTTCTCTGCATCAACCGTAATAAGAAAAGCGTCACGCTCGATCTAAAATCCAATCAAGCCGTTGGGTTGCTGCGTCGGCTGGCCGAGGGCGCGGATGTTCTCGTCGAGAACTTTCGCCCTGGAACCATGGAGCGGCTGGGTTTAGGTGAAAGAGAGTTGCGCGCGGTCAATCCGCGCCTGATTTATGCGTCGCTTTCCGGATTTGGCGCCGACGGGCCGATGAAAGATTGGCCGGGTTACGATCTCATCATCCAGGCCTGGGGCGGTCTGATGAGCGTCACCGGGATGCCCGATGGCGAGCCTACGAAGGTAGGGGTTGCCATCGTTGATATTGTCGCGGGCCTGATGCTCGGCAAGGCAATTCTTGCAGCGCTCTTCGCGCGCGAGCGCACGGGAGTCGGCCAGAAGCTTGAGACGTCGCTGCTGGAGGCTGAAGTCGCTTGTTTAATCAATGCCGGGAGTAATTATCTCGTCGGCGGCGTCGTTCCGGGCCGGTGGGGAAATGCCCACCCGAATATCGTCCCCTACCAGAGCTTTAAGAGCCGGGACGGCTATTTGGTTATCGGTGTGGCCAGTGAAGGGATCTGGCGCCGTCTCTGCCAGGCCATCGGGATGCCCGGGTTGGCCGATGATCCGCGGTTCGCTCGGAACCCCCAGCGGGTGGAGCACAGAGGAGAGCTTATCGATATTCTCACGGAGATTTTCCTGCAGCGCGACACCGCCGCCTGGGTGACTCTCTTGATCGACGCCGGGGTCCCTTGCGCCCCGGTTCAGACCATCGATCAGGTCTTTCTTGCCCCGCAGGTCATAGCGCGGGAGATGGTGGTTGAAGTCCCTCATCCCACAGCGGGGACCATCCGCATGGCCGGTCTGCCAGTGAAGTTTTCCGGTACGCCGGCCTCTATTCGGCTTGCGCCTCCGCTTCTCGGGCAGCATACGGCAGAGGTTTTGCGAAGCTGGCTCAGGTTGGATGATAGTGCGATAGATGACTTGAAAAGCAAAGGAGTTATATGATCGGGTCACAGGAGCGAAAATGCAGCAAGGCATAACCTTTGAAGGTTTCCACCCGGGCGATCGTTTTACCACAGGCCGGCGGACAGTGACCGAATCTGACGTCATGCAGTTTGTCTGCCTGGTGGGTCTCTTCGAACCGCTCTTCATCGACGCGGAGTATATTCGCGACGAGAGCCTTTTCGGTGAACGGATCGCCCCCGGGAGCCTCACCTTCAGCATGGCCGAAGGATTGACGGTCCAGACCGGCATTATCCATGGCACGGGAATGGCGTTTGTCGGGCTGGAGCGGATGCAGCTTTTCGCGCCGGTGAAGGTGGGAGATACGATCCAGGTGGAGATCGAGGTTCTCCGTTTGAAGGAGGTCAAGTCCCGCGGGGGAGGGATCGTCCTCTTCCGTCAGTCGGTCCGCACCCAGCGAGGCGAGACTGTCATGGAATATGACGTTTCGCGCTTGCTTCGAGGGGCAAGAGAAAAAAAGCAATGAGCGCTACGCGGAGGAATTCAAACATCAAGTTCGGGATCCTGCTGCCGACCCGGGAAGCCATCATGTCGGGTGCGGCTGATCCGGTTGCCGCCATTTACGGCCTGGCGGAGCGGGCCGAGGAGTTGGGCTTTCACTCGGTGTGGGTCGGCGATAGTCTCACCGCCAGACCGCGCCTTGAAGCCCTGACAACGCTCGCCGCGGTTGCCGCCCGCACCCGACGCGTGCGCCTGGGAACCGCAGTTCTTCTAGCCGCGCTCAGACACCCCATTCTGCTGGCCCACTCTGTGGCCAACCTGGACTGGCTCTCCGGCGGCCGAGTTGATCTCGGGATAGGTTACGGCAGGCCCAATGACCCGGCTCAGGAACATGAGTTTGAGATTCTAGGCCTTTCCGCCAAGCGAAGGATTAGGATAAGCGAGGAAAGCGTTCAAGTGATGCGGCGGTTGTGGCGGGAAAAAGACGTTTCCTATACCGGAGAGTTTGTAAGTTTCAAACATGTGACGCTGGAACCCAAGCCTATCCAATCCGGGGGCGTGCCGATCTGGCTCGCTTCTAATAATGTCGAGCCCGGCCTGCGACGGGTAGGGCGGATGGGAGACGGCTGGCTCAACAACATCACAAGCCCTGA